>Ga0209596_1004825_pt1 | contig 10165 bp, 14 predicted proteins | sample M_130807_MF_Meta_FD_187314 | JGI IMG/M metagenome (GOLD analysis project Ga0209596, IMG submission 187314) | Freshwater microbial communities from Lake Montjoie, Canada to study carbon cycling - M_130807_MF_MetaG (SPAdes) (version 2) | ecosystem: Environmental > Aquatic > Freshwater > Lake...
AATTTCCAACTCGTTCAACCAACTTTCTTGTTGCTTCAATATTCTGGACCATAAGGTCCCATAACTTCTGTTCGGCTACTTCTTTGGATTGCCGATTAAGCCAAGTAATAGTAGTGCTACCAGTATTGTATTTTTTAGCATCGTCGGTTGGTTTGATACCTTTAACTTGATCAGGAGTATCAATCCACTTGCACGCAAATCCAATTTTTGGTACTGTCATAATTTATCCATTTACAAGCAATTGCATAAATATTATTATACACTAATCTAACTTAAAAGTCAACTAATTATGGCTATCACTACACAACAATTAAAAAGAACATATCATATTATTTACAAAACCAAAAATTGTGTAAATGAGAGATTATTATGAACGCCGATACAATTAAATTAACTACTCCGGATGAAATACAGCTCTGGAAATCCCTTGACGAAAAATCATCTAATCTTAAAATTAAAGTAAACGAGTTGTCTGACCAGCTTAATCATTTAACTATTCAGATAAACGAGGATAATGAAGATCAATGAATTAGTCTGTGAGAATGTTAAAAATATTCTTATTCTACAAAATATTTACAATGAACAACAAGCTATATCGGCGGCTATTAGAAGCCAACTTGCAACATTATTAAAACTAAAACCTAAACAATTTACAACATCATATAAAAATTATTTAGAAATAAAAAATAAAATAGTACAAACAAAGAATGAGTTTAATGATTTAATCGATATCTATATGGTAAACATAAACAAGGTATCTTTGCCTATCAGGGACACATGGTTAAAAGATTTTGCCGATTTAAAAATTTAAAGTCAACTGTTTAGAATGGCCAACACATTTTCAAAAGAGTCCTTACCGATATTAGGTAATTCGGCTAGCTCTGGCATAAGTTCACCGGGGTGGTCAACCAAAATCCATTGTACGTGTGGAGTTGATTTGACTGCTTGTGTAACCAATCCTCTATAATTTCGATCTCTAAGTTCCATAATTTTATCTTCGGATTTTGGTTTGTCGGTCCAATCAAATCCTACTAATAACACAATGTCACAAATTGATGCCGCTAAATTCATAGACACAATTTCATCTTGATGGTCAACATAGTGTCCCATAAAGTCACCTTCGTATAGTCTAACACCAGGCGGACGATCCAACGCTAAAAAGGTTGAATTTGGAATATAGAAATTACAAGTTGCATGAAATGCTCTTTTGATTAACTCTTGTGCTTTTTGCATATCATGGCAGACAACATTGTCAGTATTATATGCCCGCCAAGTTTTCCAAGAACCCCAAAATGCGCCGCCACTTTTCATACGCATTACATCAGTGGTAGGATCTAATGTTAAATCGTCGGCTAATACCCATTGTATATTCATGATATTATTTAGTTTGGGTGTTAAGTGGGCACTTTATACTTGGGTTCTGTGGGGGCTAAATATTTAATGCTTAAAAAAATAATAATAAGTCCCTGGACAGCATTAATCACATTAGCATTGGTAGTAAGTTTAAGAGTAGCAGATCCTACCTTTGTCGAATCTATTCGCTTGCGTTACTTTGATACCTTAGTAACGTCCAAGTCCGCCGAAGTTATTGGCGTTCATGTAATAAACATTGATGAAAAGGCATTAGAAAAATATGGACAATTTCCTTTCTCCCGTGATATCTACGGGCGTATTATCACAGACCTTTACCGTCGTAACGCTGGTGTTGTTGTTTTCAATATTCTTACTCCTGATCGAGATCGCATGGGTCGTGATGGAGACTATGTGCAAACGCTCAAACAGTACCCAACAATTCTTCCAAACATCGGATCAGCAACAGCAAGAAACACTCCGCGAGCTCCAGGGTCGGTTGTCATCGGACCGTACCAAAATCAAATAGTAGAATACCCTGGTATTATTGCCAATGTGCCTGCTGTAGAAAATGCTGCTGCTGGTGTAGGCATTGTAAATACTTTTCCTGAAGTAGATGGTGTTGTTCGACGCACTCCGTTGGTAATTTCTAGTGGTGGTAAACTGTATCCTAGTCTTGCTATGGAAACATTACGAGTAGCTGGGGCAGATACTACCTTCCAAGTTAAGCTAAATGAGAATGGCGTTGAAAAAATGCGTATTCCAAAGTTTGGTCCTATTACTACAGATAGTTTAAGTCGTATATGGATTGACTGGAGTATGGTTCCAGAAGTACATAGTTTAACAGAACTGCCTCAAGACTTTGATGGTGAAATAGTTATTGTTGGTGTAAGTGCCGCTGGACTTGCTAATCCAGTAGCAACAAGTAAGGGTGAGATGTTACCGCAAGAATTACAAGCGGCAATACTAGGAACAGTAATTGCTAACAAGGATCGTCCAGTAATCACTCGTCCTGATTGGGCCGATGGTGCTGAAATTGTTGGATTGGTTGTATTAGCATTAATATTATTATTTTTAACGAGGTGGACTTATGTTGGCATTATATCAAGTGGTATTATTATTGGTGCTATTGTACCTTTTTGTTCGTTTGCTTACAGTCAGTATTCTTGGCTCGTGGATGCAAGTTTTCCTGTGGCTGGGCTTATACTCATTATTCTTCACGCTTATAGCGTTAAGTTTGTAAGTGAGTTTTTACAAAAGCAACAGATTAAGCGACAGTTTGGTAGTTATGTCAATCCTACTATTGTAGAACGACTACAACAACATCCTGAATTAATTCGATTAGGCGGCGAGAAGAAAGAGTTGTCAATCGTTATGACCGATATGCGTAACTTTACAGCACTTGGCGAAAGCTACGGTGAGGCAGGTGTAGAAGACTTTACTAAAGTTATGAACGCATACATGACAGCATTGAGCGTGCCTATTTTAAAGAATGATGGTACACTTATTAAGTTTATTGGTGATGCTAGTTTACATATCCATGGTGCTCCTATTGATGATGTCAACCATGCCAAACGAGCTGTTCAAACAGCATTGGATATGATAGAAGCTGTTAAAGGATTTAATCTAAGCCTAGCTGAACTAGGCAAGCCGCCTGTTGGTATGGGTGCTGGGGTTAATACAGGTGAAACAGTTGTTGGTAACATTGGTGCCAAAACCAAGTTTGGCTACGACGTGTTGGGTGATAGTGTTAGTATTGCCGCTCGACTAGAAGGGCAAACAAAAGGTTATGGTGTATTATGTATTATTGGACCTAACACTTACGAACAAGTTAAAGATGAATACTTATGTTTAGAACTAGATAACATTGCTGTTAAAGGTAAAAAAGTTGGCCTACAAATATACGCTCCGCTAGGATTGCGTAGTGAATTAAATGTTAGTCGAGGTGATGAGCAAATGCATGCCGCTATGTTAGCATTATATCGTCAACAGAAGTTTGATCAAGCTATTAAGTTTTGCGGCGATCTTGCTGGTCGCTTTAATGGCGCAATGAATCACTACTATGAGATATGGGTTGAGCGTTGCGAAGAAATGAAACAGCGCGAATTACCTAAAGACTGGGATGGTGTATTTGTAGCAACATCGAAGTAATTAATACTCTAATGGTAGTTTAATACTAAACACTATAACATTACTTCCATCTTTACTAACTTTAGGTAAAGCACCGCCACAAATATAATTCCAGCATATATCGGGCAATAGCATCGGAATAACTGGCATAGCTCTATACCCAGTTACTGCTCCACCTATTAGACCAATGTTCCAATCTGTATCTTTATAAAAAGTATATCTGGCACCAGCATACCACGAATAATTATATTCGCTGTTACGATATACCCCGCCAGTCCATGCCCAATCTTTATTATGTTCAAATTCAAATCCTACGCCTGCGTTGACAGGATTATTGTTGGGGGTACTATGCCAACTGAGCCCAGAAAACCGTACATAGTCTTCAGCTAAACAATTAAGTGAAAATAGAGTAAGTACGATTAAAACAAGAGCTTGCATTACCTTACTTAGCTATTGCCTACTTAGTCACCTTTGCCGTCGGAAGTTTTCTTGTTAATTTCGCCTTCTGCTTCTACCCGCTCGAATTCAATGGTTTTACCGCGTAAGTGTAATACAGTATTAACTTTTTGATTTAAACGAATTAAATCATTATCCAGCATACGGATACGATCAATAAGAGCAATGAGTACGGTATTGGCGTCAGTAATAACTGGCTTAACTTCGGTAGTAGCCCATGTCCATACATATTTAATGATGTAACCCATGCCAACCGCCATAACGATTGGGAATCCATATTTGTTTACTAAGTTTACTATATCACCCATTTTTCTTTGTCCCGTCATCTAAAAATTTAATCATCGGATCAACCTTGACCATTACCATACGATTACCGCGATTGATTAATTTAAAGTAATCACCTTCGGCCCAATTATGATTACTTGCTAGTTTGTTAGCATTCATTTCTTCATCTAGGATAATACCCCAGTCGTGTAAATCCCAAGTGTAATCATAATATAACATTAGTCTCTCCTGGCATCGTTTTTGCCGTCGGCTCGACTAATACGGTCTACATCTGGACGTAGGCCTAATGCGTTACTTACTACTGTATCGATACGAATAACATCGTGGTTCATTGTCTTTACACGATTGTCTAATGCTGTAATAATTCCAGCCATGCCTTTAACAGACGACAATACTCCGGCTAAAAGTAATTTGATTGTGAGATATACAAAGTAACCACCAGCGAGTGCCGCGGCAATTGGAAAACCTAGATCTCCAATGATCTTAAAAACTTCATTCATACTAGCTCCTTGACAGCTTGTGCTGTTCTCTTATTATGTTAGTATTTAGTTATTAGGTTAATAAAAAAGAGGCTCTGCAGAGCCCCTATAAAAATACTTCGTAGCCGGCTTGTTATTATTATTATGCCTGCTTATTATTTAAAACAATATACTAAAAAGTTATGTGCGCACTTACTCTAGAGCTAACTATTGTCTAATATAACTGTATGCTCCGCAAGTAGTACATTGTATAGTCATTGATCCTGTATTAGGTTGCGTAGGATTTGTTTGTTGTATTGTAACTTGAGCACCGTTAGATCCATTAAAATTTAATGTAAACAACTTGTCTCCAGCTCCTGTTTGTGTAGAGTTAACAATATCATTAGTGTTTGTGGTTCCAATTCCACCTATAATATTCATTGTGTGATTTCCAGCGCCATCTTGAAATATGTTAATATTATTTGAATTGCCTTGAAGATTTTGAATAGCTGAGGTGTGATTGCCAGTGCCGTCTTGAAAAGTAGTAATGTTATTATAACTTCCGCTGGCTACCTCAACAGTAGAAGTCTTAGTACCTACACCTTGCTGAGTAATGTTTATAGTGTTAAATTCGTTAGCATTACCAGAAAAAGATGGCCGCGATCCAATGCCGTAACCAGTTTTTAAATCGTTGCTATATGTAGGCAAGTAAGCCCCAATAGCTATGGCCGCTACGTGCCCGGTGCTATCTTGATTAATTGTAACTTGATTACTATCACCTATTTGATCAACATAAACATAATTAGACTGGGCATAGCAAACCCCAATACTAAAAAGAAAAGTAAGGATAAATTTCATGTTAGTTTTGCTTTAATGTAATGGTAGTTGTACCAGAATTATTAACACGATTTTTAACTTCTATACTACCTTGTATCTGATAGATAGTTAATGCTCGAGTACGGTCTACGTGCACACTTTGTATGTTACTACCGTCATCTCTTGACAACTCAACACTAAGCGGATCAACTGTAGCTACAACTCCAGTAGCTGGTTTATAGTCTGGTAGTAAAGTATTATTTCCTACTACTAATAAATTGCTAGTTGCTGCTCCTATTTGAGCAGTAATAATATCTAATAAGTTAGGTAACATATCAGCATCAAGTGGATTGCGACTCAACCGGTCTTGATACATATCTTTTTGTTGTTGGTCAAGTGTGTTTACTAATTGACTTTCTTTTAAAAAATCCTGATCAAGAGCGTTAAATCCGCCAGCTCGAGTTTTTTGACTTTCTTGACTTGCGACTAATTGTGCCGGTGGCGACAATATTAAAATGTTACTAATAGCATCTTCTGTAAGTTTAAGGGTTACAGGTTTAGTTGGAGATTCGCTACGGCTGTTCACTTGTGTCGCTTGGAATGCTTGATCAAGTGTAACTGTGCCAGCATCAGTAATAACATCAATAATGCCAACTTTACAATCACGATTTACACTTTTAAATCCTTCTCGACAACTAGGCAATAGTATAATTGTACTACGACCTAATTCGTCTACAGTAGCACTAAAATCAGTACCACGCACAGCAATAGTAGCGGTAGGGGTATTGATTGCGACCCGACTAGGATTATTGTGAGCAATAGCACCCGAAGCGTATCTAACCGTCCCGCTTGCCATGTTAAGCGCGAGCTTGCCAGCATCTTTGTTTTTAGGGTCGTAAACAAATTCATCAATGACCAATTTACTGTTTTCATTTACCTGTACCTGTGTGTTGTCTTGGAACTTAATCCCGACTTTCCCCGCTGATGTTTTGATCGTATCCGCCATCTCCACTCCGGTTCCCTTGGTCCCCGGTAGAGTCACTTTCGATCGTTGTATCGACGGCACTGCCGCTGTTTGTTCTGTAATTGTACCGATTGCGGCGATGGTGTTCTGCGATAAGTTCAGCAAGAGTACGAATAGTGCGACCGTCCATAGTTTCATCATCCCTCCTGATACATGTTAATGATTGGTTTGATTAACAGTAAATGTATTGGTATTACCAACTGATTTAATATTGGCAATATTATCACCGCTGGTGCCAGTTTGTGTTATGCCAAAAGTATTGCTGGAACCGTTGACATCCAATGTTGCATTATGTCCAGCTGTTGATCCACCTGTTTGAGTAACAGTATAGGTATTGCTGGCACCAACACTGGTAAGGCTTATAGTACCTTTATCGCCGGTTTGAGTCAGTGTGGCCGAATTATTACCTCCGCCGGTCATACTAATTGTTTGTGTATTGTTGTCGCCGTCGATGGTGGATACTACACTATTACTAGAACCACCGCTGGTTACTGCGGTTAAGTTATTGGCCGATCCCAATACATTAATATTGGCATTGGCAGTATTACCACTTTGTGTTACACTAATATTGTTACTACCGCTGACGCCAGTTCCGGCGTTGTTACTGTTAATTGTGGCCGTGGCATTGTTGCCAGTTACACTATAGATAAAGTTATTGCCGCCCTGAACGCCAGCTGCAATGGTTGTTCTAATACCAAAATTTAACACACTTCCTGACCCAATTTGACTTATGGTAATTTGATTGCCGTCGCCACGCACAATCGCCGGGGTAGTATTACTAGTGCCTACCCCTTGAATGCCTCTAACAATATTTCCAGCGCCATCTTGTGTGACAGAAATGGTGGAGTTATCGCCTGCTTGATCCATGTAGATACTGTTATCTGCCGCTGTGGCAAAGGCCATGCTTAAAGCAAGCACGATTCCTGTTATTACTCTGGCTATTTTTTTCATAGCTCTTATCCTTCGGCTCTTTGGCCTGTTAGTATAGGCTTGCAGCCTACCTAGTATTTACAACAAAATAACCTAGTATAAACACTATGCTTTATTTTTCAAAAGCAGGTGCGGGTTCGTACCCTATTTTGCTTGCAGTTTCGGGAGTAGATGGAACTAGTGGAGTGGGCACTGGATCATTTTTAATAACTGGTAATGCGATTGGCGCCACTGGTTTTGCATTTTTTGGAATTTGTGTAAGTTTTTTAAAGTCCCAAACACCTTTGCGTTCACCCTCTTTGATCAATTCAACCACTGCGGCTTCCACAGTAGCTTTGACTGCTAAGGTACCAGGTTCGTTAATAGTTAAACCAGTTTCTGCTTCAAATGCTTGTGTGTTATTGTTCATGAACTTTAACACAGCTACGCTATCTGCGGTGCTATAAACAATCTTAGTAACTGTTACTGCGGCTAGAACTTTACCTGTGTTGACGCTTACAGCACGGAGACTTATTGTCACAGTATCTTTACTATATTGTGTGCTTGGACCAATACCCAACCAACGCCAAGCGGCGCCGCCTGATTCGCTTCCTGAATCATACCCAATGATGCCGCCTTCCATAATGATACCAGCAAACTGCATAGGCATTAAGGGTTTGGCATCTTTGCCTTCGTATGCTTCGCGCATTTGACGAATAATTAAACGTTCTTTAGTAAGTGCGTCAATGTTTGTACGCTCTACTACATCAAACCATTGACCTTGCCCTACATCTTGTAATGCCTTAATTAAAAATACTTCAGCTCCTTGTGTAACTGCTGTGGAAAAACTTGCCACATTAGGCTGTTGGCGGCGTTGCCCTGTTTTATCCGTAAATTGATAGACCGCTACGCTAACCTTGCGGCCAGCAGCTGGCGGCGGCAATGTATCAAACTCTTTTTGCATAACATTTGGGGCTGGCTGCGGCATATATGCAGGCTCATCGGTTATTTTTTCCTGCAATTTTGTAGGGACCGCGCCCATGAAAAACCAAATTATAACTGCTAGTGCTATTGCGATTTCCATGTTTAATTACCTGTAGTTGAAGTTGGGAATTGAAATTGACCTAAAGGAATTGTTACTGATGTTGAATTTCCTGTAGTGTCTGTAACATTCATTACGATATTGCCGCTAATATCTTTGTACCAGTTAATAGTATTGCCTTCAAAATTCATTGTGCCAGTTCCAGAACCATTTGTGCCCGAGAACATACTAGTAGCCATGTTTTGAGATATTTGTGCGTAGATTCGTGATTCTAAATTGTTTAAAAATTTAGCAATGTTGGTATTTTGTTTAGCGGCGGCATCGGCCTGTGCTTGAGCAAGGGCATCTTTAATAATTTGTTGTTGCCGAGTATATTGTTGATTTTCGATAGTCAACGCATGACTCGAGTATCCAACACCATTAAATGCTGGGCTTTTAAAACTGTAATCTGGCATTGATGTTGCTATAGCTTGTAAAGATATTGTAATTAAGCCTAGCAGAGTTATTTTTATTATATTTTTCATACTCTCGCTCCTGAACTAGTATTTAGTTAAGAACGAGTTATAGGCGAGTTAGCCCCACAGCTAGGACTATTTTGCTATGACGCCAGTCCAGTTTTCGTCTGGAGCATTTTGTTTAAAATCCTGTACTCTTTTAAGTAATGATTCGTAAAATGTATCTAGTTCTTTATTCCAGAATCCCATTAAAAGATTAATAGCATCTTCACAATATAACCAGCGTTTATTGCGATAATGTTCCATTAAATCGCTGTGAAGTTTCTTGTATATTTCAACTTTTGGGAAATCTTCTAAAGGTATATTATCGACAACACAATACGCAACAATAGGCGCACTTGATTTAATAGTAACAGTATCTAATTCAAGTATAACATATTTGTCACCTAACTTTTCTGTATCGGCTTTGCCCAAAATAATATTCAATTTTTATCTCCAGTTAAATAGTTATCTTGCTTTAACTTTTACCAAAAATTTATATGATATTTAACTTTGACCTTATAAGCGATATACATCGCGAAACTTGGAATCACTTTGATTGGGCCGGTCAACCTACTGCTCCTTATTGTATTGTTGCTGGCGATATTGCCAGAGACAGAGCACTTGTAATCGATACCCTAGAGCAATTAAGCGAAGTGTATCAAGGGGTTTTCTATATTGATGGTAATGACGAACATAAAGATTATGCTGAAGATTTAAATAGAAGTTATGCGGAACTTACAGCTCTTGTAAGTGGCATTCCTAAAGTAGTTTATCTACAAGACAATGTTGTCATAGTAAACGGTGTAGCAATACTAGCTACAAATGGTTGGTGGAGTTATGATTTTGATCCGCAAATAGATGTAGACCAATCAATTGCTTGGGTAAGACATAAAGATAATATTAGTGAGTCGGCGGCTATAGCGTATAACGGAATTGGATATAACGATGCAGCTTATATTATAAGTTCTGTTAAAAAGTTACAGGTAGAACCAGATGTTAAGGCAATCGTAATGGTATCGCATACTGTGCCTAATCCCCATATTATACAACATGACTTAGAATTAATGGATACTTATAGATTTAATTCTATGGGCAACTCTCATTTAGCGTTAGCATTAGAAAACGATACCGAAAATAAAATTAAAACTTGGTGCTTTGGTCATTATCATCGCCCTGTTGATACTATAATAAATGGCGT
>Ga0209596_1004827_pt1 | contig 10163 bp, 4 predicted proteins | sample M_130807_MF_Meta_FD_187314 | JGI IMG/M metagenome (GOLD analysis project Ga0209596, IMG submission 187314) | Freshwater microbial communities from Lake Montjoie, Canada to study carbon cycling - M_130807_MF_MetaG (SPAdes) (version 2) | ecosystem: Environmental > Aquatic > Freshwater > Lake...
ATATTTGCCAGCTGCAGTTTTAAAGATCAATACCACACCCGTTAAATTACCAGCAGCAATTCCGTTGGATGTTATTTTATTGGTTGCCCCAGATGCTAAATTAGCAATTCCTGTAGCACGTAAAATCCCTTTTGAATTTAAGTTGACAAATGTAGGTGTGGTAATTTTTTTGAAGATAGTGGCATTTTTTGTCCATGTAGATAAATCATATGGACTAAATGTATTTGCCTCTAAAGAAAAAATAGTGTGTTTAGGCAATAAGTTAGTAGTGGTATCGTAAAAATAACCAAAATCAATACTACCCGCATTAGCAGCACCATTTGAATAACTAAAGGTATTTCCTGTACTAGTAGAAAAGAAACAACGATTTGTTTTTGCAGATGAATCTGGCACAAATAACGTTCTTACCGAATAGAAATTGAAATCTGAATTTACGGTTACAGCAACTGTTTTATCACCCATATAAATACCAGCTGCATCTTTTACCAAAATACGATAGGTGTAAACTCCTGTTGCGCTATCTGCTGCAAAACTCTTTAAAGTTGTAAAAGAATTTTTATTCGAATTGTTTAAGGTATCCTTTAAAATTTCTACCCCATTTTTTTGAATAGAAACATATTTCATATCCTTGGCAGAAGCTATAGAATAAGAAAATGCAACCACGTCTTTAGGATTTACAGTAACATCAGAAGTAACATAATTACTTCCTCCGTTTGTTAGTGTAATAGAGATATTGTTTGCCTGAAAAATGTCAATTTTCTTAAGGCAGCTAATAGCACCTGTTGCCATAATCAGCATCAAACAAAAAAGTATTAAATTATTTTTTTTCATTGTCTTTTTTTTAGTTGGTTAACTTTCAACATTCATTATTTCTGATTACTGTAAAGGATCAAATGTTCCACCTGGCCATCCCATAGTTTGCTCAATTGCAATACTAGAGGTTAAAAATCCAGTAGGCAGTGCATAGAAATAATAGGTTGTTGGAAAATTAATTGGGCTGGTTGTATCCAATGGGAATGTTGCAGTTGTAAACGCTGCATTATAAGATGCTTGGTTATTAATATTGATGGTATCTCTTGGTTTGTATCCAAGTGTTAACGCTTCTAATATTGCATTGGTAAATGGTGCTTTTGCAGTCCATTTATACCCATCTCTAGTTTTTCCAGTTAACATATGGAAAGTTCTTGTACGACGTAAATCATCGTAACGTTTTCCTTCCATTGCAAACTCAACCTGGCGTTCGTTCCAAATTAAAGTATCCATTTTTGCAGGAACACTAACCACACTTAATCCATAGTTATTGGTTCCTTTATCAATACCAGCTCTAGTACGCAACTTAGCAACCAATGTTTGTGATTCAGCCAAATTACCAACTGCATTTGCGCACTCTGCTAAATTTAATAACACTTCTGCAAAACGCATTTCTATCCAATCCATCCCACTTCCACCACCACTATTACTATTGTATAGCGCTGCTGTTGCTGGAATACTTGGATTACATATTTTTTTGCAATAGAAACCTGTTTTAGATTGGTTGGCATTGTCTTCTCCAACACCTACATAGTTCCATTGTTTACGGCCTGTTTTACCACTTAATGGCCAAACACTTCCGTTGTAAGCAATCGTCGCCTCAAAACGTGGGTCACGATTTACCCAGAACAAAACAGGATTATAACCAGATGTAAGATCAGAAATTGGCAACCCATTTTTCATAACAAATGCTTGCACTAAATTCCAAGTAGGTTGGTTACTTCCACTACCTGCAGATGAAGTAGTTTCAGAAACTGGTCTTGTAATGTTTTCGGTATTAGTACCTCTTCCCGGATTTACCGTGATATTATCGTAAGTACGCCATATAATACGCTCTTTATTAGTTGCAGTTTCATCAATAAAAATATTTGAAAAAACAGGTAATAAATCAACCCCATTTGCAATACAAGAATCATAGGCAACTTTACACGCAGTATAAGCTCTTGTCCATTTTGCGGCACTTGGTGCGGTTGGGTTAAACTGAGGACTAGCCCAATACATCAACACTTTTCCTTTTAAAGACAAAGCTGCTAGTTTGGTAATTTTACCACCTTCAGAGCTTAAAGGCCAAGTATTTGGTAAGCCATAACAAGAATCTAAGTCGGTACAAATTTGATCAATACAAACACTTGTTTTACTACGTCCAACATTTAATTGGTCTTCATTAATGTCTTGTGATTTTAACACCAATGGAACACCCCCATATAATTTAACCAAGTTAAAATACATGAAAGCCCTAAAGAAATAAAGCTGGCCTTTTAACTTCGATTTTACATCTCTAGGCAAAGACCCTTCTTCTATACCAGAGATGGCCAAATTAATGCGTCGAATTGTAAAGTATTGGTTATTGGAAGAAGAAGTATTATTTGATGCAATATCAGTAACACTATTATCTATTAAAGTACCATACAACAAGGTAGTCAATGCATTATTGCTCTCGTCACTTGTATTGTGAATAGCACCTGGCACTGGCCAGTTAGGCATTACTAAGTCGTAAGTTTTGTTGATATATAGATTGGTGGCAGATTCTAGGTTCCAGATATCTGGATCTACTCCTTGCAAATCTTTTTTATCAAAGATATTTTTCTTACAAGCTATCATTGAAACAATCACTATTAATACTAGTGCGTATTTATATAATAGGTTTAATTTATTTTTTTTCATTTCCTTTATTTTGTTGGTGCTGAAATTATAATGTCATGTTTAATCCAAAAGAAATCGTTCTTAAAGTTGGATAGTTAGCAAAACTGCTTGTTGAAACATCTTTGTAATCATAAGGATTTATTATACCCCAAAGATTCGTTCCTGAAACAAACGCTCTTAAACTAGGTATTCCTAATTGAGCAGAAATTCTTTGTGGCATAGTATAAGACAATGTCATATTATTCACACGACTACTGGTACCATTAACAGCCCAGAATGTAGAGTTCTCTTTAGCCAAAGGCGCATCAGCCCTAGGATATTTTGCATTTGGATTTTCTGGCGTCCAATGGTCTTTCCAGAAATCTGGTGCAGACTGATTGGTGGTAGGTACTTTTCTTGCTTCAGTATCTACAAACTTTTTACCGCCAACAGATAAATTGATATTGGCATTTAATTTAAACGCTTTATAAGCAACACCAAATGTAATACCAAATCCAATTCTTGATGCGATGTTCTCGAACATAGGAACGATATCATTACCATCAATTACACCATCATTGTTAACATCTACATAATCTAAGAAACCAACCTGAGGTTTAGCCCCAGAGATTTTATAGTTAGGATTTTTTGCAAGAATTGCATCTACATCAGCTTGTGTGCGTAAAATATCTTTTGCAATATATCCATAGTTACTGCTACTGTATTTGCTAGTACTTTTTCCAATCATCACATCTGAATACTCAGTAATACCACCCAATTTACTTGGGCTATAGTAAGATTGAATTACTTGGTTATCTGAAGTTCCAAAGTTCATTTGTACATTAAATTTCCAGTCTTTATTAATAGCAGCATTATAGCCTACAGAAAACTCAGTACCCCAACTATTTTGAATACCGTAGTTTTTTAAACCAGCAGCAATACCAACTGTATAAGGTAAGCTTACAGCAACTAAGTCATCAAACCCATCATAAGTATGTCTGTTCCAAACATCCACCGAAAAAGTTAATTTGTTATTCAAGAAAGCAGCATCAACACCGTAGTTCTGTGTTCTTGATTTTTCCCAAGTAATATCGGGGTTTGGATAAATATTTGGATCCAATCCATTGGATACACTTGTTCCAAATAACATACCTGTTGTTTGGGTAAATCTTGCCAAATATTGGTAGCCTTGCACACGATCTTCTCCTACTAAACCAATATTCCCTCTTAACTTAAGGAAATTAATAAACCCTAAGTTTTCGCGGAAAAATTTCTCTTCACTAAGTTTCCATCCTAATCCTACAGAAGGAAATACACCCCATCTTTTTTCTGAAGGGAAATTGGCAGATCCATCCATACGCGTTACAACATCTAATAAATATTTATTGTCGTAGCTATAACTCAACCTACCTAAATAAGATCTTTTACCAGATTCAGATGCGCCGTTTAACTGAACGGTAGTAGTTGCCGCATCAAATGCAAACATTTGATCGATACCAGGAATCTGTTGTGTATTTCTATAGTTTAAATAACTATTACCAGCCGACTCAGTTTGCTCAGTTAATAAAATGATGTCTAAATCATTTTTCTTGAACTTCTTAGCGTAGCTCAATGAACTTATTAACTGATAACTATTATTAAAATTCGTTCCTTCTTGCAAACGATCGGTATTAGTAATTTTTGAAGTTGGGCTTGTTGTTGGTGTATTAGTAAACAACAAAGAGTTTTGTCCTGATCTAAGAAAGTTGTAAGCCAAATAAGTTGGAAAATATTGTTTACTAGTACCAGAACGATTCACTTTACCATATTGTACTTTAGCCGTTAATCCTTTAATAAATGGAACCCGATATTCGATAGTTGCATTTAAAGACAATCCTTGAGCATTACTGATTTCATAATCGCCAGAATTAAACAAGGCTAATGGATTCCAAGCACCTGGAGGGTTTGGAGATTGCGCCCAGTTATTTGGCAATCCATTAATAGTTAATGGAACCCAACCTGGTGTTAAGAAAATTGCCCTTGTCATTAAATCTTCTGTTTCAGTGCTACTACCTTTTAATGTGTTTCTATCATTGGTAGAATAGTCTGTATTTAAACTAACACTTGCACTAATATTATCTGTGATCTTGGCGTTCATCCCAGAACGGATACCATATTTTTGAATAGAGATATCACCAAAATTTCCGGTTTCATTGTAATAGTTACCTCCAGCAAAAAAAGTAATTTTATCTGTACCGCCACTTACATTAATGGTATGACGTGTTAAACCAGATGGTTTCCACATTTCATCGTACCAAGATTTAGGTGCTGATGACTTTAGTAAATCTAAATCTGCTTGAGAGAATTTATTGATATCAGCTGAGTTGTTTGCAATGTAGCCATCGTTTAACATCACTGCATGGTCATAAGCAGATAATACTTTTGGGGCTTCAGTTGCATTAGAATTACCATAGTATCCAGAGTAACTAATTTGCGCTTTTCCTGGCTTACCTTTTTTAGTTGTTACTAAAACCACACCTTTTGCACCAGCAGCACCATATACCGCTGCAGAAGCGTCTTTAAGGAATGAAATAGATTCTACCAAACTAGCATCTAAATTATCAAAATCAGATTTAGCCATGGTTAATCCATCAATAATATATAATGGATCAGTTGTTAAACCCAATCTTCCTGAGGCTGCAAATAATGTTGGGTTACGAATAGTTAATGTAGTAGATGCGCCAGGCTTACCTGATGCAACGTTTACACTTAAACCAGGTACCCTATTTACCAATGCAGATCCTAAGTTGGCCACAGACAGATCTTCAATTTCTTCTGCTTTAATAGAGGCAATGGCGCCAAGAATATTGGATTTCTTTTTAGAACCATAACCCACCACTACCACATCGTCTAACTGGTTGGTTAGTTCTGTTAAGGTGATGGACAAAGAAGTATTGCTACCTACTTTAGTTTCATAAATTCCGTATCCAACAAAAGATACAGAAATCACAGATTCTGCAGAAGGTACTTTAATAGAAAAAACACCCTTAGCATCTGTAATGGCGTTTTGTGTACCATTTTTTACTTTTATGGTAACCCCTTGTAAAGGCGCTTGCGTTTTTTTGTCGATAATCGTTCCTCTAACAGTTTTTTCCTGTGCATAGAGTGAAAGAGAACTTCCTATCAGCAGACAGAGAAGCAACAGTTTAGAAAAATGTTTTAAATTCATATGGCTTTTATTTAAACAATTGTGTGGTATACTAATTTATGATAACTAGGTTGTTTTTTTTGCTTTTCTTCTTTCTTCCCATTCTTGTCCGGCTTTTTTCATATCTATTCCAGCAGCTGACAAATAATTATTGATTTTACCTTTATACTTTCCAAACCATGCATGTTTTTTTTCGGAGGATTCTGCATCCATGGCAAATTCACGTGCTTCTGTTAGGTAGGTATTAATTTGAGATTTTTGTTCTGCGGTTAAATTTGGCAACATGTCTTCGTATGCTTTTAGCGTAATAGGCAAAATGCTATACGTCATACCATCTTTCAATTGAGCTATTTGACTAGCAGATAATACAGAAGAGATATTGGCAATAAATTGTTGGTGCAGTATTTGTAATTTTTCTGTTCTTGTATTTTCTATTTGGAGGATGGAAGTTGCCATCTGTTCTTTAGTAATAGTTGTAGTTGTTTTGATTGTTTTAACCAGTCCATTTAAAGAATCGTGCAAAGCACTTAAATGACTGTATTGCCCAACTAATGCGTTTTGAACCTTATAAAACACAACAGAGTCTGCAATATTCAGCCCAAGTACAATTTTATTTGATCGTTGTGTAATGACTTTTTGATAAGCTTTTTGAGCAGAATCTGTATCAGGCTTATTTTGAGCAATTGCTGCCAAAGGAGTTGACATCAAAGTACCTATACATATTAATAAAATTAATTTCATACAGCCTGCTCTTGAAAATAAATTAGCAAATCGGATTTTAAAATTTCCCTACCTTTTTATTTTATTAAAAAAAGAGAACTTCTAAAAGTAAATGTATAGGCATATAACACGTGAAACAATGTAAAGTTTCACTAAAATGATGGAATATCTTACTATTTAACTAAAATTTGAATGCCCCAATCAATTACTGAATTTTAATTGAAATCGTGTTCGATTTTAATCCAATGGATTCTGCGGTTAATTCAAGATTTTTTTGCAATTTTTTAGCCTTTAAAATAACTAGGCACAGTCCATTGTATGCCTTGCAATCAGTTGATTTAAAAGGCTGAAGCGATGTTTGACTACCATTATCCACTCCTTTAATTTCTGTATTATTATTTACTGAAAAATGGATGGAATTTGATGCGTCAGGAACAATATTTCCATTTTTATCTAGAATTTTAACCGTTATAAAACAAAGCTCATTGGTATTGGGATGGATTATTTTTTTATCTGATACCAATTCTATTCTGGCCGGAATACCTGCTGTAACCACTTGGCTTTCTAAAACTATTTTTCCGTTTTTTCTGGATACGGCTCTCAGCGTTCCTGGTTCATATTTTACACGCCACATTACGTGCAAATCTTCTAATGCTTTCTTTTTTATCCCTAAGGAATACCCATTTAAAAATAATTCTACTTCATCTGCTTGGTTATAATAAGCCCATACATCCACCAATTTTCCTCGGCTCCAATTCCAATGCGGGAAAAGGTGCAGGACTGGTTTATTCGTCCATTCGCTCTGATACATATAATAAACGTCTTTTGGAAAGCCCGCCAAATCAACTATTCCAAAATAAGAACTCCTTGCAGGATAAGGATATGGAGTGGGTTCTCCTAAATAATCAAAGCCTGTCCAAACAAAAAGTCCTGATAAGAATACATATTTTTTAATCATCTTCCATGTTGCTTCATGTGTAGAACCCCAATAAGCAGCAACCTGGTCATAAGCAGAAACAGTAAAATCTTTATTACCACCTTCCACATATTTCATAGGTGATTTTTGTGGCCAATACATGATAGAATCAGAAGGCATATCATAATGCCCCCTACTTGCCAGTGCTGACATGGTTTCTGCAGCAATAAATTTCTGATTAGGATAGATTGTTTGAAAATCTTTATACACTTCTGTGTGATAATTTAATCCTACTAAATCTAATGCACCAGATTTGTACATAAAGTTTTTCTCCGGATTCGATTCACTCAACCCTGCTGTAATTGGCCTTGTTGTATCAATTGATTTTACAATCGCCACTAACTCTTTTGTAATAGCTATTCCTGTTGAATCAAATTGCTCCCTAATTTCATTGCCAATACTCCAAATAAAAACAGACGGATGATTTCTATCACGCAAAATTTGATCCGCTAAATCTTGGCGATGCCATTTATTAAAATCTGCCGAATAATCAAATTTATTTTTCTTTTTTGCCCACATATCAAATGCTTCATCCATCACCAAAAAACCCATTTGATCACAAAGATTTAAGAATTCTGTAGACGGTGGATTATGCGCTGTTCTGATAGCGTTACAACCCATCTCTTTTAAAATTGTTAACTGCCTAGCAATAGCGCTAGTATTAATTGCTACACCAAGAGCACCCAAATCTTGGTGCATGCAAACGCCTTTTATTTTCATTGGCAACCCATTCAAAAAAAACCCTTGTGCTGCATCAAAATAAAATGTTCTAATTCCCAAACTTGTACTGTAATTATCTATGGCTTGTTGACCTTTAAAAATAGTAGTAGTAAGCTTGTACAAATTAGGATGATCCATTGACCATAATTTTGGAAATGGAATAGTTAATTTTTGTTCAATTGCTGTATCACTATTTTTTATTACAATTGATTGACTATTAGTTGCAACTACCACCCCATTATCATTAGTAATTACACTTACTATTTTAACCGAATTTTCTTTTCTAGCCTGGCTCAACAAACTTGTATGTAATAATACAGTGGCTGATTTTTTTGTAACGGTTGGGGTTATTACAAAACTACCCCAATGCTTAATGGATATACGATCTGTTGAAACCAACCAAGTATTTCTATAAATGCCAGAACCTGAATACCATCTAGAATTAGGCTGTTGCGCATTATCAACTTTTACAATAATAATATTTTGTTCCTTTCCAAATTTTAAATAGTCGTTTAACTGATATTCAAAAGAAATATATCCATTGGGTCTTTTGCCAAGATAATGCCCATTAATCCAAACCTCACTATTTCTATACACACCATCTAGTTGGATGTACATTAATTTTTGGCTTAGTTTCGCTGCAACAATAAATGATTTTTTATACCAACCAATACCTCCCGGCAATGATCCACCCTGATTGGTGGCTGGCGCTTTTTCGCTAAAGGGCAGTTCAATACTCCAGTCATGTGGAAGGTTTATTGATTGCCAATTATTTTTTTTATCTCCTGCAGTTGTTGTAGTATCTGCCCCTAAATAAAACTGCCAGCCATTATTAAAGCTTTCAATAGCGCGTTGAGCGTTCAATTGAAAAGCATTCAGTAATAATAAAAATATAAACCCTTTTTTCATAATGAATTGTATCAAAAAAATTGCAAATAAATACGCTAACTATTCAATTAGCAAACCTTACAAACTTGCATATTTAACAAGGCCCCTAACTTTTCAATCTTAGAAGCTATATGACCAATCCCAACAGCACAGTGGTGTGCAGGCCCATAACTATTCCAAGTATTGATAAACTTTCTAGCACCAATAGTAAATCGATATCTGCTATTGGTGTTTCCTATTTCTAAAATTGGTCCAGCAACACTTTCCCCTTCTGCAACCAATAATAGTAATTTGCCATCTGCTGTTTCCACCACCGACAATAGGGTTACTGGGCCTTGCTTTACACGCATTTCAACCGATAAGCCATTGCCTACTTTTCCATGAAACACACCTAATGGACGCACTTTGGTTTTACCTTCTGCAATGGCAATATGACCCGGTCCATCGTGCCCCATCAACACCACATCGTTGGTATAATCTACTGCATAATATTCTGTAAAAGATCCGCCTGCACCAAAACTGTCCATAATTTTCATGGCCTGTGCATTTTTAATTTCATATTCACCAGCCACCGGAATATGGTTCGCGGTAAGCAAAGAGTTTCCTAAAATGATGGAACTAATGGCATTTTCATTCTCTACATTTCCGGTTCCTTTATAATAGTAGGCTATGGAACCCAATTGATATTTAGCAACTAATATATCTAACGCTACCGCTGTTTGAGCAGCACGTGCTAATTCCATTTCTGTGCAATCTTCTTGTACATCAAAACTAGCATGAATCAATTTTAATTTTTCGGAAATTTGATCTACTGTAATACCTTTTCTAATAGCAGCCAATTCATCTACTTCTATATGTTCTATATGTCCGCCAAAATAAGCGTATTGCAAAGTAAGGTCTGTATAAATATCTAGCATGCCACTGTAATAATGACCCATACATCCCAAACGATTATAAGCCAAGGTATGGGCTACTTTGGCGGCTTCTACCCATTGGTAAATTTCAGACCAACATTGTAAA
>Ga0209596_1004830_pt1 | contig 10160 bp, 10 predicted proteins | sample M_130807_MF_Meta_FD_187314 | JGI IMG/M metagenome (GOLD analysis project Ga0209596, IMG submission 187314) | Freshwater microbial communities from Lake Montjoie, Canada to study carbon cycling - M_130807_MF_MetaG (SPAdes) (version 2) | ecosystem: Environmental > Aquatic > Freshwater > Lake...
GTATATAAGAATGGCGGATGACTATGTTTCCGTATACGGTGTAGGTTTATTAGATGATATCCACAACTATTTCCCGGCGCTCTTGTACGATACAGGGCGCTTTCAGAATGTGGCTAATGTATTCAGCTATGTGCGCAATCAACTAGATACGCGCTTCAATCTATTTCGCCACGGCGCATCCTTGTACGCGGCCATGCAACAAACCCCTTTTACACAGTCGCGTCAGACAACTAATGTTCCTCCTCCTACCGTACCTTTGCCTTATGGCTCGGCTACGCCTAGGGCTACACGTAATGCGAACGACATTGCCGCTGCGAATCTACTTATCGGGTTCTTGCGCATGAGTAGCGAAGATGATCTGAGTCATTATATACAGTTTCCTGCTCGCACTGCGACTGCTACTGCAACAAATCCTTGGGCAGATCCTGTGGTTGTTCGTCCGACTGCACAGGCAATTGCTGCCGGCACCGAGCCAGTTCTAGGTTCTTCTCTAGCAGAAAACACAGGATGTGCCATTTGCCAGGATACGATTATACCCACAGACCCTGCGAGAAGGCTTGTGGCCTGTGGGCATGTATATCATCGTGGGTGTATTGACGAGTGGTTCCGCAGAAGCGTATACTGCCCGAGCTGTCGCCACGATATTCGTCTGCCTTCTGCTTCTCAGCAGCCGCAGCTGCAAGAGCCTGTAACAACGCCTCTACCTCGTTCACCTAGAGGAGATGATGGAGGGAGAAGTTATTTTTCTTGAAAAATATTTTATAAACAACAAGCCCTCCTCACATCGCCAGAGCCGAAGTATCCTCGGGAAAGAGCTCGAGCTTCATCCCATACAGCTCGCTGATCTCCTCCATCTTAGAAGACTCCTCAGGCAGGAGCAGGTTAATCGTCGTGCCCTTGCGCCCATAACGTCCAGCACGGCCAATTCGGTGTACATAATTCTCGGTATTGGTCGGCAACTCGTAGTTGATGACCAGACTAATCTGCTGTACATCAATGCCACGCGCAATAATATCTGTGGCAATCATCACGCGCGTCTTTCCCTTGATGAAATCGTCCATGCGCCGAGTACGCTCGGCCTTCTCCAGCTCACCGTGGAGGCAGGTAATAGGGAAGCCCTGTGCCGACATCTTATCGGCAATAATCTCAGCCTTCTGGCGCTTGTTACAGAAGATAACGGCCTGAGTGATATTCAGGTGCTTGTACAAGTCACAGATACAGTCAAACTTATGGTCCTCGCGGTCCAGGTTAATGAAGAATTGCTGGATGCCCTCTAGACGCACGGCAGTGGGCGGAATGAGAATGCGCACTGGGTCATTCAGAATCTTGTTCGCCACTTCTAAAACCTTCTCTGGTATCGTTGCAGAGAAGAGTGCTACTTTCATGTCAGCGGGGAAACCCTTCTCCAGAATACACATCACTTGCTTGTAGAAGAGTTCCTCCAACATCTGGTCGGCCTCGTCCATAATGAGTACACGCATGTTAGTTCGGTCCAGAGAACCGCGATGCATCAAATCAAACACGCGCCCAGGTGTTCCTACAACAAACTGTGCGCCCTCCTCCAATGCACGAATATCATCGCGCAGAGAGTTACCCCCCACTGCGCATAGAACTTTCACCTTCATCGCATAACCAAGAGCATTTGCTACCTTGGCAATCTGTTGAGCAAGTTCGCGCACATGTACTAGAACAAGAATCTGAGGCTTCTTCACAGTCTCATCGAGGTGTGAAAGAGAGCCAATAACGAATGCGCCGGTCTTGCCAGTACCTGACTGGGCCTGGGCGAGAGTGTCGCGACCGTCGCGCATCGGCTTGATCGCCCGTGCCTGAATAGCACTGGGACGCTCGAAACCGTAAGAATAGATGCCACGGAGAAGATTCTCGGGCAAATCCATCTCATCAAATGAGTTAATTACAGGGACATCGTCAGTAACAGAGGCCATCTGTATTATATGAGGGACTGGACTTAAGCCTCTGGCGGACGAATCAAATTTTAATGGGCCGGCATTTTTAGCAAAATTAAAACAGAAATTTCCTCACTAAAATTTGAAATAATCAGCATCTGCGCAAACATGTCCCTCTCGCCAGCTAAATGGCCACTACCAACATCTATGTTCTTCGTCTACAGGGTGGGAAATACTATGTTGGCAAAAGCGACAATGTAGCAAAGAGATATCAACAACACTTGGCAGGATCTGGCTCGGCCTGGACGAAACTCCACCGCCCTGTGTCACTTGTAAAAACCATTGAAAATGTATCCCCCTTCCAGGAAGACGCAATTACAAAAGAATATATGGCGAAATATGGTACTGACAATGTGCGTGGTGGATCGTATGTTCAAGTAGATCTGGACGACTTTCAAAAAGAAACTCTGAACCGTGAAAAATGGGGAGCGAAGGATCTATGTAAACAGTGCGGGCGTTCAGGCCATTTCGTCAAAGACTGCTATGCCACCAAGGATGTTTCTGGGAATGCTATTTATGAGGAGGATGACTCTGATGAGGAAGAAGAGCTCTGGGGTTGCGAGAGCTGTGACCGAACATTTACAACCGAATTTGGTTGTGCTGTTCATGAGAAATCCTGTAAAGAGAAGGGTACCAAAAAGGCATATGTGAAAAAGGGTGATGGAGCCACAAGATGCTTCCGTTGTGGAAACACGGGTCATTATTCAACTGATTGTTATGCTTCGCGACATGTAAAAGGGTACTATCTGGACTGAATACCGCCAGTCCCAATAAAAATGATGTTCCGCCTAAGGCAAAACAACTAGTCCCTTATAACAGAATGGCAGACGACGAGGAGGCCGTTGCGCAGATGGACGACATGGAGGACGTGATTGACGCGATTGAGGAAGTCGCCGGTGCCACGGAAGAGGCATCCAACGACCCTCTCGCCGTTCTTCTCCGTCACCACCCCGAGTGCCGTGTGGATTACCAGGAAACCATTGCTCCGAAGATTAACCTCACAGCCTGTCCGCCTCTAGATAAAGATCCCAATCACCGCTCACCACCATTCCTCACCCAATATGAGCGGACAAAGATTATCGGCCTGCGCGCCAACCAGCTCAGCCAATCTGCCCGGCCATATATTGACGTTCCCGAACATGTGACCAATGTCTGGGACATTGCTCGCATGGAATTGGATCAGCGCCGTCTTCCTTTCATCATTCGCCGACCTATGCCTGACGGCACGCACGAATATTGGCGCCTCGCCGACTTGCTCATTCTCTAGATGAGCGCGTATTTATTTTATTATGTCTAATTAAACAATGTTTAAGGTAGGGCAAAAAGTTAAATCAACAAGACCTCAAAATCCTTTTGAAGGGGGAACTCTATACGGTATAGTTATTGATATAAACGACACAAACACTTTATCTGTGCCTAAATATGTGATACAATCAGCGCTAGTCACCTCCCAGAAAGGATCTATTGGGAGGACCGAGGCTTCTTTGGCTGATGCTACGAAAGACCCTGATTTTCCTGAAGGGCAAGAAGTCAAAAGTATTTTAGAAAAACTAAAACTCACAGGTGGCAGACGTAAATACCGCAAAACAAAGAAAGCCCGTAGAACTCGCCGTAGACGTCGTAACACTCGACGCAATTAAACTAGAAAATCCGAATCCTATCCTCGGGCTTCACATACATGGGTGAATCCTCGCGTACATCAAACGCGAAATACCACTCATCAAATTGACGCACAACCAGATTCACCCGCAGATACGGGGGTGAATGTGGATCCGTGGCCAGTGCCCTATCTATCTTTTTCTCCCGCACCGTTGTTCTCCAAGACACCGCAAACGACACGAAAAACTTCTTGTACTCTTCCTTGACTTTTATAGGATCCACAATCCCCTGATTCTGTAGCGCATCCTTCAGAGCCTGTAAAGCTATTCCTAGTCCCCCCAAATCAGCAATATTTTCCGACAGTGTATCTCTACCTGAAACATGTTTTCCATGTACCTTCTCATGGCTAAATAACTTCATCAGCCCCCGAGTACGCTGATTATAATGTAAATTATCCTTCCGCGCCCACCACCGCTTCTTCTGGCCGTCCTCATCAATCTCCTTCCCTTCTTGATCAAAGGCATGACACAATTCATGACCGATAACAGAACCTAAACTACCATAATTCCACGCAGCATCCTGACCAGAAGAGTAAAAGGGGGGCAGACAGGAAGCATACGGAATAATAATCTTGTTTGTGCTACTGAAGTAAAATGCATTGACGGCATACACGGGTTCCTCCCAGAAATTGTATTCCTTGCCTAGCCTCCCCAATAATATAGCCAGCCACCTGGACCCAAGGGTATAAATATTTTTTAGAAGGTTCCTAGGGTCTATAATAACCCGAGGCACCTCCGTCCATTCAGCAGGACGAACAGTCTGTATCATCATATTATCCACCTTTTTAATCGCCATCTTACGTGTCTTATACCCCAGCCATTCCACCGTCTCCAACCTCTCTTTGGCAGATTCCACCAAAGTCTTGGCAAAGGTATCAACTTCTGCCAGCAAGGTAGGTTCACCCGCCTTTTCCCAGAAGACGCGTGAAAAGTCGTCCATCATATAGGTGTGTACAACTTTCACGAGAAGATCTTCCTTCGGTAACTTCACCTTCTGGCCCATCAACACTTTCCCGAAAAACTCAAAGTTGTAGTCGGAATAAGGAGCCGGTAAAAACGGAAGAGCATTTACTATATAACAACGCGCAATATACCACTTCCAGTATTTTATAGGCACGCTACGAACCTTTGCTCCCACGAAACGTAGCCATGAAGGATCTGTGTAGTACATTACCATCTTCTTCCATTGAGGCACGCCAATAATCTCAAATAGCCTTCTCCAAGGTATGCTCGGGAATTTCCTTTCCAGACCCGACCCTTTTACTCTCGTGCGAATTGTTCTTTTTATTTTTACAAATTGCTCCATAAATATCCTCTCTGTTGATATAATCTTTTCTAGACCTTCTATATGAAAATCCGCCCCTAATTTATGAAGTAGAGCCTTGTAATGGTATATTATCTTCGTATCAAAGTAATACGCCCTTTTCAAAGAACATATATTCCCAGACAGGAACATACGCACCGTTTTATCGGCCGGTTCTGCATGCGTGGAAATATCAAAAAGACTAGTAACACCCCTTTTACACAATATAAAAAGCGCATCAAAAACATCATCGGCCCCCTTTATACAATTAATCTCCTTTAACACATCCCTTAAATACTCAACAGAGTTTTTGCCTCCGTGAAAACAAGAGGAACGAATATCAGCAAATACACCCGTATTTGCCTCTTCCAAAATACGTTTCGTTACTTTGGATACACAATCCTCTATCTCCCCGCTTATACTCATATCATTTAAATATGGTGGAATCAGTACTTTTCGGAGCCAGTCACCATTAATATATTTATAGAAATCCTTGCCCGCATCATTGGATGAAGAGTTGGAAGCAATTTCGGGAATAGGAATAGAGCATAGTATTTGTCGTGTCTTTTTCCTTCTTCTTGTATGACGACGAGGTGGCACCATCTACTTTTCGGCATATTTCCGTCCAGCACCTTCTACGAGCCTGGCGTTTTCCTTCCATCAATTTCTTTTTCACAATCCCATGAGAAATCGCTGCTTCCATTTACTTAGAACGCCGGGAATGTATTAGGAAAATACTGATTCACCCTACTGCGTCCACCTCTTCTGGCAATTTAAGCAGTGAATGAATATCGTCATCGGCTCATCAGCAGAGCGTGTCTGTAATTCATAATATGTACATTTCCTTTGTTTACAAGAAGAACACTGCCACCTGTCAGTAGCTCGAGAAAAGTCACCTTCAAGCTGGATACGCTCTATCTTAGCCTGCTGATCTACAAGTTTCTGCCACTTTTCTGGAAAGAGCTCATAATAGTTCTGGTTGACAATGGCCTCTAGACTAAGATCCCCTTCTTTGTACCTCTCATGGAGAGAAACATTTTTCACGTAGGAAGATGGGTTCATGTTACCCACAATACGGCGCGCTGTTGCGAGATACATATCATGAAATAATAGGTTATCCCACGCACGGCGAATTTCATCTTTGGTGGCGCACATAAAGGTATTTTGGAATATGAGGCGCTCCAAGGTGTGTGCGTCGACTGTGTTAGAGAGGGTTGAATTGATTACTGCGATGACTTTTAACCTCAGAGGCACACTTGTGGGATTCTCATCCTCTGTTGTCTCTGGACCCTCGCTCACAACTGTAACAATCTTCTTGGCCTTGGAAACACGGACAGGCTTTTCCACTTGTAGTTCCTCCTCTTCTTCTGCTTCTTCTTCCTCCTCGGCAGCTTCGGCATCCTCGGCGGTATCCTCCGCTATTTCCACAAGATTGTCACCTTGCTCTTCCTCATCGCCCATATCATCTTCTTCCTCGCCTTCCAGCTTGGCCGTGTAGAAGTTTTCATAGTCAGCAGTTTTCAAGGGCACAGGAGAGCAATAGGAATCTGGCTGGGATGATGCGAGTACAAGAATATCTCCGTAGAAGGTCATGCCCTCTAGAGGCGCCGGTAGATGGTGCTGATTCTCTTGGGTGGCCTTGCCCTCCAAGTAGCCGAAGAGGAACAATGTCTTTTGTTTCCAGCTGAATTTTCCCAGAAGGGAAGGCGGTTCCTTCTTCTTACACGCTTGCGAAAGTGCGGTAGGGCTGACTGACTTAAGAGAACCCTGCCGAATCTCACCTTTTTGTCCTAGGAATACAACAGGTGTCTCTGTGGAAGCGGGTGGCATTTCTCGGGGCATTTTGTTTGCTTAAACTCCCACATCAACTTTTAGGCAGGAACCGAGAATGTCTTCAACTTTCCGACGAACTTGGGAGTTTGTAGGGGTTAATTCGCTAAGTCGTAAGATTTGGGATAGGGGGGATGAGCTATGGGAAATGGGAAAGCAGGAGAATGGTATCAACATACGCCATTTCCGTGTGATAAGCCGTAAATTTCTAGAAGAACCTAAGAAGCTTGAGGAGGTTCTAGAAGTTATGGAAGATAGTCCTATTCCGCTAGATACTCTAGAGAGAGTGTGTATCGGATGGAAAGTGAGTGAAGATATTATTTCTTCTCCTCCGCCTTTGTATCGGCAGAAGCAGGCACAGGATCTCCCTCAGCAACAGGTAGAGGCTCACGAACAGCAAGGTGTGTTTCCACGGCAGCCACGTCGGAAGAGAGAGGACTTGCGACTGGAGGCAAATCAATCTGTACGGGAGGCAGGGCTGATACAGCACTCTTTGAAAAGCAACCAGAAAACAGAGCAAGTACACGAGAAACGATCTGCCTCACAAAAGGAGGCGGACATAGAATCGTTGGCAAGTGATTCTTCACAAGGTCTTTCAGTTGTGAAACAACGGCCAAGACAGCTATGGTCTTCTCTTTCTCAATGGATACCTCCAAATACGCTTTACCAGCCTTCTCTGCATCATCTAGCATTTCTAGAATCTTCAGACAAACCATCTCAGCACGCTTCTTCATATCACCTTCCTTCTTCGCATCGTCGGATGCCATTACATCAGCGGCCACCTTCTTCAATAACGCAAGCATCTCGATAGGTCTCTCCAGGCTCAACTCTTGAATTCTCTCCAGTGTGAAAGGGACTAGAGTAGACATCTCTAACTATATTTAAAAAATGTGTTTAACTCTGCAGCAAATGTTTTGACAACTCATCAGATGAGTGGGCGTATTGTTACTTCGGTTTCCTTGGCATTCATTGCCTTTGCCATATATTCCTGGTACACCACTCACACACAAACGGAAGAGCCCTTTGACATAAACAGCCAGAGCTATGGGGCAGCACCACCGGATTCTCCCCCTCCTTTAATCCCGGAGCGTACGATCGCGCCTGCCGGCCCTGGAGCCCCCGCCCAGATGTCTGCAAAGCCACCGACAGTGGCAAATGAGGAGAGGCCATACGATCCTCAAGACAAGGGCTACGAATCAGCTGAGATCCCGGAGAGACTCCGCCACCCTGAGCGCATGTTTGGCCCCGGCATTGATAACCAGCAGACCTCGGAGCCGATTGAGGGCGTGGCGAGTTATGCGAGCCAGGTTACAGATGATGCGCACCAGACATTCGGCCCCGAATTTGCCCAGAATGGCGGTAACTTCATGGGTTCCGTAGTTGCTAACGACACGAGCCTGAAGACAAACTACAGCTCTGTATAAAGGTGGCCCTTCTGTCTAAAGCCTGGTGACCATACATACATAGATGGAACCCAGCCTCCGCTCTAGCACTCAGCGTGGTAACGAGTGCAAACTTCGCAAGCCCGAACAGGCTGTCCACGAAACGGTAAGACGATTCGTGGAGAGCCTTCGCACAGATGTACGCATAAGTCAATATGCTGATTTGGTCTATGCTGGTAAGAAAATAGAGGAGAATAACTCTCCATGGTATTGGCTAGAACCGGTGCCAGGTGGACGTACCGGCTTCCTCGTCTTCCTCCCGGGTCAGCAGGCCGTGTGGACAGATGAGCAGGGCAAGGTGTCCTTCTATGTACAACTCCGTGTAGCCGAGGAGATTTATAAGAATAAGTCGGTGTTTATCGCTAGCCTGAATAAGTTTGACGGGCTACTACGCTTGGAAGATGCCTGGCTCGTGGCCGGCAAGAACCAGGCAACTATGAAGGCCCCTTTTACACAGCGTTGGGATAGCCTTATTCGTTTTTACAGTAAGCAATATAAGGAAGATTTCCAACTACAACAGGGTTTGCGCCTTGAACTCGCATCTTTTCAGAGTCTTTCGAGCTTAGATAAATGGGCTAAGATCCCTACAATGATGTTTTTACAGGGGGAGACTGCGCACAAACGTCTCCGAGTACATTTGGAGGAAACACAGGAGCCTGCGCTAGCGCCAGCACAGCAGCAGCAGCAGCAGCAGCAGCAAAAGCAGCAAAAGCAGCCGCGAGTTGCGTTACAGATGCGTAAAGAGCATCTAAACCAAAGGGCAATGTTTGTGGATGATGTTGAACCTCCTCATAAGGACACAGAAACAGATTCTACTGCGAAAGCAGTTGCTAATACAGAGTCTACTGCGAAAGCAGTTGCTCATGAAGAGCATCCCGATACGTATAATCTGTGGATAAAGGGTGTAAAAAAGGGTTATGCCGCGGTACAGGATCTGGATCTGAGTCGTGAACTGCGCCTGGCTTCCAAGGAGGGGAAAGAATTATTTGTGAATGTGGAGTGGAACTCAGAATTCAACATGTATGAAATTGTTTCTAAGGCATGAGTAGAAATGGCTAGGTCTAGAAATACAAGGCGCAGACAGGGTGGAGGCGGTGTAGGAGCTACTTACGGATTTGCCGGTGGCAATGCGTTTTCTCAAACAATCAATAATCCTATTATGGCTACCAGAGCTCCTAGCACTGATATGGTGGCTGTGCGCCCTGGATTTATGGGCGGTGCTCCAGCTGGAAACGGTCTGCCTGGTCTGCAGAGAGGCGGTACCCATAAGATGTGCAAGCACCGTTGCGGAGGAAAGTGCAAGCATAAGTGCTGCAAAAAGAAGAGCAGAAGCAGCCGCGTGCAAAGCGGTGGTCGCTATGGATTTGATGGAGCGGTGGATGGAACCGTGAATGGACCTCACTGGGGAGCAGGAATTGCGTCTACGATGCGCTTACCCTGTGAGGCGAGTCTGAGCGCTCCTGTGACTGGCGGTGCGTCGGGCACTCTCAACATGAGGGGAGGCGAGCTGTGGGATTCTCCGCCTAGACAGGGTGGCGGCGGCGCCCCTGTAACAGAGGCATACAGTGCGCATACCGCCGGCTATACCCAGCTCGGTGGAAATGAAGTAGATAATTCTATTGTGACTTCTTCGGGCACGCGTCTTATGGTCAACCAGCCGTTTGATGCGCGTGGAGGAAATCCTGATTGTTTATCCACAAAAATGAGTGGTGGCAGACGTCACACTAAATATAAGACAGCTCTCTGTAAAAAGTGTATGAAATGCCCAAAGTGTAGGACAGGGCATAAGTGTATTACACATAAGATAAGAAAATGCAATTGTAAGAAGCGAAGATATAACTAATCGTCCGACAAGAGACACTGCGATTCTATCACGACTGGAGCCTCCTCTTCCTTAAAACCTTTCCCTTCTAATTTATAAGCGCATTTCCTATAATAGGCCTTGCGCTTGTACCACTGTCCT
>Ga0209596_1004831_pt1 | contig 10160 bp, 9 predicted proteins | sample M_130807_MF_Meta_FD_187314 | JGI IMG/M metagenome (GOLD analysis project Ga0209596, IMG submission 187314) | Freshwater microbial communities from Lake Montjoie, Canada to study carbon cycling - M_130807_MF_MetaG (SPAdes) (version 2) | ecosystem: Environmental > Aquatic > Freshwater > Lake...
TTAAGTATTTGAAAAACTTTTTGTGATTGTTTATATTTTTGTGTTTGTGTTTGAATATTTATTTTTGTAAGTTTTTCTTCAATATTATAAAACTCTAACTTAAGTTTTAATAAATTATATATACAAGTATCTATTTCATTATTACAATAATATATTTCATTTATTGGTTCAAACATTTCTTTTTATATACATTGTAACGTAACTAACAATAAATAAAAAAATCAATTTTTTTTTACAAATAGCTCTATATAATTATATCTAATTCACTTGTATCAATATCATCAATATTATCAAATTCATAATCTAAATTACTTTTTAATTCTAATATTTTAGGTTCTACTTCTTTTGGTAAATTATTCCAAACATCATTATTAGATAACTTGTAAGTGTTTAATTTTTTATTATGTTTTATTTTAATTCCATACATAAAAAATAATATTGTATTTATAATTTTTAATTTATAATTTATTTTTTCAGGAATTATAATAATTTTATTCATTTCATATTTTTTTGAAATTTCATTCTTTTTTTCAAAAATCCATTTTAAACACAAATCTAAATTATTAATAAATTCTTCTTCATCAAATTCAATATTTAAATTTAAAACATCAAATTTTAAAATTTGTATAATCATTTGAGCATAATAATGATATGTATAATTATTTTTTGTTGTAAAATCAATATAACAGTTACTTATCCATTTATAATTTTTATGATTTTCTTGTAAAATAGTTAATTTTTTTTCAACATTTTGTTCATTATTTGGTAATATTGTTGTATAATTTTTATACCATTTCATTTTATTTGTATCATAGTATTCATTGATAAAATCATCTTTTAAATGTTCATTTGAAATACCATAACATGATTTAATATTATATCTGTATATTTGATATATATCATCATTTGATAAATAATCATCTCTTTGTTTTATTTTCTGAATATATTCATCTTTAACAATATCAGGAGCATGTAAAATACCATTTGTAATAATTTCTTTTTCATTTTCTTCTCTTTCTTTTCGTAAAAACTTCATTTGTTGAATTACACTTGTATTTTCTTCATTTTCTTCCATTTTTTCAAATGTAATATTATATTCTTTACATTTAAAATATCCAAATAAACAAGCTGAAAAATTTTGTTTATTCTCTAATGTTTCTAAAGTATTATTCACAAATAAATTATAAATTGGTTCATCTTTATATGGATAATTTAATACAATATCATTATTTTCATTACGATCATATTTAACAGGCAATAAACTATTATACAAGTTATATTGTGTTAAATAATAATCACTACATAATATATTTTCTATTTCATTATAATTATATAAATCTTCTTCTTTATTAAAATCTTTATATATATCGACTGCTAAATATATTGTTTTTTCTTTAGGATGTCGAACACGATGAATCATTTGACAAAATTCTTGTGCTCCTAATGAGTTATGACAACCATAAGGAAATATTGCATCAAAGTAATTTTCTAAATCATAAGATATACCCATACTTACAGAAGGAGTATATATAACAATGTCATATTCTGACCATGATTTATTAACATTAATTACATTTTCTAATTTTTCTTCATCGCTTGTTTCTTTATGAATTAATAATACTTTTTTATCTGGATAATCACTAATAATTTTATTAACTAAATCTTTTGCTTTATTATTACTTGCAATAGGTATAACTATTTTTTTATTGTTTTTAATATAATCAAATATTTTTACTAACCATTCATTATAAGTCATTACAGCGAATGTATATGAATGATATGGTTTAAAATTATTTAATATTATTGCATAATCTTCTGTTTTAATATTATTTTGAAAATAATTAATAGATCTATCAGATAAATCAGCATCTAAAACATAAACATGTTTTGCATCTTTTAAACGTCTCTCCAAAGAAGCAATAACAAGATTAGCATATGAATTTTTAACAAAATGTTGTGATGTTAAATATCTAACTAAACTTTCACATTCATCAATTATAATATAATCATATACATCATTTTTTAATCTTAATAATGAATCAATCTGACATATAATTTTATTATTATATATATCATGTTGTTTAATATCTGAATACAACTTAAAACCATATTGCTCTAAATCACCTAATAACTTAATTCCAAAAGTTCTTCTTGCAGATATGAATAATACATTACTTTTATTATTAATAATATTATTATTTAATAACGATTTTAGTAAATTTGTTGTTTTTCCTGTTCCCTTTTCACTTTGAATACCAAGTAATTTATGATGTAAAAATGGTGTAAATATTTCTTCATTAAGTTTTGGCATATTTATTTCCAAAGTTATATTAGATAATTGTATAGGTTTAATATTATAATCATTAATTATTTGTTTAATTGTTTTTTTATCATATATATCAGTAATACCTTCTTCTTTACACCAAAAAATTAATGTTCCTAATGTAATATTACTACTTTTAAAATTATCCCAAAAGTTTTTTAAATCTTTTTGATTATATTTACTACTTTGTTTGCTCCATTCATTCCATAAATCATAAAAATTGTTTTCAGGGCTTGTTATATTAAATAATATCATTCCTATTTTTATCCATTTATCATAATCATCACAATATTCTAATGGTAATTTATATAATATATTTTTGATTTTAACATTTTTAAAAATTTTTTTGAATTCTTTTGCTTCTTTAATTTTATACTTCATTAATGTTTTGGGAATAATTCTAATATTTGAATTAATATTTGTAATTAAAGTTTTTTTCCATATTTTTAAAGGATCACTTGTTAATAAAAAATTAAATGTTTTATTATTATCTATATTTAAAATTATTGGCAATAATATATCATTTTTTCCTTTTTTTGTACAAAAACACATTCTTAAACAAGATAAATTATAAATACTTGAATCACAATGTATTAAATCATATTTATCATTTGTATAATTAAAAAAATCTTTAACTACTGTATGATTTTCAAATGCTAAACTATTACAAATAACATGAAATGAAAATTTTTTTTTTGTTTCGAATATTTTAGAGTTAAAATTATTTTCTAATACAAAAAAATCACTTATTTTGTATTTATGATCATATAATTCTTTTGCTGCTAATTGTATTTTTAAAATATTATTTTTAACAATATTTATACAATCATTATAATTTTGTATTTCATTATATGGAATATCAATATCTAAAGCGAATTTTAAATTTGTTGTATTAGTCCAAAATTCATAATAACTTGGATATTCACAAAAAACAATTTTATTAAATAATTCATCTATTTTCATAACATAATATATTTTATTACCTTTATCTTTTATATCTTCAGCAAATAATTTTAATTCATTATTATTACAATATTTCTTATAATACTGCACTGCATCAGACTTTTTAAAAAATGAATTAATAGGTATATTCATAATATCTCTTCTAATTCTAATTATTAATATTTCTTTAAATAAAATATTTATCAATTTTTTTTTAAAAATTAAAAATTGAATAAATGAAAGATATATATAGAATTACATAATATAATTATAAAGATAAGAAATGGAAAATTATATAGATTTACCTTGGGTTGAAAAATATAGACCAAGTGATTTAAATAGTATAATATCACATGAAGATATTTTAAATACATTAAAAAATTTAATAAATAATAATAAATTACCACATTTAATATTTTATGGTCCTCCTGGTACAGGAAAAACAACTACTATTTTAGCATGTGCTAAAAAAATATATGGTGAAAATTATAAATCAATTATTCTTGAATTAAATGGTTCTGATGAAAGAGGTATTAGTGTTGTAAGAGAACATATTAAAGAATTTTCAAACACAGAAATTATGTTATCTCAGATTATGAATATAAAATGTAAATATAAATTAGTAATATTAGATGAAGCAGATTCAATGACTATTGATGCACAATTTGCTTTAAGAAGAGTAATAGAAAATTGTAGTAATAATACAAGATTTTGTATTATATGTAATTATTTAACAAAAATTATTCCTGGAATACAATCAAGATGTGCAGTATTAAAATTTTCACCAATACAATTTGATGATCATTATAAATATATTAATAATATTATTGATTTGGAAAAAATTAATATTAGTGATGATTGTATTAATAATATTATAAAAATTTCGGAAGGTGATATGAGAAAATCAATTAATATATTACAATCATTATTTTTAATAAATTCAAATAATATTATAATAACAAAAGATTTATATAAAATGATTGGTTATTTAGAACCTAATAAAAGTATAGAAATGATGAATTATTTATTTGAAAAAAAAAGTTTAAATGAAATATATACTACTATTTTAAAATTTAAAGAAAAATATAATTTATCAATAAATGATATTCTTAAAGAATTATCACAATTTTTATTAAAAAATACAAATTTATCAACATCAAAATTAATACAAATTTTTGATAAATTAGCACAGATTGAAGTTTATTTAACTAATAATGTTAATCAAGATATTCAATTATGTGCTATTATTTCTGCATTAAAATAAAATAAAATATATTATATATTATATAATATGTCAAAAAAAATTTATTATAAATATAATTTTTCATTTTTAGATACACCATATACACTTTTAAATAATCAAGAAAATACAATTGAACATTTTAATATTGGAGATCAAGGACCTACAGGACCTCAAGGAATAAGAGGACTTGATGGATTTCAAGGACCTCAAGGAATCAATGGAGAAAAAGGAGGTCAAGGAGATAGAGGAGTTCAAGGATTACAAGGTGAAACAGGAAGACAAGGTCCTGCAGGACCTCAAGGACCTGGAGGAGGTCCTAAAGGTGACACAGGAGTTCCTGGTGTTCAAGGACCAATAGGACTTACTGGACATGTAGGACCTCAAGGTCCTATTGGAATTTCAGGAACAAATGGTGTTCAAGGACCTATTGGAGTTTCAGGAAAAGATGGTATTAATGGACAAAATGGACAAGATGGTTCTATAGGACCAAAAGGACCAATAGGACCAGCAGGACCAGGAGGTCCTAGAGGTTTAAAAGGTTTTGATGGTCCTCCTGGTCCTCCTGGTCCACCTGGTCCTCCTGGTCCAGGTTTTCCAGGTCCAGACCCTTCAAGCTCACCAGACCCTTCAAGCTCACCAGACCCTTCAAGCTCATAAATTAATTATGATTTATCAACTTTCTAGTATTGTATAATAGTTAATTTATAATATTTATTTTATCCAGTTGCAAATTAAAAATATTAAATAGATATTTAATATTTTTAATAAAAACTCTATTAAGAATAAAATAAATATTAACTTAATATATAATGTACAAAAATAATGAATATGCTAATTATAATGATAATGATATTATAGAAAATTTTTTGCCTTTAGGTTTACCTAGTTTATCAAGTAATAATATTGTAGAACAATTTTGGCCTCAGATTTTTGATCTATCAAATAATTTTAGACCTGGCTTAAAAAACATTGAAGGCTTTCAAAACAATCAAGATTTTAAAGAATTTGTTGATATAACTGGTAATAATAATATTGTAGAACAATTTTGGCTCAGATTTTTGATCTATCAAATAATTTTAGACCTGGCTTAAAAAACATTGAAGGCTTTCAAAACAATCAAAATTTTAAAGGATTTGTTAATATAACTGGTAATAATAATATTATAGAACATTTCTGGCCTGATTTAAAAAGCATCAAAACATCTATAACACCTCAAATATATCAAGCATCTGATAATAATTATATTCAAAAAAATTTAGATTTATCTTATAATAATTATATTCAAGGATCTCAAGGACTTATTGATTTATCAAGTAATAATAATATTATAGAACAATTTTGGCCTTTTGATTCAAAAGGTGATATAGGACCTCAAGGATCTCAAGGACTTCAAGGATCTCAAGGACTTCAAGGATCTCAAGGACTTCAAGGACTTCAAGGACTTCAAGGACTTCAAGGACCAGCTAGTCCTCTAAATTCAGTAAATAAAGTATATGGACCTATCTTACTTTTACCAGTTCCACAAACTGCAGAAGATAAAGCATTTGAAGAAAATAAAAATTTTATGATAAATGATTTAACATCATCCTTTGCAAATAGACTAACTAAAACATTTACTATAGATGAAAATTTAAAAAAATATGCGATTTTTACTTTATATTATACCAAAAATTTTGAGACCGATATACATGATGAAAAAGATGTATTTTATAAATATGAAAACAAGAGCAAACTATTACATGGTTATAATAAAAAAATTGTTGAAAAAATAATAATTGATAGTAATAAAATTATTTTTAATTATAATCCAGATATAATTAAAGGAAGAATTGATGCAAGAATTATATATATTCATGCACAGTGGTGGGATTAAATTATAATTTTTTTTAATTGAAAATGTATTTCAATTATTTCTTTAAAATCAATTGGTGGATTTCTTATCATATTTTCAATAGCCCATTTTTGAGTATATGATTTAATTATTTTATTATAATCATCATTAGCTTTTTTACCAGCTTCGGAATTAATATTTTTTTCATAACCTGGTTCATTAAAATATGGATTATCTGTAAATATTAAACTTTGAATTGATACTAAAATTTGTAGTAATGTTGAAGTTTTAGGATTCCATTGTTCTCCTTCTTTACCAGACCATGTACCAAGTAATGATAAACATACTTTTCCACAAGTATATAAATTAGGATTAAAACGTACTTTACCATATCCTGTTGTTAAAAAATGCACTTGAGGAGGTGTATTAGGATAATCATTATTTAAAATCATTTCAAATAAAAAACATCCATCTTGATATGGAGTATCTTTTGGTCCTGTAATTAAAAATCTAAATATTCCTACATTTTCTTCATCGTATTTGAAAAAAATAGATGATTCTTTATTAATTGGTAATGACTTTGATAAACTTTGAATTTCTTGTAATACTCGCTTCATATTAATTAATGTAGGTTTTAATGTAATTAATCTCTGATCATATATCGGATAACTATCAAATTGTATATCTTTTAAAGTTTCAACATATTCATCATTGTCTTTAACTTTTAGTTTCACATTCATATTATAATCCTTAATATAACTAATAATTTCATTAATTTTAGCAATATCTGATAATTCATTATTTCTTTCTAATATTTGAATGTATTTTTTAAAATCTACTTTTAATTTACATAATATTGTCAATAATTCTTCATCAAGAATAAAATCACATTTTTTAATAATTTTAAAAATTATTAAAAATTTATTATTATTCTCTAAAACATCCATTATTTCAACACCATGTAAATATTCTTTAAAATATTTTATTAAACACGAATTATTAATTATATCAACATTTATTTCTAATGTTAATATTTTATTTAAATATTTATTAATTTTTTTATATTTCTTTTTTTTATTATTTAAATAATTATTTACATCCCAAACTGTTTCATCTTTATTAGATCCATATCCTGTACCAGATGACCAAGAAGAAGATTTATTAATTTTTTGAATTGGTATATTGTGAATAGTTATAGGATTATATGATATTAATAATGGTTGTACACATGTAATAATACTTAATTTATTTAATATATTTTGTAAATCAACAAAATTATTATTATTTATTATTCCATGTTTTTCAATAATATTTTGTATATTTTGAATTGTATATTCAATTGTATTTGTTGGATTCCATAAATTATCTTTGAAATAATCAGAAATATGAATATTATAATTTAAATTATTAGAAAATATTGGATATTTAATTTTTACTATATGTGGTTTATTAGGATAACTAATAGGAATTTTTAATTTAATTATTATTTCTTTTTTTATTTGTTTCTCATTAAAATCATTTATTAATCTACTACTCGTAGGAATAATTATTATTTTTAAATTTAATAAATTATTATCTATTGGTTCTATTAAAATATTAGAAAAATTATGAATAGAACAAATTTCATTCCATAACATATTAATAGTACTATTTGTTATAGATTTGTTATTTTTTAAAGTACAAGATTTAATTAAACTTTCAACTAAAATTATCTTATTTTGTTTGTTAAAAATGTCTGAAAAATCTATAACATCAATAGCTCTATATATATTATCCATCTTATTCTATTACTTTTTTTTATTGTTATTTAATTAATTATTTTTCAATTTTTATTAATTAGCTTAAAAGAATAAAATTATATATAATTATAAAAAATATACAAGTAAAAATGAACGAAGGAGGGACTAATCCTACACCAAGCAGAACACTACGTATTCCAGTATCAGAATATGAAACAAACAAATATAATTATAATTATACATTAAATGGAAATGTATATTTTTTAAGTTTTGATACTATTGAAAAATCGGTAGATGCATATATACTTTTAAAAAATGATAATATCCCTGTAAAATATCATGTATATTCACTTTTTATTAAATTTGATGAAAGTATTGAAACTGAAATATTAGAACAAAATATTAAAAATATATTAAATAATAATTGTAATATTACATATATTAGAGTAGATAATAAAGAAAATATAGTAAGTCATACAGGAAAAGTAGTAATAGATAAACTTGATGATTGTAAAAATTTATTATCTTATAAAGACGAGTCATCAATAAGACTTAGATTTTATCGTTTTGATCCCAAAAAAGCTATTAAAAAATCTAATAAATCAGATCAGGAAGGATTTGTTAAAGTATTGAAAAAAAATACTTATAATAAAAACAAATTTCAACAATCATAATTATTATTATTTTTTTAATTCATCACATTTAATTAATTGTTTAATATAATCATTAGTAATATTATCATATTTTAATTTTGTTAAAAAAACAAAATCAAAATTTTTATTACATTGATCACAGTTACAGTTATAATCACTTTTACAATTACAATTACAATTACAGTTATAATCACATTTACATGTACAATCACTTTTACATTTTTTCTGATATTGTTTACAACAACAAACTATTTCATTACAAATACATATTTTTTTACAATTTTTATTTATTTGGTTTGCTCTTCTTTTTTCATAAAAATGAACAACATCAATAAAATCTACTTTTTTTTTATTTAATTTATAATTTACAATATTATGAATTGTATATAACCAATAAGTGATACCCATTCTATCATTTAAATAATTGTTTATATTAATATATTTAAAAAATATACTATAAGATTCTCTACAATACGAACATGGTAATGTAAATTTTAAATTATCAAATAATTCATAATAATATTTTTTATTATTATCGGTTGGGTTTTCAGGATAATTAAAAGTTAATGTATGTAAATATTCCCATGCACATGGTCCCCATTTACTAGTTTGCATATATATATATATATATAAAATATTATTAAAAATATTATCTAATATTTTTTTTACTAAAAAAATTGATTTTTTAAATTATTGTATTATTAAATATAATAATTTTTTGTAATTTAAATTTTAACATGAACATAATATGCATTATACTTTTATTATATATTGTTTCTTTTAGTACATTTTTTATGGGAAGTAGCTCGGATCGTAGTAACTATATCAAAGTAAAAAAACAAGAAATAAATGAATTAAAAGATTTTAATATAAAATTAGAGTCTTATATAACTCTAAAAAATTGTAATCCAAGTAAATTTTTTAATATTGAACATTATTCATGTTCTGTATGTCCAAAAAAATTTTTCAGGACTATTAATAATACAATATGTATTCATTGTCTAGAAGATGATAAAATGTGTTCAAAATCACCGTCAAATATTACAAATATTCACACGCTATGTCTTATAGGTAACAACAAATTAGCTACTATAGAAAGCTGTGTAAAATGTAATTATATGTCTAATCATGATAAATGTTATAATAACACATGTATTGAATGTCAAATTAAAACTTATTCAGATAATATTGGTACATGTGTCTATATTATTAGCAGTAATAATAGTATATTCCATAATATTATTACTGCTAATAATATATTTAATATTAGCGATAGTGATATAGTTTCAAAAATTTTACATACAACTACAATGATTTATAATTATCGTAATAAAATATTTGAAACTACATTTTTAACTATAATATGTTATTGTTTTTTTTCAGGTATTAAGTAATACATGGTATATTAGCATCTACAATTACATAATAA
>Ga0209596_1004832_pt1 | contig 10160 bp, 7 predicted proteins | sample M_130807_MF_Meta_FD_187314 | JGI IMG/M metagenome (GOLD analysis project Ga0209596, IMG submission 187314) | Freshwater microbial communities from Lake Montjoie, Canada to study carbon cycling - M_130807_MF_MetaG (SPAdes) (version 2) | ecosystem: Environmental > Aquatic > Freshwater > Lake...
AAATGGGACTAGCAAAGATTGCCTTGTGGCAACACCATAGAACCGATCCTGCAATTTCATATGAGGATCAATTCGACAATGTTATGTCTCTTAAAGAACATGGCTACGTGCAAGAAATTGGATTAAGTAATGTGAATGCACGGATGTTGCATCACGCAATCAAAGCCGGTGGTACACCTGCGCAAGGTGGAATCGTTTCAGTTCAAAATGAATATAGCCCTAACTATCATCATTGGGCTGAGGTAATTGATATCTGCACCGAGTATGGAATCGCTTTTCTTCCTTGGTCTCCACTTGGTGGAGGACGCAACTTTAAACGTCTAGGCTCTGGTGAAATCGGAGCGTTCAAAAATATTGCCGACAATAAGGGCGTCTCACCGTATGCGTTAACAATTGCCTGGCATCTTGCAAAGTTCCCAACATCGATTCCAATTCCCGGTGCATCCAAGGCCGCGTCAATTCTGGACTCTCTTGAAGGCACAAAAATCACCCTAACTGCATCAGAGATTGCGGAGTTAGATGCCAGTTGTCCTACCGATACTCCTATAAATGGAGAGCTTTTAGATATCGCACAGCTTAAGAATTGATTGCCACTAGGGCCTTTATGCCTACTTCTTTGGTTTTATCACCTTTGACCAATTACTAACTAGGCCAGTTCATATTAATGGTTATCACAAAATAGATCTGAGGGTTGAAGAGAAACGGAAGATATCTGATTCTGAATTATAGAAATGGGGGGAAATTCTAACTCGGCCATCTCTAGCCCAAACAATTATTCCAGAGCTAATCAGTGACGTGCCAATTCTCTCAAAATCCTGCGTTTCAAAGGCAACGATCGGCGAATGGCGATTCGGCATATCGTGCCCAAAAGGTTGAATTCCAATTTTTTCTAACTCTGAAAGCAGGGTTCTCATTAAACTCCGGTTCTTTTCAAATATTCTCTCAATGCCAACTTCCTGAATAGCTGTTAGCGAACTTCTAAGCAGGCAAATGCCTGCATAATTTGGAAGACCCTCTTGAAATCTGCGAGCGTCTGGCCATAACTCAAACTCTGAGGTTCTATTCGGTGTAAACATTCTAGAAACACTGTGATACCCAACATAAGGTACTTCCAATCTGTCAAGAACTAAGGGGTTTACATAAAATATAGAAAGCCCGTGCATACCGAATAACCACTTAAAAGTTCCAGAGGCAAAAAAATCAGCATACTTAGCAGTAGTGTCAACCGACCCCAAAGCTTGTATGCCATCCAAGAATAACAAGGCCCCTTTGGCTTTGGTAACTCTACTTACTCCCTCGACGTCCAAAATCAATCCAGTCTTATAACTAACCGAGCTGGCTACAACTAATCTAGTCCTACTATCAATTTCTTTTTCATAATCTTCGGGAGTTAAGTAACCATGGTTAGAACGCACTATTTTCGTGAGAATTCCATGCTGTTTTAGTAAAGCTCCAGTGAACTCAGTAGTTAAAAATTCAGTGTCGGAAAAAACTATATTATCTCCCTCTTGCCATTTTATTGACTTGATCACAACATCTAAGCATCTTGATGTACTCGAAAGAAAAATAACATTTTCTGCGGCTACACCAATTAAATTAGCCACTAAATTTCTGGTTTCATCTTCAATTTTTATAAGCGCAGATCTTCCTTCAGAGCCCGAAGATTTGCAACTGGCATATGATTCAAAAGCCTCAACATGTGGCTGAAAATATAGACTCTCGGCTGCGGTATTTAAGTACGCAGTCACTGTGCCTTTTGGTTTGCGAAAGTTTGCAATCAAAAATGTAAGTCTGTCTGTATCGGTCTCGTCAACACTCATGTTTAGTTCCTACTCTAGTTAAGTACGGTGAATATCAACTATGTTTGATTGCTCCCATGGTCCGATGCGGTTACCACTTTTATATACTTGTCTATAGATTCACTGTGGTGGCACTCAACGAGATTGGTTCCATTCAATAAGCGAGAAGTTGGTGCTTGATCAACACAAAGCGAGTCATCCGGCAACATTTTCCTCAGCCAACAACGATCAGCAAAATTACATCCAAGCCCCTTGGCGGTTGCATCATCGACGGTCTCCTCTGAATCTTGGTTGATTATCGATTTACTTCCACCGTTCGGGTTACCTGAAGGGGCTGCATCCAGAAGCATCCTTGTATAAGGGTGTTGCGAGTTTGCTAGAACAGATTTCGCATCACCTATTTCAACTATACGCCCCTTGTACATAACGGCAATTCTGTCACAAAAGAAATTTGCTACCCGTAAATCGTGTGTTATAAATACAATCGTTAAACCCAGACTCTTTCGTAGGTCATTTAGTAAATTTAACACTTGCGCCTGAATTGAAACATCTAGCGCGGACACTGGCTCATCAGCGATAAGAATTTTGGGGGTTACCGAGAGAGCTCTCGCAATCACGAGTCTCTGTCTTTGCCCTCCACTGAACTGATGCGGGTAGCGATTTAGGGCATCCTCATGCATTCCGACTTCTGAGAGCAAGGCAATTATTTTCTTTCGTACCTCTTTTTTGTCAACTTTCCCAACAGATTTGAAACCTGACTCCAAAATATCCAGCACTGAACGGTATGGATTAAGAGAGGCAAAAGGATTTTGAAAGATCATTTGGGCTTGATGATGAAACCACTTTTTTTCTTTCTCATTAAAAGATTTTATTTGCCTACCTTTGTAAAGAACTTCACCTTTTGTCGGCTGGTCTAAGCCAACAAGAATCCTTCCAAGTGTTGTTTTTCCAGATCCACTTTCGCCCACAATCCCGATGGCGTCCATCTCATTTATTTCAAGGCTTACGTTATTGAGAGCAAGGATTCTGGTGTCCTTGAAAAAACTTAATCTTCTTTTACCGAACTCTCGAGAAACGTCTTTTAGTGAGAAAAGATTTTTGCTTTCAGTAACATCACTCTGCTTTTCAGTCATGTTGTTTACTCCTAGTTCCTTTTGAATCCATGACTATTTCATCTCTAAAATTTCTATCTCGGGGAAATTACACGTGACCCAGTCCATATCGGATTTGGTACTGGTTTTTGGTTGGTTGGTCCGACACTCAATTGGTCTGCCTAACTGCTCATACAGAGGGCAGCGGGGATGAAATGCACACCCGGAGGGCCAATCGCCTGTCCGCGGAGGCTGCCCATCAAGGGCTTTTAACCTAGCGGGTGGGGTTCCATTGAGGGGTAGTAGACCGCCTATAAGTGAGCGTGTGTAAGGGTGTTTAGGGTTCGAAAATATTTCAGAGACCGTACCCGTTTCGATAATAGATCCCGCATACATAACGGCTACTCGATCACACAACTCTGCAACTATAGCCAGGTCGTGAGTTATGAAGATAATGCTACTGCCCTGATTTTTTCTAATATTTTTTATTAATTCCAAAATTCCAGCTTGGATTGAGACGTCTAGAGCTGTAGTTGGTTCGTCGGCAATCAAGAGTTTAGGTTCAAGGGCTAAACTCTTGGAAATAACCACACGTTGTTGCATACCTCCACTTAATTCGTGAGGAAAGTTATTCATATTTCTTTCAGGATCCTTCAACTTAACAAGCTTTAAAAGCTCAAGAGCTCTTTTAGATTGAAACTTTCGGGATTTATTTCCATGATCTCGAACTATCTCCGACAGTTGTTCTTTAACACGCGTAACGGGGTTCATAGCAGCTAGCGCATCTTGAGGAACATAAGTCATGGAATCACCACGTATTAAACGCATCTCTTCTTGCGACATTTCAAGGATGTTTCTCCCCTGAAAAAGTACCTCCCCACCCACTACTTCACCATTATTCGGCAACAATTTGAGTATAGAAAGTGCCAACGTACTCTTTCCGGAAGCGGATTCGCCCACAAGACCAACTATTTCTCCCTGGGAAATAGAAAGTGAAACATTGCTCACCGCTCTTACAGTTCCTGCATCAGAAAGAAAATCTACTGAGAGATTCTTGATTTCAAGTATGTGCTGCTGGTCAGTTGATACCTCTAATTTGTGATTTAAATCTTTTCTGCGGCGCTTTTTCTCTTTCTTTGGAAAATAGTTCCTTGAAGATCTAGGGTCTGCCATATCACGAAGGCCATCACCTAACATATTGATTCCAAAGACCGACAAGGTGACTGGTACGCCTCCAAAAAAAGCAATCCACCAAGCCTGATAGGCGTACTGTCTTCCTTCAATTAATAGAGAACCCCAAGATGTATCAGGTGGTTGAACACCTAATCCAAGAAAACCTAGACTGGCTTCATCCAATATGCCCCATGCAAGTGCTGCAGTCACTTGTACAATTATTACTGGAAAGATGCTTGGAAATACGTCTTTATAAATTATGTTACGTGTTTTGTGTCCAAGTCCTATGGAAGCTTCAATATAGGACTTATTTTTTACAGACACAACCGCATCTCTTGTTATGCGGGCGAATTGTCGTGCGTAAGTGATGACAAGTGCGGCTGAAACCGATTTAGCGGATGGGCCAAGTATCGCCACAATTCCTAGCGCAAATACTAAAGCGGGAATTGCAAGCAAAACATCGACGATTCTTGTTATAAATAAATCTAATTTCCCGCCAATGAAACCTGTTAAAACACCTATCGATGTTCCCAGAAAAAAAGCTCCAAAGACGGCTGAGCAAGAAACAAGAAGTGATACGTGGGAACCAATCATTATTCTGGATAAAATGTCCCTACCAAACTGATCCGTACCCATCAAGTGATCAAAACTTGGGGACTCGAAACGCTCTTCTAGATTCATAAAAGTCGGATCATATGGAGTCCAAATAAAACTAACGATAAAAATTACAATTACAAACGCGACCATAAAAAGACCGATTTTTGCTGTCTTACTGTCTAAAAGGTTTTTAAAAAGTACATGGTTTGTAAGCTTTTTTTTGAGCCAACTCTGGCCGAATAATTGTTTCTTAATCTTCATAATCGAATTCTTTTATCCATAAGTGCATGTAAAATTTCAACTAGTAAATTTATTAAAACGAAAAGAATCGCAATAATGAGAATAACAGCCTGTACCATTGGGTAATCTCTTTGTAGCGCCCCTTGGATTAGTAACCTTCCAACGCCTGGCCAATTGAATAATTGTTCTACAATTACTTGACCTCCAAGGAGACCGCCCAATTGCATGCCTAGAACAACTAGTATTTGTGGGAGAACATTTCTAGCTGAATACCTGAAAGTTACCGTTGCGCCCTTTAAACCATTTGCTCGTGCTTGGTGCATAAATGACTCATGCTCCACCTCTATTGTCGCGGCTCGGGTGAGTCTGGCAAGGTAAGGAGCTAGCACTAAACCTAATGTCAAAGCCGGGAGTATCGTGAGTTTAAGGCTCAGCATGGGGTTTTCGCTAAAGGGGATATATCCCTCTGCTGGTAATAGCTTCCAAGAGACCCCGACGAACATTACAAATAATGTACCTATCCAAAAGATTGGTGTTGAAAGCCCAATCAGAGAAAGAGTTGACAAAATATTATCCAACGGAGTGCCACGTTTTCGACCTGCTAAAAACCCAAGAGGTAAGCCAATTGTGAGAGAAACGAAAAAGCCTGAAAGTAATAATTGAAGTGTCGCCGGAATTCTCGCAATCAATAGCGGCGTGATTTCCTGCTGTGATGTATATGAAATCCCAAGATTTCCCTGGAAGAGATCTGTTAACCAAACTACATACTGGCTTAGAATTGATTGGTCCAAGCCAAATTTAGCTCTTAATTGTGCCACTAACTCTGGGGTTGCCTCAGGTCCCAATATTCCTGCTACTGGATCACCAGGTAGAACACGCATATAAACAAATAAAAGAGCAGATAAAAGAAATACCAGAGGTATCATGAACATTACCCGACTGACAAAGTATCTCAACATCTAACTGAAGCACCTCATAATAGCTATTAGTGTATCCGGTCTAAATATTTTTTCTTCAAGCTTGCATGCAAACCGCTTTGGGTAAAGTCCCTCTTACTTTTACCCAAAGCGGTTTTTGCACTTATTTACCCTATTGTTGCGACAATTAAGCCTCGGTTTGAAGAATCAAAGCGAGCCGAAAATCCCTTCAACTTAGGGGTGAAACCGACTACGTTGTACTGTCCACCAACCAAGATCAGTGGAAGTTCTTTATTCAGTATGCGCTCAGCACTGTTGTATGCCTGCTTAGCAATGGTGTTAGAAGACGCCAATGCTTTAAAAACTAAAGCATCAAAATCTTTGTTACACCATTTAGCGATTAATGAAACAATTCCACCATTACAGGTGTAGCCATTCAAGAATTGGGCATCAATAGTTGCATATCCATTGCCACCATGATGCATTCCGAATGAGCCCTTAGAGGCTTCAGTCCAGAATGTTGGGCCATCAAAAGCTTGAGGTAGAGCTTCTACCCCTGCAGCTTTAACAAATTGCGACATCATCTCAGTGTGGCATCTGGATTGTTGCCAGTTAGCTTCAAATGGAACTTTGAAAGATAGTTTTGTCCCATCCTTAACGCCAGCTACATCTTTTGCCTCACGGATCTCTGACCCGCCCTTCAATACCCAACCGGCTTTAGTAAGTAGAGCTGCAGCGCGAGTTAGCGCTACTGATCGGCTTACTTTATAGGTTGATAGCGCTGGTTGAGCAAAAGGACCGCTATGAATTAAGTTTCCATAGGAAACTGGGCCGAGTCCCTCCCAACATACCTGTTGCTTCTCTTCGCGAGGCACAAGGTAGGCAAGAGCGGTTCGAACTCTGATGTCATTAAATGGAGAGACCTTTGTATTGAATCCCCAGAAGAGCTCAGTAGGTCCTTTAGCTAAATCAAAGTTCAATTTGCCAGTAGCCTTAAGACGAAGTGCATCTGTTGGCGCCATTGGGAATGACATATCTTGCGATCCTGCCTCTAAAGCCGAGGCATTTGCAGTTCTGTCAGATGAATAGACGTAGTTAATTGTCTTTATCTTTGGAAAACCTGTCTTCCAGTAATACGCATTAGCGTCAAGCTTTGCACGGTTTTGCGGGATGTTAGAAGTTAGTTGCCAAGGCCCAGAAGTTACTTTAGGGACTAAGAAATAGCTTGCGTTACCAGTGACCGCTGATTTTGACAAAATTCCTGAGTTGCCAATCCATGCCAAGGTATCCATAAATGTACGGTCTTTAACCTCGAGAGCTATCACAACACTGGAGGAGCCGCTTGCCGTAGCGCTTTTCATATTGGCATATCCGGCCTTCATGGTTGCAGATGCTGCCGCTCTTTCCAAAGAAAAAATAACATCTTCTTGGGTTATAGGGCTTCCATCACTAAATTTAGCGTTGCTTCTAATCTTAAAAGTAATTGATAGGCCATTACTGCTAGTTTTCCAACTTTCAGCCAAACCAGGAACAATTACTCCCTCTGAGTTATAGTCAACTAAATTGTCATAGATTAACTCCATCACTCGCAGTGATGCCTGTGTTTTGGCGATTGCTGGATCAAAACCAGTTGTTGGTTCAGCCGAAACAATATTTAAAGTATCGACCGCCGCAGATGCTTGGGTCACGCCCATCATCACGGTATACGGAACAAGCAAACTTGTCACGATTGCGATAATCCACATCTGTTTTTTGTTTCTTACATACGCACTTTTGAACATTATCTCCCCCTGCTAAATAGGCGATTACGGTGTCTAGAGGTTTAGTTCATATATGTGAACTAAATCCCTTAATATGAAAATATCTTCACCCGTACCCTTTGTCAAGGGTCCATGAGGGGGTTTTCACCTGTATTCACAGGGTTTCTGTAGCTTTCTATCCGCAGCCTTCTAGCAAGTTCATGACGCCAAACTGGCTATCTATTGTTATTACTTGAGAGTGATCACCAGTCTTAACGGCATAGAGAAAACTTAGATCTTGCGTACTCACTGCACTCTTTAAGAGTTGTTGGTTTGTCACATCAGGGGTGATTCGATTACCATTTCGCAAAAGTGCACCGCTTGTGATTTCGAAAGTATCAGACTCAGTAATCACAACAACATCATTTTTTTGATGACGCGAATGATAACTAAGATTTATCGAAGCCAATCTTTTATCATCACTCTGAATACTTCCATTGATATCCATAATCTGCTGATTACCCCATTTAGGCCCGGATCTAATATCAATAACGGGATTTGTAGGCTCTAGGAGCCATAAAGCTAGATCAAAGGTATGCGCCCCGTGGTGCCAGAGAACACTATCTGTCCATGTTCTTTTTACCCCTGTCCATCCAATATTTTCTTGACGTAACATTAGATTTCTTATCAAAACAGTCAAAGGTTGTAAATTCTCTTCCTTTAAAATTCTTTTTAATTCAATATGTGCGTGAGAAAACCTTAACGTTTGACATACTGCAGCCAATTTTTTAGCGTCTCTAGCAGCCTTTCGTACCGCTAGATACGAGTCAAGATTTAGCGCAATTGGAATCTCACATAAAACCGCTTTGCCACTTTGCAACACGTCTATAGAAATACTTGCATGCGTGTCTGATGGAGTTGCCACAATCACTGCATCAATATTTGAATCAGAGAGCAAATCTAAGTGGTTCAAATATTTTCTTTCAACTTTAAACTTCTTTGAAAATTCATCAACTTCACTCCCATTGATTCCGGAAACGCCTAAAATAGGGATAGTTGCATCAATCATTCCCTCAGCGTGCACGGCAGCAATGGCTCCGGTGCCAATTATTCCAAGTCCCAAAATTTCACACCCCTTAAGCTAATGCCGCTATAAAATCTTGACTGGTGGATGTGTAGCCAATCGCTGTTTCAATGTGCCGAACAGTCATAAAATTGGCCCACCCACCCTCAACTGTCTCAGGAAATTCCGATGTCTTAATACAATCTCGTAAAACGATTACTTGATAGTTTCTATATAGAGCATCTACAAGTGTGTATTTCAGGCATATATTTGCATCAAAGCCAACGGCAATAATGTTTTTAATGTTGGCATTACGAAATGCACTTTCCAGCTCCGTCTCGAAAAAGCCACTATACATTTGCTTCTGAATTAGGGTGTCTGTCGAATTTGGAGCTACAACTTCTGAGTGAATCAATATCTCATTTGGTACTGTCCAGGCTTCAAGAACATCTACGCCATGTGTCCTAATCGACATTTTTCGCCATTCATTATCAGGGCCCATAGCCGGTGAAAGATAATTGGTTAGATAAAAAACTTTGAGGTTTTTTGACTTGGCAGCTTTTTTAACTTTAGGGATTAATTCTGAAACAATTGCCTCAGTTTCGCTATCTGGTAAGTAGATACTTGGAAGGCTGGATTCATCTCGTTCGCCTTTCTTGAAACCTTTTCCATAGACGTCGATAATTAGTAGCGCCGTATCTTCAAGGTTGAGATCAATAATTTCATTAAAGTGCCCAATCGGGTCTTCTTTCGGAAAATTTTTATAGTAGCGAACAGGGAGCTTCATATTATTACCCTCTCTTTCGTCTTTGAATTCGCTTTATTAAACATCTGCTTCTTAACTGGTAGTGAAATTAGGAACTTCGCCAAATAATTTATGGTTGCGCTCTTGTGCATCTATGTTCTGGTGCCTCTTCCTTGGTCTATGTGGCCTGGCACGCAATTCGTGAATGACCTCATGTAACTCTGAAGTTGCTGCTAAAAGCATTCTCTCTCCCTTCTCGGCTGTCGCCGAGGAAGGGTCTCCCATTGTCCCCGTCTCACACAGTGTCGACCAATATTCCTTGAGGCTAATTGGGTTTGCATAATTCTCGCCCTCGGGCGTTTGCCCAGCTAAATCAGACCAGAAGTGTTTACTCAGGTTCGGATTAAATTCTTGGCGGCATTGGGTCATGTCAACATTCTTTGGATCAATCGCCAGGTAAGCAGAGGTCTCCATTTCACAAGCATGACCTGTCCACTTGGATTCACGAAAATCTCGGACCTCGTCTTGAACTCTCTTTAAACTCCACCATGAGGTGAAAGCGCACTGCATGTCTGGATTTTCAACATTCGCTTGTCGTGTTGCAATATCTAAGACGGGAACGTTACTGCCATGGCCATTAATAATTAATACTTTACGAAAGCCGTGATATCCCAAGCTGGAGAGGATTTGTGTTGTGGACTCAATAAAAGTGTCCCAACGGATTGTGATTACTCCAGGGCCATCAATGTGATGGGGACTGTATCCAAAGATGATTGGTGGAAATAAAATAGTTTCT
>Ga0209596_1004833_pt1 | contig 10159 bp, 3 predicted proteins | sample M_130807_MF_Meta_FD_187314 | JGI IMG/M metagenome (GOLD analysis project Ga0209596, IMG submission 187314) | Freshwater microbial communities from Lake Montjoie, Canada to study carbon cycling - M_130807_MF_MetaG (SPAdes) (version 2) | ecosystem: Environmental > Aquatic > Freshwater > Lake...
CCATACAAAATATACTTCCTTTTTTGTAGTATTGCGACATTATACCGTCGGCATGACTTACCACAAAATACAAACCTCAGATATCGATTTTTTTGTCCAATTATTAGGCCAAGACTATGTATTATATGATGCAGAAACTTTAGCCGTTTTTAGTAAAGACCATACGGAAGATCTAATCTATTCACCTGAGATTGTATTGTTTCCTGCCAACAATACCGAAATTTCATCCATACTTATACATTGCAATGAACATCATATCCCTGTCACACCACGTGGCGCTGGTACGGGTTTGAGCGGTGCTGCATTACCTATTTATGGTGGTATTGTTTTATCTACAAAAAGATTGAATCAAATTATTTCTATCGACGAAGATAATTTTCAAGCCATTGTAGAACCAGCAGTAATCAATGAAACCTTGCAACAGGCAGTCATTGAAAAAGGATTATTTTATCCGCCAGATCCTGCAAGTAAAGGCAGTTGCTTTATTGGTGGTAATGTAGCACATGCCAGTGGTGGACCACGTGCATTAAAGTATGGAACAACACGTGATTATATATTGAATTTGGAGGTGGTTTTACCTACAGGAGAAATCATTTGGACAGGTGCTAATACCTTGAAATATTCTACTGGTTATAATCTCACGCATTTGATGATTGGCAGTGAAGGAACTTTAGGCATCGTTACTAAAATTGTTCTGAAACTCATCCCCTATCCAACCAAGAATACTTTATTATTGGTTTCCTTCTACAGTCCAGAAACAGCCTGTGCTGCGGTTTCCAAGCTATTCATTGCTGGCTGTAATCCTTCAGTATGTGAATTTGTTGAACCCGATGCATTTAAATTATCGAGTGCCTTAACGGGTTTAGCTTTACATATTCCGGCAGAAGTAGAAGCCTTTTTATTGATTGAAATAGATGGCAATGATTCGGAACAAATTGCAAAAGAAGTTGATACACTTTGCACTGTTTTATATGAACTACATTGCATTGACATATTGTTGGCAGACACAGCAGACCAGAAAGAATATTTTTGGAAACTACGTCGAACCATTGGCGAAGCAACCAAAAAAAATAATGTGTACAAAGAAGAAGATACAGTTGTGCCACGTGCTGCATTGCCCAATTTATACAGAGGAGTCAAAGAGATTGCTGCTCGTTATCAACTTCGCACCATTTGTTATGGCCATGCTGGTGATGGCAATTTACATGTGAATATTTTGAAAGATAATTTGTCGGATGAATATTGGAATAACGAAGTAAAAGATGCCATTCGGGAAATATTTTTTCTTTGTAAAAAACTAAATGGAACCATTAGTGGAGAGCATGGAATCGGTCTAGTTCAAAAAGAATATATGTCGATAGTGATGCCACAAATACAATTGGAATTGATGCGAAAAATAAAATTGGTATTTGATCCAAATTCTATTTTAAATCCTGGAAAAATAATCCCGAATTAATTGTATGTCTAGTCCACAAACCTATTATATCATTGACTTTGACAGTACTTTTATTCAAGTAGAAGCTATGGATGAATTGGCAAATATTTCATTACAACATCATCCATATAAAGCAGAAATATTACAACAAATAAAAGACATCACCGACTTAGGCATGACTGGAAAAATGGCTTTTGACGAAACTCTACGCAAACGAATAGATTTGCTCGAAGCCAATAAAAATCATGTAGACCAATTGATAAAAGTTTTGCAAACAAAAGTTACTAACTCCTTTATTCGTCATCAAGATTTCTTATCCAGCAACGCCGAAAATATCTATATCGTTTCTGGTGGATTTAGAGAATATATTTTGCCAGTTGTTACCCAATATGGCATACAAGCAAGTCATGTTTTTGGTAATGATTTTTTGTATAACGATGCACAAAAAATAATTGGATACGATACGAACAATCTTTTATCGCAAGTGAATGGAAAAGTAAAATGGCTTCAACAATTAAAATTGCAAGGAAATATCATTGTCATTGGCGATGGTTATACAGATTATCAATTGAAAGAATCGGGATTGGCAAATACATTTTATTTGTTTACCGAAAATGTAAAACGAGAACTATTAATACAACATGCAGATCAAGTCATTGCTTCCTTAGATGACCTTTTTAATTATTAAATATGGACACAACACTATCTTTTCCAAAAAATAAAATCAATGTTTTACTTCTCGAAAATGTGCATCCAATTGCGCTCGACATTTTTAATCAAGAAGGATTTAATGTGATTGCCATCAAAGAAGCTATGGATGAAACCGAGCTTTGTGAGAAAATAAAAGACATCCATATTTTAGGCATTCGTTCTAAAACAATGGTAACAAAAACCGTTTTACAACATGCACAAAAACTCATGTGCATAGGCGCATTTTGTATAGGCACTAATCAAATTGATACCATCTGCTGCGCACAAAATGGCATTGTTGTATTTAACGCCCCATACTCTAATACTCGCTCTGTGGTTGAATTAGCAGTTGGAGAAATGATTATGTTGATGCGTAATGTATTGACCAAAAGTAATTCACTACACCAAGGCGTTTGGGATAAATCGGCAAAAAATAGTTTTGAAATACGCGGTAAAATATTGGGATTAATTGGTTATGGAAATATTGGTTCGCAATTTTCTGTCATTGCTGAATCGTTAGGTATGAAAGTTTGTTTTTATGATGTGGCAGATAAATTAGCTTTAGGCAATGCACGTAAGTGCAAAACATTAGAAGAGCTTTTACAAAAATCGGATGTGATTAGTATGCATGTAGACGGTCGAGAAAGTAATCAATTTTTGATTGGCAAAAGTCAGTTCGACATGATGAAAGAGAATGTGCTTTTTTTGAATTTATCTCGCGGCCATATCGTGGATATTGATGCACTCAAAGAGGCCATACTTTCTGGGAAAGTATGGGGCACCTCAGTTGATGTTTACCCTGATGAACCTAAGTCAAATGATGAAGAATTTATCAGTCCATTACGCGGCTTGCCCAATACCATACTCACACCGCATATAGGTGGAAGCACCGAAGAAGCACAAGCAAATATTGGAGATTATGTTCCCAATAAATTAATCAATTATACCAACAAAGGAGACACTTATGGTGCTGTCAATTTTCCAGAAGTTCAATTACCATCCTTCGAAGATTCACATCGTATTTTACATATCCATAAAAATGAACCTGGTATCTTGGCAAAAATCAATGCGGTGTTCGCCAAACATGATGTGAACATTCAAGCACAATACCTCAAAACCAATGAACATATAGGTTACGTAATTACCGATGTTGCCACCAATTACAGTCCTGAAATTATTCAAGAAATAAAGAACATAGCAGGGACGGTTAAATTTAGGATGTTGTATTGAGTTATTGTCTGAACTATGATTTATTTGATTGAGGTGATTATTATGATTTGTTGCTGTTATGATGTGCTATAAGCTTGTTGGCTGGCGCGGGTTTGCAACCCGTGACTACTTATCAAAAATGCCAGTATATTGTCTGAACTATGATACTTCGAATTCGCTCAGTACAGGTTGATTCGACTACACTCAGTGCAGGTTACTTCGGCTACGCTCAGTGCAGGTTCTTTTGATTAAAATGATTTCTATGATTCCACCTTCATTCTAATTGCAAGCTATACGGGTTGGCATACTAATATGCAAATACCTTATTCTCAATTCTTGAAACTCAGAATGATGAAGCCTTAAAAATTATTTTTTATACAGAAGTAAGCCCTAATTCTTCCGCACACTTTGCGAATAATTCAAACCTCTTTCATTACTGATATGTACCATATACACACCATCTGCTAAGCCTTCCATATTGACTAGGCTATGGTTATTACCTGCTAATAATTGAATAGAAATAGAACGAACTGTTCTGCCTGTTGCATCCATAATTTTCACAAATGCAGTTGTAGAATATGGTGTAGAAATGTCGATATTCAAATTCGTATGGATTGGGTTAGGATATAAATTCACGATGCTTTCATTGCCAAAATATACATCTACTATTTTGCTATAGCTTTGGTGTTGATCCAAATCATTTTGTTGCAAGCGATAATAATTATGTCCATTGTTTGGCATCGCATCTAAATAATCATAAGTCAATGTTGTTTGGCTATTTCCATTCGGTGCCTGACTCCATATCTTAGAAGAGATAGAATTGAAAACCTTTCCATCTCTACTTCTTTCTACTACAAAATGACTGTTATTTTGTTCGCTGCTTGTTACCCAATTCAAATGCGCCATGCCATTTTCAGGCTTGCCTGTAAACACTAAATTTACTGGTAATGGAAAATTGAAAGGGTTACAAGAATGGCAATAAAAATAAGAAAAACTATCTACTGGAAAGCAAACTGTCCATACCGTTGTAGCGGCATCATAACTAATATTCATTACCGAATTTGGAATAGATATGGCTGTACTTCCTGGCTGTCCAATAGGTCCATTTTCCACTTGAGTGATACATAATGTGGTTGTATTCGGATTACTTGCAACTGGCAATGATGGATAATTGCTAATGCTCGCTTGACTATTATATTGTTGGAAGTCATCATCCAAATAATACAAACATACATAGGCACTATCATTCACAGTCGGCGTAATTTGGTAAGATCTATTTACGTAAGGTTGATTGTTATAAATAGGCACACCTGCATCTATATCTTCACAAACACTTGTACTTCCTAAAGCATTGCCATTCACGTAATCTGTAACAGCTGCAACTCGCTTACAATCTGTTGATGTTCGAAGTGTATCGGAAGCACCATCTGTGAATGAAACTACATTACAACCGACAGATCCAAAAATGGAAAAGTTCAAAGGATCTTGATTCGCGATTTGATTGGTTGCGCCGATAACATTAATATGGGCAACCGCAGTATCTGTGCATGACACCGTTGAATTCGTTACAAAAACCATATAGACAGTATCAGCAGTTTGGATACAATGCGGATTAGGAAATATGGCGGTGCAAAGTGGATTCGAATAATACAATGTATCTGTTCCAGGTGGCACGGTACTGAATTGTGGAATAAGTGAAGCAACATCTATACAGTTTGGTGCACATGCAAATCCTGAAACTACATTGCTCGGAAAATCAGGCAAAGTAGCCACTTCTAACAACAGACTATCACTCGCAAAACATCCTGTTGTAGAATATATAACTTTAGTGTAAATAAAATTAGTACTGGATGTATCAGTGGTAGGAGTTGGAATTAATGCAGCCAAGGATTGATCAAAATAATATTCCACATTGGTTAGTGGATTCCCGTTCGATACGGAACTATTCATGCTTGTCAAATCGAAAATGGCCGCATTAGAGCTGACTGCATATTCACATGCTACCAAAGTATCTTGAATCGCGATAGGTGTAGGATTAATAACTAAATTAACTGGAACTCTGCAAGCTGAACTTCCTTGACAAGCCGCATAAAAAGTAGTAGTCCCAACAGTATTAGAATTGGTAATTCCTGAATTTGCCGTAGTCAATGGATTGAATGGCGATAAATTATAAATGCTACTTCCACCAACAGGAGCAACATACCATTCGAAAGAAGCAGGCACATATTGATAATATATTTTCAATGACGCAGTGCTAGGTAAGCCTGTTGCATTCAATGTAATGTCTGTACCTCCAGGTATATCATTGAATGATTCCCAATACCCTAAATTCAGAGTACTTCCCGCACTTAATCCAGAAAATATGGCCGATAAATTTGCCGCAGAAATAGGTCGTGAATAATTAAAATTAGGATTTGTAGTCCCTACAGCTCCAGCTAATCCGGGTGAATATAAATTGGTACCAACAGGAGACGAACCATATAAATTCATTCTGACTTCACTGGCAAATGAAGCACCGATAGTGGCTATGTGTGTCACCGTTAAAGTTCCACTTCCCGTAAACGATGCACCAAGCGGCAATGCAGGAATAATGCCATTTCCAAAAGGACATGCAAATTGATCAGCACAGTTGGCAGGTAATCCAAAACTTGTACCACCGCCTGTTGCACCTATATTGTCTGTACATGGTCCAGTGATGGTAAAATTAATGGTAACAGAATCTTGTATTGGTGTTGCACAACCAGATACGGTAAGCCCTTGCCCGAAAGGAATAGAACTATATTGACATAATGGATAATCAGGACCAGCCGTTGGTCTAAAATTTAATATATTTATTGCGTTCATTAGAGAATCATTGCTTAAACTTCCATTGACTACACCACCTGCATTTCCAATAGTAAGGCTTGTATTCAAATAGTAATTTCCACCGTTAAATAAATTCACATTGAAAAAATTTGCTGTTACGGCATTACCAGCGAATCCTGTTAATATACCTGTACTCAATGTAGCATAATAAGGCACAATGCCACTTGGTCCATTCACATATAAAGTACACACAACTGGGTTAGCAAATAAGTTAATGGTTAAGGAACCAAAATTAGTAACCTGCACTGAGACTGTTGAATTTGCAGAAAAACAATTCCCACTTGGTGCAGTAATAGATGTAACTGCAGGATCATGATTTGTAAGCGCTAATAAATTGACTAAGTAATCTTCTGTTTCACCAAAGGTAGAATTGGTTGGTCCACAAGGCTGTGTACTTGCCATCTGTGCATCATCTGCACCTCGAATGCGCATTCGTGTTACACCTGGTACCGTGGTTCCTGATGGCGGATTTAATATAATAGAATGCGTGCCACTTCCACCAGCATTTGTATTTGGCGAAACATATTCAGATACATCAAAAGCACCGTTGTGATTATAATCTATCCATATTGCACCAAATTGGCTGGGGTCTGTATTGTAGGTAATAAAGGCAGTTGTATTTTGACCAATATATAAATTAGGAATATTCAAAGTAGCTCCTGTGCCTACTTGCGCAGAAGTATAATTGACATAAAACGGACTTGGATTTCCACTAGCTGCTGTATTATTATTTAGTGTACCTAAGGAGACATTCGTTATATTATCTGTAGTGCCACCATTCGTATAAGTAGGAATACACCAACAAGGTCCAGTGGCACTCCATGGTTGCACAGTAACACAAATAGGACTTGAGGTATCGAATCCACCGCTTGACAAACAAGTCACTACGCAACGATAACATTTTGTACCAGTTGGCGTTGCAGAATAAGTTGCATTGGTTGCGCCTGGTAATGATACATAACTTCCATTGATGGATGTAGATCGTAACCATTGGTATCCGTATCCAACACCAGAAGTTCCACCTGTTAACCCAAAATTCACAGCAACTCCTGGACAGGGATTAGTTGCTGAAGCTGTTGTGGTACCTGCAATAGGTGTTCCTGTACAAGGACTTAACGTAGAGACACCGAATACATTAAGAATACCTGCTGCACTCGTTTTTGTTACGGTAATAGATGAAATTAAGTTGGCATAGTTAACAGCAGACAAAGGCAAAACAAATTCATACAATCTTGGATTACTTGCATCACCACCAAATACATTGGTATTTCTATCAATTCTACCAATCCCTTGTGTACTAATTACAGTGCCATTAAACCAATCCGCAATATTTAATCCTGTGAATACTTGGGTTGTACTATTGGTAAAATTGATGGTAACCGTTGCTGTACAAGAACCACTTCCTGTAGTCATGAGTAGATAAATATTACCAGCTGTAGAAGGTGTATTAAAAGTTAAAGTTCCTGCATTAGTAGCAGTTAATCGAAGGCTATTATTACTGGCGTAGTCGGCCAATTGAAATTGCAAACCTGGCGTTGTGATGCTATTTATGGTACCATTATTTGGTAGAAAAAAAGGTGGCGCGGCGGTATTAAAAAAATTCTGCGCAACCAAACAAAAGTTAACACCATCCACATCTGTAGAAGTGCTACTAATGGCTGTTCCATTTCCATTTGCAATCACATCGGCAGTAAATCCAGTAACAGCAATGGGTTGATAAGCAGCTCGAGCTATCATGCCAGAACAGAATATTAGCGATAAAATAAAGTAAATTTTCTTCATAATTCAGTTTTTAGGTAAGTAAATATATTAATTAAACTTCACAATAAGACGAAATAAAAATAGATGTCGTTAATTTTAAGATCCCCATTAAAATTTAAAACTTAAAAATTCTAATTCAAAATAGGGAATTCCAAATGTCGAATTCAAATTCCAACTTGTTACTCAATACTTCAGACTAATGCCTTACGCCTTATTAAAAAATATTTGGAAATTAATAATTCATTATCATAATAGAGCAAAATACAAAACCGATTATTATTCTAACTAACATAACGATTTTGCAAATCCTATTTGGCTTTGATGCGAAGTTTTGTATCATCAATATCGTTTAGCTATCCGAAATTAAAATTTGGGATTTGGAATTTTGGATTTTGAATTTCGAAATTTGAATTTCGAATTTAACCTTTGGAATTTGGGATTTGGAATTTGCCCTTATATCTTTATCCAAATTTTAAAAACCCATGAAACAATTTTTACTCTCCTCTTTCCTACTTTGCTCCTCACTAGTTGGGCTAGCACAAGTAAATTTTTCTGACAATTTCGACACCTATACTGTCGGCTCTCCATTAGGTCCACAATCCCCTACATGGACTACCTGGAGCGGTACACAAGGCGGTGCCGATGATGTAAATGTTGCAAATACTGATGCACATAGTGGAACCAACTCTTTGTATTTTACATCCACTGCAACCACAGGTGGTCCTTCGGATATTATTTTACCATTGAGCGGCCCGCACAACAAAGGCACATTTGTATATACACATTGGATGAAAGTGGCAACTGGTAAAAAAGCATATTTTAATTTTCAAGGTACAAATACAAATGGTAGTACATACGCCATGAATTATTCATTTGGCACCAATGGCACATTACAAATTGATGACGCAACTAAGCCCACACTCTCCGCCACTTACCCACAAAATACTTGGTTTGAATTTAAATTACAAGCAAACCTTAATACCAACGATTGGGAATTATTTATCGCTGGTGTGTCTCAAGGGAAATTTCAAAACTCTACTTTTCAAATCGCTTCTATAGATTATTATGCTTCTGACAATACCAATTCATTTTGGATAGATGATGTTAGTTTTGACTATACGGCTTACACATTACCTGCAACCAATGGTGCCATGGCAATAGTTGGTATTGACAACGGAATCGTAACGCAAAACAGAACGCCTTCCATCACTGTTCGAAATCTTGGTGTAAATACCATCACTAGTTTTGATATTGCATTAAACGCAAATGGCACATTATCTAATCAAAGTGTAACAGGAGTTAACATTGTATCAGGTGCATCTTACGCTTTGAATTTAACATCACCAGTTACTTTAATTGCTGGCTTGAATACCTTTACTGCAAGCATCAAAAATGTAAATGGTTCATTGACAGATGGCGATGCAAACGATGATAGCAAGACTATAACTTTCACACCAATTGTGGCTGGTTCCGATAAATTAGTTATTGGCGAAGAAGCAACAGGAACATGGTGCCAATGGTGTCCTCGTGGTGCTGTGGCATTGCGAAATATGGATGCGAAATACAATGGATTTTTTCAAGGAATTGCGGTTCATAATGGCGACCCAATGACGGTACCATCTTATGATTCTGGAATTGGTACAAAAATAACAGGCTACCCAAGTGGACTTACCGATCGTTTACCCAAAATAGATCCTTCTGCTTTTGAAACCGATTTCTTAACCCGCATCATTTTAACACCAGTGGCAAAAATTAAAAATGGTGCTAACTACAATTCAGGAACTGGACAATTGGATGTATCTTTAACTACAACCTTCAAAGCCAATGCCAGTGGCAATTACAGAGTTCTTTGTGTATTAATAGAAGATAGCGTAAAAGGTACAGGATCTGGTTACAACCAAGCCAATGCTTATGCTGGTGGTGGCAATGGTGTGATGGGTGGATTTGAATCCTTACCTGGTTCAGTACCTGCTGCATTAATGACTTACGATCATGTAGCTCGTGCTATTTCTCCAGATTTTTTTGGTATACCAAATGCATATCCTGCATCTGTAACCACTGGTAGTAGCTACGTACATAATTTCTATTTCAATGTTTCTACTTGGAACAAAAACAAGATGCATATCGTTGGAATGATTATCGCGCCGGATGGTAAAATTGAAAATGCTTCTTCCTCTACGATTGATCAAGCAGTTGCGA
>Ga0209596_1004843_pt1 | contig 10139 bp, 22 predicted proteins | sample M_130807_MF_Meta_FD_187314 | JGI IMG/M metagenome (GOLD analysis project Ga0209596, IMG submission 187314) | Freshwater microbial communities from Lake Montjoie, Canada to study carbon cycling - M_130807_MF_MetaG (SPAdes) (version 2) | ecosystem: Environmental > Aquatic > Freshwater > Lake...
CGGGATGAACAATGGAAACTTTCGACGGTGCCCCGGCACCTGATAACGGCATGGACCCGGAAGAAATTCTGCGAAGGTCCGAAGCGTTTGACCCAACGCACATACAGCGCGTTACCGCAATACCAACCACGTACAAAGGGATTACCTTCAGGAGCCGCACTGAGGCCCGGTGGTCGATCTTCTTTACGGCGATGGGGATTGAGTGGGAGTATGAACCGGAAGGGCTGGAACTTGCGAGTGGTGCCCGGTACCTCCCTGACTTCTACCTACCGCGATTTCATTGGTGGGCCGAGGTAAAGCCAACAGGAGAGATCTTGCGGCAGGAACGCAAGTCCATCACGTTTTGCTCTGCTGCTGACATTGATCTGCTTTTGTTGGTTGGTGGTCCTGCCTGCAAAGAGTATCAAGCGATTGTCCAGCAAGACACGTTTTGCACGTTCTGCCTAGACACCGACTACCACTGCACTGATGACGAAAACCGCTTTTGGTCCTGCGGCCAGTGTGACCACGACTACTCCGATATGTACAAGCTTGCGATCCTTGCGGCCCGGTCGGTGAGGTTCTAATGAGCTGGTTTCGCATTCATACTTCGTTGCGCGACAACGCAAAAATTCAGCTGTTGGCACCGAAAGATTTCAAAAACCTGATAAATTTGTGGTGTTTGGCAAAGGACGGCGACGGCGTTATCCCTGCCGTACCTGATATCGCATTCAAACTCCGCATGACCGATGAGCAGGTACGCAAGGCCATCACTGCATTACCGCAACTTATTGAGCAGCAAGCAGATGGAACATTTCGAGCGCATGACTGGAACGAGCATCAATACCAATCGGACGTTTCAACGAACCGCGTGAAACAGTTTCGGGAACGGCAACGAAACGTTTCAGGAAACCAGATTGAAACGCCCCCAGAGTACAGAGTACAGACTACAGATACAGAAGAAACCCCTACACCCCTTTCCGCGCCAAAAGCGGGCGCTGTCGATATTTGGTTTCAAACTGATTTTTGGCCGAAATGGTTGCGACGACCTGATGACGATTTACCCGGACCTGCGCTGAAGGCTGCGCGGTCGGTTGCCAAGACCGTAGCGATACGAAAGCAGATTATGGCAGCGGTTGAGGCGTGCCGTGCTGATCGGGAGGAGAAGGAACCAGGGTACAGGGTTTCGGCGCGGCGGTGGCTGCGTGAGGGGATGTGGGAAGTTTCTGCGCTGGAGTCGGCCAAGCCGCAAGAACTTTGGCCGGGGCAACTTGGGGGGCGTCCGCACCCTGACGCCATCATGAGGAATTTAAAAAAAGGGGATTTCATCCGATGATTGAACTTACTGAAACTGAAATCGCCCAATACTACCGGGTTCGGGTGCCGGGGCTGCGGAAAATTCAGGGCGATGTACGCGGGCCGTGTCCCGTGCATGATGGCAAGGATCTGAATTTTTCACTGGAGCCTGAAACCGGGCGATCCTATTGCCATAGCCAATGCAACCGAGGCTGGGACGTGTTTAGTTTGGAGATGGAGCTTTCCGCGTGCGACTTTGTCGTGGCGAAGGCTACTGTCTACGAAATTGTAGGGCGACCGAAAGACGATTGGCAGGACAGGGAGATCGTAGCAACTTACGATTACCGCGACGCCGATGGGAATTTGGTTTATCAGGTGGTCAGGAAAACTCCGGGGGCTGACGGGCGCAAGCGTTTCCTGCAACGCAGGCCGGAGCCGGGTGGGAAATGGAAATGGGGACTTGGCAAGGTTAAGCCGTTGCCATTTCGGCTGCCGGAAATGCTTGCGGCTAACGTTGTCGGCATTTGCGAAGGCGAGAAGGATTGCCTGAACCTGATAAGGGCCGGATGGGTGGCCACGTGCAACAACGGAGGGGCCGGAAATTTTCACCCGGAACTAGTTTCATATTTCGCCGCCAAACACGTTGCAATCTTTCCCGACAACGACGAGGCAGGGAGGAAGCACGCGGAGGCCGTGGCGGGGCTGCTGGCGTCAGTGGCGGCATCTGTGAAGGTTGTCGAGATGCCAGATCTGCCGCTCAAGGGCGATGTATCTGATTTTCTGGCATCAGGGAAGACCGGATCGGACCTGCGGCAACTGTGGCGGGACGCGGAGGAATGGACGCCTGACTGGGAGTTCGTCAGCGAAGTTCCGCATGAAAACGACAAGTACATGCGAACGTTTGCCCAATGCGTTCGCGAGGCCGGAGGCTTCGATGGGTTCTGGAAGTCGGTAGAGGTTGAGGGCATCCCGACACCATTCCCGAATCTCACTTCGCAACTGAAGGGGTTGAGGCCCGGTGAAGTGTACGTGATAGGGGCGCGGACAGGGCAAGGGAAAACGTCATTGGCTCTTCAGTTCGCAGGAACGGCGATTGCAAACCGAGTGCCCCCGCTGCTGTTCTCGATGGAGATGGGGCACAGGGACGCATTTCAGCGCATGGCCGGCATAGAGGCCCGCGCTGATCTGACGCGGTACGCATGGCTGCGGAAGCATCACCCGACAAGCCTGGACGCCAAAGACATGGAACGTGACCTGCGCCAAGCCACGGAGAAGTTTTCCCGCGTCCCGTTCTACGTGACAACCAAAACCGGGGTAACGCCAGAGTTTTTGGTTGCGGAGTCGAAGCGCATGAAGGATCGGGCAGGTATTGGGCTGGTGATCGTGGATCACATGCAACTGATGGGCGCGACTGGAAAGCTAAGGGGCGGCGACTACGAAAAGTTCACGGCCATATCTCGCGCAACAAAAGAAATCGCGGTTGAACTAAATGTTCCTCTGATTCTGGTTTCCCAAGTTAGCAGGAACAGCGCATCTGACAAACGCGCCGAACTGGAAATGAACGACTTGCGAGGATCTGGCGCAATTGAGGAAGACGCGGCGGGGATCATGCTGCTGTACTACGACGCCGAGGACTTTTCGCAGGCTAAGAACGACCCAAAACGCATGGCAGCAGGTCCGATACGTACTTGGCTTAAGCTGGCGAAAAATCGGTTTGGCGCAGCTGGCACCTATGAGGAACTGTGGCACCACAAAGCACTAACGAGATTTGACCAGGCGGCAAGCGATGAAAATTAAAGAACCGACGAAGCCGAAGGCCGACCCGAACGCCGTGCTGGTGTCGATCTGTCCGCGTTGCCGGCGGTTTATCCGGTGTCCGGGGCTAACGGCGATCAAGTGCGGCGGGGAGCAGGGCTGCGGGGCCACTCACGACCGGGGACGGGAGCCGGGGGACGCATGAAGCCGCTGGCGCGGGTTTACAAGCCATAAAACCAGCCACCACAATCCAGCAGGCGACCGAGACGCACGACGCCGCGAACCTGCGGTATGCGCGGATTTATGCGGCGAATTTGGAACAGTATGGACCGGCTGAGATCCGAACGGCGGGCTACACGTTCCGGCGGCTGAAGCGGTGGGACGAACTCGAAGCGTTGGAGAAAAGGACGGGGATGACATGGAAATGACGAACGAACAGAAAACGATAGAGCTGGCCGAGAAGGTCATGGGCTGGGTATGGGGCACTGACGCCTGCGGGCGGGAATGCTGGCTTGATTGCGAGCAGCTTCCGGCTTGCTTGGCTGGATTTTCCCCGTTTACATCCCGCGACGACGCCGACGAGTTGATGAGGCGGCTGACGGATGAGCAGTGGTGGGAGGTTGTCAGCGATGACCTTTACCGGCAATGGGTGGCGCTGAATGACAGCAAGCTGACACACGCCCGATTTATGCTCACTGCCACACCGGCCCTAATTTCCGAGGCGGTATTGAGGGCCACATGCCAGCCATGAGCGCGGAACTGCAACGGTGCCGGGACGCACAGGTCGAGTACGCGACCTTGCTGCTGGCAGGGCACCCGGAGGAACGCGGACTGCGGCAGGCGCTCTCGGATGAGTTTGCCGAGGATCTGAAGATTTGTGGGCTGGGCGGTAAACCTGCGATACCGTGGCCTAGTTGCGGCTGCTGGTACTGCCGTGGGTGTCCGGGCTGGCCTGATGTCAGCAGATTGTGGGGTGAGGAATGAAGCCGTATTACGAACACGCGGGAATTACCATTTTTCACGGACGGTGCGAAGACATTTTGCCGGGGCTGGGAATAGTCGACCATGTCATAACCGACCCGCCATTCAGCGAACGCACCCACAAGGGCCACAATGCCAGCGCAAGCGGACACGCTGGAGAAGGTAAAGATACGGCCAAGCGCTCTGCTTTGAGTTATTCGCCATTCACCGAAGCCGATTGCAGCGCGGCTGTTGGGCGGTTTATTGCCGCTTGCTCTGGCTGGATCGTCGCAATGACGGACCATTCACTTGCCCCGGTGTATTGCCGAGAACTCGAGGCGGCTGGGCGATACGTGTTCGCGCCGTTGCCGTACTTTGCTCCCGGTTCGACCGTGCGCCTAAGCGGTGACGGCCCGTGTTCCTGGACAACGTGGCTGATCGTGGCGAGAACCGCAGCACAGTCGAAGTGGGGCACCTTGCCAGGTGGATACGTGGCGCGTCCCGGCTGGATCGGGCAGACCGAACGCATGGGCGGCAAGCCGACCGGTCTGCTGCGGTGCATCGTGGCCGATTACAGCCGCGAGGGAGACTTGATCCTCGACCCTTACATGGGCTACGGGACGACGCTTTTAGCTGCTAAAGAGTTGGGGCGCAAGGCGATAGGCGTGGAGATTGACGAAGCGGCCTGCGAAATTGCGGCCAAGCGTCTTTTGCAGGAAGTGCTGGAGTTTTGAAATGGGGGCGAATGAGCGAACTGAACAAGCCACCAGCAAATCGCGGCTGCGATCAACAAAGACAACGCCTCCGTGAAGTATTTGCTGGCCACGCGGAAGCTTCCCGCGTGACGCGATATGTTCAGCCGCCACCAGATCGGCGGAAACCCTGCCACCGTAGCGGCAGAGCTTCCGGCTGCCTAGTGGATGTAATCGCCCAACCCGGCAGCGTGGCAAGCAGCCATCAGTTCCGCGCTAAAGCCGGGGTCTATGGCAATGGCTTTGCCGTTGGAATAGCGCCGGGTGCCGTTTTCTGCGTTCCATTTCTCCATGCGGTCTAGTTCCGCCAGCAACTCCGCATCAGTGTCGCATTTCGTCACGGTACAATCACCCTCGCAATAGTTAAACAGGATGCGCGTTTTAGGATTTATCCAGGTGCCGAAATAGCTGGCATCCTGACGGGAATCGACCTGCGCATATCCCTTCAGTTTCGTGTCATACAGATAACGGTCAGCCGGGGCAAAATCGCGTTCGATTGTGATCGCCATGTTTACGCCACCGCCGTGAGGTTACGCGCCGGAACGCTGAACCAGGGCGCATCGGACGGCTCGAAGAAGTACCGCTGAACCGTGGGCGAGTGACTCCATTCCCAATATTCAGACCCGGTAATCACCTTGCCGGGGAACTCTACGCCATAATCGTTCGTGAATGTCACCCGGTCGCCCACGTTGAATGTCTGTCCTGTAGCAATGCGGCCGCAGTTCGCGCACGGTGCCCCGTTAGGCGCTTCGATGACCGTTTCCGGCGTGTAGGGGACTCCGGCTGTCGAAGGACGCATCCGGCGCGTCACTACGTGGCCGCAACCCGTGCGCACTTGATACGGCTGCGTCATGTCTGATTGATCCTGATACGAAAATGCTTTGTCTGTTTGGTACATTTGTCTTATCCTCGTTTGTCCGTCTGTGTGGCTGGGAGTTCGTCGCTCCCGGCCTTTACTTTGTCTACGCGGTCAATTCCGCCAGCAGTTGGTCATCTGACATCGCCAGTTCGGCGGGCGTCAACTTGCCAAACCCCAAAAATTCCAGTTCGTTTTCAATCTCGCGCCCAATCCCGGCGACCGTAACGCGGCGCGATTCACGTTCTGCGTCTGTCTTTGCCATGCACCAGCGTGCGCGTTCGTGGCCGAGTCGCGCATGGAGCGCGTCGAGATGCAGAAAATTGAGCGGCACCAACCCACTTTTTTGTGCGGCGCGGCACCGCTTCTCAGACGCCCGTGCGCGGCAACGCTTGCAGGTCGGGTCGTCTGGTGAGTGGCAGGGCGCAGGGCCACGATTGCCCCCACCCTTGCGGGCAAGGGCTGCGTTGCGGGCGATCTCGCTTCGCCGCTCTGGTGGCAAATGAGCGGTGCTCATTGCTGGTACTCATTCCAGCGCGAGCCATACGCCAGATCGGCGGATCTGTGGCGCGGGGAATCGTCGCCGATGGTGGCGCTAATTGCGGACATCGCTTCCATCCGCGTGCGGAGTTTACGCCGCCGGATCTCGTCGGTTATGTTGTGGTGTTCGCGCAGGTTGTCCAACTTCAGCCCCCCGTAGTAGTCGGCTGTTGCGTCAATGGCAGCAAGCCGATCAACTAGCTCTTTCATCGTGCTGCCCTGTATCTGTGTTTTTTCTGTGATCGTCATTTCCGTCTCCTCAGCGCGGGCTACGCGCAAGCCCTTCTCAAATCTTGGTCATGCACGGTGTAGCCGTGCCAAGCGGCAGATGCCCGCCAGCTTCCGTTGATCCACTTTTGCGCGTATTGGCGTTTCCCGCACGCCTCAGCCGCTTCCACTGTCTTGTGGAGGTGCCCGCAGTTCCTGCGCTCCGCCCATCGCTCGCGATCCTCAGAGCATGAGCCGGACTCAACAACAGCAGCGAAGCCTTTGCGGGCCATTACGCGACCGCCTTCAGCGCGTTGACGATAGCGTCACGGACAAGAGCGCCCATCAACTGCTGAGATCCAATCTGCTTGCGGGTAACAACTCCACCCGCCACGGTTCCGGCTAAACGGCCTTTCCCGTCGCGGACCTCAATCGCCAAACCATTATCGCGGGCGGTAAATTGATACCTCGCGACTGCCGTGCTGATCGTCGCCAAAATCGTTTCGTTGGTCATCTTCGTCTCCTCAGTGGCTGTCTGCCACAACTCAATAATAGCAAAGTGCAATGCTAAGCGCAATAGCATATGCAATAATAAATCAAACTCACTTGCAGCGGTGTTTCCGCATAGCCACAACCCCGAACTGGGCCCCGCATTTCGGGCAGGGGGACAACTTTACGGGCCGTCCGGTACCTGGGCGCGGTCCCCGCGAGATACCGGCGCTGCGCTGCCCCATGACGCGCGCAGACAGCCGGAACAACTCCGCCTGCGTCAGGTAGTGCCCGCAGGGGAGCAGGACGGAGAGTTCGGTGGCGGGGATCATGCCGCCACCCCACGAGTTTCCCAGCAAAGGTCGATTGCGGCTTTTGCTTTGGCCTGAGATGGGTAGAACGTTACCCAATCGCGCCCGGACTCACTGACAAACCAGTTCCGACCAGCAACCCCGCTGATAACGTGCCCGCGATAGTCCACTGAAATCACGGCAGACGCGGCCATTTTTGCCGCAAAATCTCGCTTCAGCTTTGCCATGTTCATCACGCCACCTCCAGAACGTCAACCGCAATCTGAACCGCACTCAACACCCGCTCCATGTCGCCCACGTCCGACCAGTTGCGCGTAACGCGGTTGGCGGCTTCGTTTTGGTCGATCAGCAGGACCAGCTTGGCTATCAGCGCGGCAACTTCCACGCGCTTGGCCTGATAGGCGTTCTCGATTGTGGCGCTCATGCCGCCACCTCCAGTTTCATGCAGAGGTCAACCAATGCGATCCAGTGACGCTGTACGGTCGTCATGGTCTTTACCTTGGCAACAGCTTCGCGGACAGCTTTATGTTCCGCAGGCGTGCCGTGCTTCGCCAGCGTGGTATCTGTGGCCCAATCGAACAGCCCGAAGGCTGCATCGCGCATCAGGTTCAGCGTATCGGCGGAGCGATCGGTGTCGGCTTCCCAGATGGCCTTTGCCAGCATGTAGTTTTCCTGGGCGGGTGAGAACGTGTGAGGCGTGGCCATTACGCCACCGCCTGCGCGGCCCTGACGTAATACGCAATGCGATAAACGCGGCCTCGTTCGGATGCCTCCACCATGCGGTGCGCTGCCTGTAAAATCGCCAATGTTTGCACAGTTTCTGGCAAGTCGTTAAGGTATGCATCGTAAAGCGCATTGCCAAAGTGAGCAGGTATTTCGTTTGCCATGTTCATCACGCCACCGCCTTGACGGAGATGTCGAAAACCACATTTTTACGCGTGCCGTACAACTGCAGCGACTGTACAAACCATTTCGCTTCTTGTTCGGTGCCAAACTGCCCGCGATACTCTGCGACTTCCTGCAAGGCTTGCCCTGTCCCATTGTTGCTATGTCCTGTTACTGTGTAGGCGAGTACGTTGTTTTCCATGTCTGAATCCTTTATGCGCTCGTGATTACGGTGAGGGGTCCATGCCATTCGGCATCTGGGCAGGAATACGCCTTAAACTTGCCAGACTTCAGCAGGCGGCCTTCTTTGACAAGCGGGTAAACGTCGCCCCGGCTATCAACGGAGGAGCTGAAGCGCTCCACCGAAAAGCCGGTTAAAATGCCTACTTGCCCGCGCCAGTTTGTCACTACAGAACCAATTACCATATACCTAATTATACGCTATGCGGCTTAGTTAATGCAATGGAGCAGTTAACATTCACGATCTTTTTTTTGCGGTAAGCAACAATTCAGGAAAGCGAAACAGTCCAGGGCCGCAAGCTGCGATCTCATGCCCGGGCGAAACAGCATGAGGCGAAAACTGGTGGGCGGTGAGGGAAAGAGAAAAAAAGGGTGAGGGGAGAAGAGCGGGAGAGATGGGAAAAATGGTTGAGGGAAGAAACTTCAGTGGGGGGAGGAGAAAAAGCTTCAGGGCGTCCGTTTTCGCGTTCCGCCGGTTTTGCCCCTGCGGGAAGTAGGGCAAGCCGTGCGCCTCGGTGGATAGGGGAAAAGCCCCAACAACCAGCCGCTGGTGATCCGCAACGCGGGAGGGCCAGAACTATTCAGTAGTAGAGGTAACTAGTACTGAGGGGCGCGAGACGCTCTAAGCGTAGCGATTTTAAGGTGACGTGTCAACTTTGCGCGATTGGCGTACAATGTGGGCATGGGCAGAGTAGGCAGTTCCCCGGCGTTCCGGCGCAACAATCGAGAGAATCCGCATCCACCGAAGGCTGATGACGCGGACACGCCGGCGGACATCTCAGACCTCGAGTCGATGGACACCGCGGCTCTGAAGCTCCACTTGGAGCGTGAAGCTCTGCTGGTGACCGCGCGGATTATGCGCAAGCCACTGCGGAACGCTCAGGCGGTTCTGGGGGCTGCGCGAGATCTTGGCAGCTACTGTATCGCGAAGCCAGCGCAAGCGACCACGCTCAGCGGGCCGGACGGCGGCGCGGTCCAGGTAACGCACCGGCTGGAATTCGTGGAGCCGCAATGACAGTCCAATTCCCGGCGAAGCTCCGGCCATTGTTCACGCCGGCACGCTGGAAGTCTATCCGCGGCGGGCGCGACGGAGGGAAGAGCTGGGGCGTGGCGCGGGCGCTTCTCGAAAAAGGTGCAAGCGGGAAGGAATTTATCGTCTGCTGCCGGGAAACGATGGAATCTATCAAGGATTCCGTCTACCGGCTGCTCTGCGACCAGATCGAAGCGCTCGGCATGACGCAGCACTGGCACATCGAGAAGGCGCTGCTCAGGCACCGCGGAACGGGAACTGAAATCGTCTTCCGCGGGCTGAAAAACCCCGACGCGTTGAAATCGCTCGAAGGCGCGACCATTGTCTGGGTCGAGGAAGCGCAGACCATGAGTTCCGATAGCTGGCGCAAGGTACCGCCCACTGTCCGGCGTGAGGGTTCTGAGATCTGGCTAACGTGGAATCCGTCGCTGGAAACGGATCCAACATGGCAAAAGACCGTCCTGCGGCCACCTGATGCCGGCTTCATCGAGATTGTCATCAACTACGAAGACAATCCGTGGCGCTCAAAGGTCTTGGACACGGAAAGAGCGCAGATGGAGCGGGAAGACCCCGACGAATTCGCGCACGTCTACTTGGGTCAGCCGAAACGCAACATCACCGGATCCGTCTACGCGGTTCAGTTGCGCTTAGCGGAATCTCAGGGACGTATCGGCCAAGTCCAGCACACTCCCGGCGTTGTGGTCCGATGCGGTTGGGATCTTGGGGACTCGGACATCATGGCCGTCTGGTTCATTCAGTCCATCGCCGGTCAGCACCGCGTTATCGACTACTACGAGGCGCGGCACGAACCGCTGGACCACTACCTAAGCCTCTGTGAG
>Ga0209596_1004847_pt1 | contig 10136 bp, 8 predicted proteins | sample M_130807_MF_Meta_FD_187314 | JGI IMG/M metagenome (GOLD analysis project Ga0209596, IMG submission 187314) | Freshwater microbial communities from Lake Montjoie, Canada to study carbon cycling - M_130807_MF_MetaG (SPAdes) (version 2) | ecosystem: Environmental > Aquatic > Freshwater > Lake...
GATGAAATATCCAATTACAAATTTTGGAAATCGATCCCAGACTTCCTTAAAGGAAACTTTTTCGCCAGGCTTGCGATCAATCCCATAGACCCAAACACACGCAAGTATGAAACACCACACACCTATGAACAAATCAATGAAGATTTTTACGGTGGTGGTGGTCATCAACATCCAGCCTTTTTGAAATCCACCTTGCGCCATATACAGTGCCTCAGTAATCGCACCGCTTGCGATGGCTGCACCATCCGTTTTTACTGCAAGGCCCATCCAAGCTGCAGCGACCATAGGCTCTTCTGGAATAATTGCGTGCGCAAGAAAAGGAAGAACTAAAAGCTCGACTACTGAAAATACCACGACTAAAGATGAAACCATGATTGGTACCACCGGCCTGGCACGGATTGCTGCACCCGTAGCAATTGCTGCGGATACGCCACAGATTGAAATACCTGATGCTAAAGGCGCAGCCCATTCTCTGCTGAATCCAAAAACTTTTCTAGCCATAAGGTAAACCAACGCCCAGTAAATCAAATAAGCTTCGACAATTGCAGCTAAGCCACGAAAGAAAACAGTGCCCGCAAGATTTGCCTGCTCGAGCCCCTTAAGCCCAACGCCTGCCCCAACCAAAACAATTGCGGTTTTGATAAACCATTCGGTGCGAGCTGCCTGCGAGAGGAATTTTGCAAAGGTTGTAAAGAAATTACCTATTATTAATCCAATGAATAAGGCTGCTAAATATCCTGCTTCGCCTGTTAAACCCATCGACCATTTAAGCCCAAGTTTTTCTCTTTCGTTGGGAACTGCAGCAACAATTCCAGCATGGCCCAGCACCCAACCAAACATGGTGAGTGTTAGAACAATAAGAAGTGCGGCGAGGAAAGCTTTTTTATTTTCGGGAAATCTTCTGCGTTCCCAAAGAAGCAAAATTGCAATAAAGGCAAGAGTTGCAATTAAGCTTATCCAGCCAGGAATGTGGGAAAAAGATTTACCAAGCGGGGCGAGGGCGTTAAGCGGGTCAGTCCAAACTTTAACACCTATAACCCAGCCTAGAAGATTGCCCACGCCTAAAGGCAGACAAAGAGCAAGGGCGATGAAAAGAAACGCTAGCCAAACAGCAGAGCGATCTTCATTAAAAGAAATTTTCTGCATGAACATTCCTTACAAGGTAGATGAATACCCCAAGGATAACTTCTTTTGCAGAAGACTGCATTTGTAAAGTGAAAAAAGAGAGTAATAAAGTTTTGTTATCAATTCAAGATAGGGGTGTTTTCTGCGATACATTCAGAGGCATCCATAGGCCTTACCAGCAGCATATATTTAGAAGCAATGGGTGCCTTGAAGCGAACGCTCCAGAATTTGCTTCCTGCATCGAGTGCGAATTCTCCATCCAAAACGGTTTCATAGTTTTCGTTAATAGCCATCACTCTTACCTTGGGGAATGGGTAGGTTCTGTTAGGAAATAAGAGGGTGATTCTTTCGCCATTGGGTTGCATCGAGCGTTTCATTCGTATAGGAAAATTACCCAGGATAATGTTTTTGGAAGAGTCGCCCTTCATTTGCTTGATGGGTAGGGAATTATTCGAAGGGTTATGCAAAAAGGTTTGGGTTTCTGAAGTTTGGGGAGTTGTATTTTCGGTTGGATGCAGAGAAACGATCCAAGTTTTTGAAAAAGCAAGATGGCTGAAGATATTCATAAGCCTTGCTGCGGGGAGTTTTCTGAGCAGATTCATTCCTGGGTCTTGAACCATGGTTTTCATCAGCCTGATGGTTCGAGCGCATCCCAAAGTTTCGAGATGGTAATGAATATCATCTTCAAGTTCTGGTGGGAGTTTTGTTTGAAAAATAAAATTGAAAAGCTCTATGGGTTTGGGATACCAAAGGTTTTCTTCAATCCAATCAAGCTTTTGTACAATGCCTGAATCTTCCATCAGAGAATTGATTTCATCATCGGTCCAGTTTTCTTTGCATAACGCATCGGAAATCCTGTAGGAAGTTACTTGATCATTTGGGTCTTGATATTGCATATGGACAATCCTTCAGAAAATATAATTTAGCTTGCTCTTGCAACTTATTTAGCTCAACAAACCCGGCTTGCTCAACAAACCCGGCTTGCTCAACAAACCCGGCTTGCTCAACAAACCCGGCTTGCTCTTCAAACCCGGCTTGGGCGGGGCCGGGGTTGGAGCAGAGGGTGCATCCAAGCACCTTACTCACTATTATTCGAAGCCTCGGCGGGAATATTTCTGTTTGGGCTTAAAATAAATGAAAAAAAGCGAAATAAGCTAATCCCACTTGTTATGGAGCAGGTCTATAAGAATCTTTTCTCCTTTCCTAAGTCGTTTGCAGATCGTACTTTCAGAAATACCTGTTTGAAGGGAGATGTCGCGTGATTTCATGCGATCGATATGCTTCAGGCTAAAGATTTCCCGATATTTTGCGGGCATCTTCTTAATCGCACTGCGTACCCTTTCAGTAGTTTCCATGCTGATGAGTTGATCCAGTACCATCGGTTCGGGATCGGTGCATGTCAGTTCCATTCCTTTGGCATCATCTTTGATGGTCGCCATGTAGATCATGCGATTTTGCCGTTTTTCCTTCCGTAGCCGGTCCTTGATTTTATTATGAAGGATGCCTGTGGCCCAAGTTTGGCACACCGCACCTTTGGAAAGATTCCAACGCATTGAGGGCCGGTTTGCGTTCTGCCAAAGCGCCATCCATAAATCATTTAAAATCTCCCCCTCAAATTCCAACAAATGAGGTTTATGAATATGGGTATGAATGCAACCTTTTGCGGGTGGAGTAAGCAGGCAAATGATGTCATTGAGAGTTCGCTGTGCCGAGTCATTATCCTGTTTATCAAGATAGGCATACATCTTAAGGGTAAGGGTGTTAAGAGGGTATTTATCGGCATTGTTGGAATCAGATGCGTTCATATTGAAACCTCCGGATTAAAGAAAGAAGAAATTGGCGCTTAAATTTAAGGTGAGGGATTAACAACCCTCGTGTGTCATACGATGACTGTATTGCGATTTCCTATTTGGGGAAAAATAATGAAGGCGAGGAGGTACGCACCCTCGTGTGCCAATCAATAGGCCCTTCAAGCACTTTAAAAAACCCGGTATTTAGGAACACAAACGAAGTGAAACAAACTCTATCGGTTTTGTAAAAAACCAAGTTTGAACCACAAGATTACTGGATTGCTAGCAGCTAGCAGCTAGAAACTTTAACTAAAATGAACATAGGCAAACATGGGTTTGCGTTTAAGACTTGCAAAGACTCTATACCTAGAGGCAATCAATGACTTCATATTAAGAGCTGCGTTTGTGTGAATCGCGCTTGCATAATGAATAGCCATGAAAACCTCCTTGAAGTTGAAACGGGACTTACAATACTTATTCGTAGCTCGACTGAAATTATTTCCACAAAATCGGAATTAATCCAAAATAACTAGAAAGGCAGGGATAAATCGTCGGAAACATAACCCTTTTTCTCAGCCTTATCTGACTTATTACCATTTCTTTGGGCCTGAAAGTATGCTTCCGAGCACTTTCGTAAAGCCACCTTGTTGAACTCCGTAACCAGCATTTCTTGATCATTCAGGGATTTCACCGCGGGCTCGAGTAAAACATAGGGGAACTCAATACCCGCAATTCTGTACGATTGCCCCCAAAGGTGCTGCCTGGGGAATTTACTATGGTGCATGATGACAAACATACCTATTTCGACATCATCCGCCTTAAGAAACTTATCGTTTAACTTGAAGCTTTCGCCTGAAAGGTACTTTAGCGCATCTTCAACTGAAAGCTGTTTTAAACCAGGAAAGCCCGATTCGACCCAGGAATCTCTGCCATGGGCCTTGATAATCTGTTCGACCAAATCGGTAAGGATCTCGCTTTCATGGATTTTGATTTTCCCCTTGGAAAACAGCGCCAATTGCGACTTCATTATTTCAGCAAGATCAAACATGGCTATCCCCCTTTTAAAAGAATGAATTCCGCCCCCCACTAATCCGCATAGGTTATTCGGACACTCCTGCAAAAGATTTCCTTAAAAATAGAAAAGAATGTTCAGGCATCCTAACCTGACTTTTCGGAATGAAAAGCCCAGCAGGGTGAAAATCTTGTTTGAATGTCGTTTAGAGCTAGTGAAAGCGGGAAAAGAAATTTTATTTTTTGAGGGAACCCGGATTCGGCCAGTCTTTTGAATCTTCGTGAGCCTCTTTCATTGCTCTAAGCAAATTTGCGGTGACCTCCGGGATTTTTGCTGCCAGGTTGGTTTTTTCTTCTGTATCTTTATCAAGATCATAAACTTCCAGCTGGTTTTGATTGAAAGGGTTCATCACCCCTTTCCAATGGTTCATACGAATTGCACGGGCACCCTTGCCCTCATAAAACTCCCAATAAAGGTATTCATGCTTTTTTTGTAACTTCTCCTGCTCCATTAAGATGGGTTTCATGCTGATACTATCGAGCCCCTTTGGAGTTTCTAATTGTGCTAGGTCGCAAGCAGTAGATAGAAAATCACCATGATAAGAGATGTGGGCAGAGATGGTTTCCTTTGAGATTTTTCCAGGCCAGCGAACAATCATGGGCACGCGAATCCCCCCATCGTGAAGAGATCGTTTGATGCCATTGAGGCCACCCGATGCGTTAAAGAAGTCTGGGTTATTGCCTCCTTCCTTATGGGGCCCATTATCCGAGGTGAAAAAGACGAGGGTGTTTTGCTCCAACCCTTGGGCTTTCAAATGATCCAAGATTTTCCCAACCTGGGTATCGAGGTAAGTGATCATCGCAGCTTGCGCTTTATTTTGTTTCGTCCATTCTTTGTCTTTGTAAATTCCAAGATCGGGCACTTCGCAACCATCTCCGTTTTCCTTGGTTGCTTCATTGTTGGCATGAGGCAATGTAGTTGAAAAATAAAGAAAGAAAGGCTCTTTCTTATTCTTAGTAATGAAATCAAGGGATTGTTGAAGAATCAAATCTGGGGCGTAATCAACCTTCTTGGTTGCAACCCCACCCCCATCTTTACCAATAGGCTTTACTTCATTATTTAATTGCACCCTAGCTTCACCTTTTATCAGAAAAGTGGGCCAGTAATTATGAGCATGATGTTGGTTTAAGTAACCATAGAATTCATCAAACCCTTGTCTAATAGGGCTGCCAATTATCGCAACCCCTTCATCGCCCAAGCCCCATTTCCCAAACAATCCCGTTTTATAACCAATCTTCTGAAGCAATTTTGCAACCGTGACATCCTCCGCCCTAAGCGATTGGCTAAGCCCACCCCCATTGCCACGCACCCTGCAATGCCCCATGTGTTTACCCGTCATCAACACGCACCTGCTAGGGGCGCAAACCGTGCACCCCGCATAGTAATTGGTAAACCGCATCCCATCCTTTGCAAGGGAGTCAATGCGCGGTGTAAGGATTTTCGTCTGTCCATAGCAACCCAAATCGCCATACCCTAAGTCATCTGCCATGATGAATACAATGTTGGGTTTGTTAGGTTCGACTTGAGGCAGGGCAAAAAGAAAATAGGAGGCTACAAAATAGAAGAGTGATGCGTTCATGTTCAAAATCTTTCAAAAATAAGTAAAGACAAGATTACAATTTTAAAGGGATAACTAAGCATAATCAACAAAATCAAAATAATTTGAAAAATTATTGGAATCTGTTTTGTTGCCGGGGTAACAGTTGCCTATTGATAGTAAAGAGTTGGCAAGAGTGCGGTATCAAATCTAATTTTGGCTTTGAAGCATTCTTGGAGTTCTTTCCCTTAATATTTCGATAAGTGATGCTTGTCGATTTTACTTTCATGGAGTATCGTTATGAGTTTATTCAGATTAGGCGCTTTCGTAGTAGCATCTGCATTCATGGCTGCAAACATTTTTGCAGCAGCAGAAAAAGATATCGTAGATACCGCAGTTGAAGCAGGAAGTTTCAAAACCTTGGCAGCAGCTCTTAAGGCTGCAGATTTGATCGAAACCCTCAAGGGTAAGGGTCCATTCACCGTGTTTGCTCCAACTGATGAAGCATTCGCCAAGCTGCCTGAAGGCACTGTAGAAACCTTGCTCAAGCCAGAAAACAAGGCAAAGCTTGCAGCTATCCTGACCTACCATGTGGTAGCAGGCAAAGTGGAAGCCAAGGATGCTGTAAAGTTGAAGTCTGCAAAGACCGTCAATGGTGCATCTTTCAAAATCACTGCAAGTGATGCAGGCGTGATGGTAGACAAAGCTAAAGTTGTAAAGACTGACATTCAATGCAGCAATGGCGTAATCCATGTGATTGATTCAGTAATTATGCCAGCAGCTAAGAAGTAATTCGAAGCGCTTGGGATTCAATAAGAGAAGCTCGGAGAAATCCGGGCTTCTTTTTTTAATCGAAGATGATGGTGCGATTACCTGCAAGGAAAATGCGATCTTCGCAAAGTAGCTTCAGCGCCTTCGATAACACAATCTGTTCCACATCTTTGCCCGATTGCGCCATGGTTTGGGCGTTTGCAGTGTGATTAACATTAATCACCTGCTGCACAATGATCGGGCCATCATCGAGTTGCTCGGTAACAAAGTGAGCAGTTGCCCCAATCACTTTTACCCCACGATCAAAAGCCTGCTGATAGGGTTTTGCGCCAATGAATGCAGGTAAAAATGAATGATGGATGTTGATCATTTTGCCATCAAATCGTTTTACAAAGCCTGGAGTCAGCACCCGCATGTACTTAGCAAGAACGATGTAATCGGGCGCCATCGATTCGATCAAGGTGAGTATTTTTTCTTCATGCTCTTCGCGGGTAAGTTTATCATGCGAGACAAAATGAAAGGGAAGATCAAACCTGTTGACAAGGTTTTGCAGTGAAGTGTGATTACTGATCACTCCAAGAATGCGCACGGGCAATTGCTTGAACTCATGCCTGATTAAGATGTCGCCTAGGCAATGAGATTCGTTTGAAACCAAGAGCACAATATCTTTAGGGCGATGTTCACCCAGCCTAATGATTGCGCCTTGGGGAAGAATGGCCCCAAGCTCATCAATCAAAGGCGTACCAGCTTTTGGGCCTTCGAATTCCGTACGCATGAAAAATCGATCTAACTCCACAAACTCCTGATTCATCGTGATGTTCAATTGGTGTTTGAACAACACCCCCGTGATATCATGCACCAACCCCGGGATATCCTGACATTCCACTAGCAATACATTTTTAAACATGATGAGTTGGGCTTTCTAGCGTATCAGAAATAAGACTAAGCAATGATTTCTTTAACGACATTACCTGCAACATCGGTCAGCCGGAAATCCCTGCCATTATAACGATAAGTTAACTTAGTGTGATCGATTCCCAAAAGTTGCAGGATGGTCGCATGCAAATCGTTGACACTTACTCTGTTGACCGCGGCTTTAAATCCAACCTCATCGGTCTCGCCATAATGGGTGCCACCCTTGACCCCGCCGCCCGCCATCCATGTGGTGAACGCATGGGGGTTATGATCACGACCCATGAAGTTTTTATCCTTCGTTTTCTGAACGATGGGCAATCTTCCAAACTCGCCACAACATATTACCAGCGTCGAATCAAGGAGCCCGCGTTGTTTAAGGTCGGTAAGCAGTGCGCCGATGGGTTGGTCGGTTTCGCCTGCAAACTGCCTGTGGTTGCCTTCGATATCGCGGTGCCCATCCCAACTGCGTTCGTTTTCCATACCGCCCGAGTAGATTTGCACAAAGCGCGAACCCCGCTCGACCAGCCTTCGTGCGACCAATGCCTGCCTTGCAAAATGCGAACACTTCTTATTATCAATCCCATACATTTTGCGAATGCGCTCGGGTTCTAAATCAATATCGAACGCTTCGGGTGCAGACATCTGCATGCGGTAAGCCAGTTCAAAACTTTCAATCCTTGCAGCAAGTGCAGCTTCATGTGGCGCTTCTTCCTGATGAAGCTTGTTCAGCCTGGTGACCAAGTCAAGCTGGTTGCGCTGTTCTTTTTCATTCATGTGAGGCAGGCGGGAAAGATTATCAATCGCCTGGCCCTGCGGATTCAAAGCAGTGCCTTGGAAAATGCCAGGTAGAAAACCAGCGCCCCAATTCGAAGCATGGCCTTTGGGTAAACCCCTTCCTAGCGTATCGTACATCACCACAAAAGCTGGCAGGTTCTGGCTTACAGAACCCAAGCCGTAAGTCACCCATGAACCCACGCACGGAAAACCCATCCTGCTGAAGCCCGTGTTGATCTGGAACAATGCAGGCGAATGATTATTGGTCTCGGTAAAGCATGAATGAATGAACGCCATGTCGTCCACATGATCCACCATGTTGGGGAAGATCTCGGGAACCCAGCTTCCGGACTTGCCTTTTTGTTCAAACTTGAAGGGCGACTTCATCAAGGGGCCGACCTCCCCTGAAAAGAAACCGGTCAACTTGTCGAAGCCTTTAAGATCTTGGCCATCGTATTTTGCAAGTGCGGGTTTGTAATCCCAAGTGTCCACCTGGCTTTGCCCACCATTCATGAACAACCAGATTACCGACTTGGCCTTCGATGGGAAGTTTCCCTGTCTGGGTGCGAGTGGGTTTAGCGAAAGATCAGGCGCAGCTTTTGCTTCGTTATCTTGGAGAAGGTTGGCGAGTGCGAGCATGCCGATGCCTTGACCGGTACGGCTTAAAAAATCGCGCCTGCGCACGAAACTCGGGTTCGCATTGAAATGAGGGATGTTATTGAATGGCATGAAATAATCCTAATTAATCGAGAAAAACGAACTCATTAAGGCTGAACAACGCTTGGCAAAAATCGGCCAATGCGAGTGACTCGGGTTTTTTATCCGCCTTATAAAACCCTTCTTGCTCTTTGAGAAACTCAACACCTTCTTTTAATTCGAGGGGCTTTGCATTTCTGGATAACACGAGTTGATAAGCTCGATTAATCTGCGCCTCAACCCCTGTGCCCGCATCCTTTAAAACCTTGATAGCCAATGCATCTGCATAGCCTCGCACAATGCTGCTGTTCATCATAAGCAGGGCTTGGGGTGCTATGGTAGTAGAGGGTCGCATGGCGAGATCTTGTAGTGAATCGGGTGCATCAAAAAGCATCATCATCGGAATCAGCTTGCTGCGTTTCACAAAGAAATAAATACTTCTGCGCTTGTGATTTGGTTCGAGAGTGCCTGGGCCAAAAGGCGTTGCATCAAGAGTGCCCGAAACAGCCAATAAGGAGTCTCTGATGGTTTCAGCTTCCAACCTGCGGGATTGAAAATGCCAAACGAGATTGTTTTCGCGATCCTTCAACAGCCTAGGTTCATCCACACTTGAAGATTGCATGTAAGCAGCGCTGGTCATGATCAGCTTGTGAAGCTCCTTGAGTTTCCAGCCCTTGCGTATAAACTCTGCAGCTAGCCAATCGAGCAACTCAGGGTTGGAAGGTTTATCACCCTGCACGCCAAAATCGCTGGGGGTCGCAACAATGCCCCTGCCAAAATGATAATGCCAAACCCGGTTTACTATAACTCTCGCAAGCAACATCCCCGCACCTTGTTCTGTGTCGGTGATCCATTCAGCCAAGCTTTTTCTTCTATAAGAAGTTTTGCTACCTTCTGGGGCCTTGGCGAGCCAATGTTTTTCAGCATCATTGGATTTCATCAGAACCTGCGGGAAGCCAATGGAGGCAACCGAAACTTTCTGATTGAGATCGCCTCGTTTTAAAACATGAACAGGGTCGTAGAAATCTGCGCCCTGAGTATGCAGCCTGACTGCCGGAACGCCTTCGCTTGCAATCAGAGCTTTCACTAGTTTTGGCTTGGGCTCTTTCGTAGCGAAATCATCAACCGCTTTGTTCAGCTTTTGCCAATCTGCATCTTTGGTGCGATACCACATTCCTAAATCAGTCATTTCTGCTGCAGTAAGTTTTTGATTTGCTTTAAGTTTTTCTAGCGCGGCCTGAGTTTTCTCGGGTACGGGAAGCACTGCAAGTACGGGTTTATCCATCGAGGAAAAAGTGACTCTTAGTTTTCCTAGGTTGTGCTGATTGTTCCCGTTGAAATCTAAAGTGATGATCCATTCTGCACCGTGGGGAAGATCAAGGGGCTTTTCCAATTCGTAAACAGCCTGATGATCTTTACCAAACTGCGGGTCAATCGCCCACGAAGATTTCTTGTC
>Ga0209596_1004848_pt1 | contig 10135 bp, 13 predicted proteins | sample M_130807_MF_Meta_FD_187314 | JGI IMG/M metagenome (GOLD analysis project Ga0209596, IMG submission 187314) | Freshwater microbial communities from Lake Montjoie, Canada to study carbon cycling - M_130807_MF_MetaG (SPAdes) (version 2) | ecosystem: Environmental > Aquatic > Freshwater > Lake...
ACAATAATGACAAAAAAAGGCATGCTTTATTTAATACAACGTATTTTGCCACTATAAATTATGCAGGAGTTGTAAAAAATGCAAATAAAAATGGGTTTATATTGGAAAGAGAACAACCATTCAGATGTTTGGCAGAATTAATATTTTACATAATTGACTTTTATGATTTTATAAAGCAGATAATATATATGAATATAGAATTTATACAGCAGATAAGTGGTATATTTAACTTATCCCCAGAGAAAATAAAAGAAAGGGAAAAATTAATTGACATACTTAACTTTCATAATAATCACAGATATATAGAAAATTTAATATTTGATATAGAAAATAAATGTGTCATAACATACATAGATTGATAATATATTTGTTATAAAAAATAAAGATAATAATAAAAATTGATTAAACATTATTTGTAGTATAAGCAAGGTATACCTCTGTATACTGTGGAGGATATACCACAGTAAATTCAATTGAATAGCAAAAGCAACCCACATTTCTTCAAATAAGTATCTGCTCAACAACTACTTTGCAAAAATGGAAGATACTTGCAAGAATGCCGATAATACTGAATTTATCAAGCATACCACACCAAATATGAAGTTCTCCGCGTATCATGTTCATCATAACAGAGAACCTTTCTATACATTATTCATCTTAAAAGGAGATGTAATTTATATTGAAATGATAAATGAAGGAACACATAGGAATAAATATACTAATGAGATTGTTATGCTTTTTGAGGATATGTTGAAAAATGAACATCTGAAAAAATATTATGATATGTCTGTTATGTTAGTAAATGATACTAATAGCGTATATTATGATTGGGAAGGGAGACTAACAAGCTCTCTAATACAAACTTATGATACTGAAAGCGAAAATGAAGAAGCAATACCAATTAGGCATTGGTGTATAAGCACTGAACGTAATTGGAAAAATATGCGTATATCTAAAGCATATGATTACAATTGCTACTATAATATCAACCCATTCACATTTGAGTTTAATGTGGATACAGAAAAAAATATTGCAAGTTTTATGGGAAGTATTAATGCATTTGCGAAATATCATAGCGTATGTCGCTTTATTGAAGAAGAAATAACTAATAATTATAAGCTTCGAAAAGAAGCAGAAGAAGGTGTCGAAGTTCCTTTTGTGTACTGCACAGACCTCAACCCTAAATGATTAAAATTTAAAAAGCGATGTAATGCAATGTAATTTAGTGTAAATATAATGTAAATTATATATATTTTTTATTATTTGTTTTTTTTAAAAAAAATGCCTTTCTGATAATCTTAATGGTGCGTTTGCTTTTAGTAATTGTAATGGAGGATTTACAATTGGCAAATCTGTTTTATTTGGTTTTATACTATAATCATATATTTCGTTATTACTATCATTATCATTAGTACCCTTTAAGTTTGTGTTGTATATTTCTTCAAATCCCTGATCATACTTGTTTTGATAAGGGTTCCCAAGTTTATTATCATCAATAATAATATCTTTGTTAAAATCTATATTATAGGTATAATTATTTATATTTTTTGTTGTTTTATATGATGTATATTCTTTGTATATTCTATTATGGTCATCGTCAATATTATCTTTTTTAATGCAACGAATAGTATTAACATTATTCTTTGCATTATTTGCATTCGTTGTACTTACATTATTAATAAGTTTCACATTTAATTCTTGTTGTTGTTGTATATTGAAATATAATACTATTATTATTATTCCTATAAAAGCAAAAAATACAAGATAATATCCTTCATATTTCATAATAAATATTTAATTCTTTTACTATATTATAATATTATTATAATATTCATCTTCAATCATCTTCAATAAACATCATTTTCTTTTTATTAATTGTGTCAGTATCTTCATTATCTTCATTATTATCTTCTTCGCATTCTATTTTCTCATTATCAATATAATAGGATACTTTGTATTTATTGCTATTGTAGAACTTCAATCTCGAAGCTCCTTTCCTTTTGAAAATAGAGAATTCATCAAGAATATCAATGCATAATGGAATATATTTTCGTTTTTCAGGAACTTCGCGAAGAATACGCCCAATCGATTGCTGAATATCTGAAATTGGACTTGCAAATATTATGGTATTTAAGGAAGGTACATTAAAACCTTCCGCAGCCAATTGATATGTTGCAAGGATTATTTGCTTTTCTGCAGATTTTGCAAGGTCATCTTGTTTCATACCTCCAACATAATATCCATAACTACCATTTGCGATATTATGTTCAATAATAAATTTCTCAAAATCCTTTAATTGATTTCTACGTTCGCTTAAAAGAAGGACACGTCTATCTGGTTCTTCTTTCAAAATATTTATTAATACTGAAATTATATATTCAGTTCTTGGAATAAATGAGCAAATATTATTAATCATTCCAGCGCCATTTTCTTTTCCATTCCACATAAGTTTAACTGTCGAATAATCAATATGTGTTTCAAAATATTTATGAACTTGGACATTAACATCGCAGAATTCCTTGTTTTTCAAAGTATATACAGATTTCCCAATATAGTATTCAAAAACACGTCGCATTCCATCTTTCCTATTTAAAGTTGCCGATAATCCAAGAATTACAGGATTATTTAAATTCCTAAATGCTTTGCAAAATACTTGCGCGCCTGTATGATGAACTTCGTCAATAATTACAAAACCAATATCATCAAAAATACTTGAATCATAATCTCGCATTGCAAGAGATTGAAGAGATGCAATAATGAAATCTTTGCCTTCAACATCTACTTTACTTTGCTTAATTATCCCAACCTTTGCATCAGGTGCGAATAATTTAACAGTTTCTATAAACTGTTGATTTAGGAAATCTTTGTGGCTTACGAAGATTGTCTTCTTTTTTAATTGACACGCAATATATAAACTCATAATAGTTTTGCCAAAACCGCAAGGAACCGAAATAATACCACCCATTTTTAGAGGGTCGCGTGCCGCTTTTAAGAAGTTGTCGATAGGTTCTTGTTGTGTTTCTCTAATATTACCAACAAACTCAATATTTATATCTTTGCCACTTGTTAATTTACATAATGTAGGCAAACCATACTTTTGCAACCCATAATATCTTGGAATATAAATCCGTTTTTCATTCTCACTATATAGATTAAATGAAACTTCCTCCGCATTTGAATTATTATTTTTAGATTTTGATTTTCCAATATCAAAGTTTATTTTAGGGGTCATCGTTAAATCCTTTCTAATACTTTCAAGCTTATATTCATCTAATTCAGACTTCAAAATACCATAGCCATTTTTAGACAAGATAGAAGAATACATTAATATTAATAGTAATTATTAAATACATATATATATGTGTGTCATTTTTTTATATGGATTATAGTAGTAGTACAAGATTAAAAATAATTATGATTATTACCTCTTTGAGAGTTTTAGCATTAATTTTATTATCTGTTGTAATAATTATTAAAGAAATACCTTTTAAAAATCTTTTTAAGGATATAATAATCCAATTTTATTTAGCACTAACTTGCATGATACTCTTACTATTTATCGATAATATATTTGGGTTTATATTATCAATATGTCTATTGACACTTTATTTTAGAATATATACAAGCGAACTTATTATTAAAAATAGTGTTAATGATAAATCTGATTTATCTAATGCAGTTGTTAAGGATAAAACAATAGTTGGTTCAGAAGCAGATGTCCATGATAAATGTATTATGAATATGAGTAATGGTCATTTTCATAATGAAAAAAAAATACCGAGCGGAGTAAATAATGGCGAAGATGGTCTTGTTCCTTATATTACAGAGGAGAACCTTCTTGCAGCACAATCAAACATTTTTAATCCGAGCGAATATAATAAGGAAGTGCATGGTATTGAAAAAGGTATATATGATGAAGATGTATATGGTTCTCAAGGTTTAGATAATAAAAACATACATATTAGAGGATATGATTCTCAAAATACATTTTTAGGGTCTCTTTCATATGATTTAATATTATAATAAAAATAAAAAATATAGATTATTATTAAGAGATTATAAAATGAAAGAATTTTTTGTATCAAATGAGGAGAATGATCAAATTGTACAAAAAATATTTACAATTTTAGGGTATTCCGTTCTAACATTAGTAGTTTATGGAACATTTGTATGGGCATATTCTGTAACCTATAAAAATCAATATTTATTTATATCAGTATTATCACTATTTGTTCTATTTTATGCAATAATTGTTATATCAATAGTTGTAATTAATAAATCAAATTATGATGCTTTATCATATTTATTATTATTCGGAATAACAATATTTGTTATATTTACATCGGCTTTTGTAAGTTTATTTTTCATCCTCAAATATTTTAATATAATTTCAAATTCTTTATATACATCGAATTATATGTATTCTACGAATACTGCGAATGTTGCAAATGTTGCTGCTAATGCTGCTGCGAATGCTGCTGCGAATGCTGCAAATGTTATGAATACTAAAAATAACTATGATTATGCAAACATGGATTATAGAAGACATAGTTATTAAATATAATCAAAAAAGGATAGTATATATATAACTGAAAAGAATGACGCTGATTTTATATATATATCAAAATTATTCAAATTATCTTGTAAATAATCCGGTAGTTTTTCATATACATTATTAATAATACCAGAATGATATATTATTAATGATAATATAACTAATATTAAACTTCTTTTTGCAATATCAACATCTGCATATGCTGATATATTATCATATTTATTTACATAATTCCTTGAATTATAATTTGGTGGCTGATTTATCATAGGCGGTTGCTGTAATAACATTTGTTGTTGCATTTGTAGCATATTTTGCTGTTGTTGTATTTGTTGAGGTGTCATCTGTTGTGATTTATTTGGTTGCTTTGAGTTCATTAATTCTTCTTGAAATTCATTTAAAACATCTTGCACAATAGGGTCATTAATATCATTATTGTCTATGTTTGTTTGTTGTGTTTTTAAAGGTAAAGTAGTTATAGGTGTTGACATTATTATTGTTTTATCTATTGATATATAATATATTCAATATAAATTATATTACGCAAATATATGTAAATAAAAAATATAATATAATTAGAACGTTATATGAATAGTAGATTTACAATAACAGATATTTATTCTCCGCAAAAGATGAAAAAAAAGAGATTAACAATGAAAGAATTATTACTATTGCAAAAAAAACACAAAAACAAAATATTGCATCTTGAAAAAAAGAAAAATGGGAAAACCGAAATATTGCATCTTGAAAAAAAGAAAAGAGGATTTACATTGGCTGAACTTTCACCTCAACCAGTAATGCGAAAGAGGATTAAAAACATTACACCTCCAAGAAATGCTCGTACTTCACTTCCTCCAAGAAATGCTCGTACTTCTCCTCCAAGAAATGCTCGTACTTCTCCTCCAAGAAATGCTCGTACTTCACTTCCTCCCAGATTAACGAATACTATATTTACAATAGATGATATTCCTTCTCCTAAACAATCGAGAAGCTCATCCTCTCATACCATATCCGGTTCTATCTCGCCGACCCCTTGCTGTGCTTGTCAAAGAAGCATGAAAGTGGGAGAAAAGGTAGCTAAAGATTGTGTATGGTGTAAATTAAAATTTCACCACCACAAGTGTGCAAAAAAGAACGCAACTGAACGCAAAATAGAAACGGAAAAACAAATTAAATCTTTGATGCAAAATATGAAACGAATAACTATATAATATTAAGTAGATGAAAATATTTTTTCAAAAAAACCAGGAACACTAATAAGATTATCTGGTGTTTTATTAATATCATATGGTTCTAATGGTTTATCTATAGGATTGCATTTAACAGGATAGGATTTATACTTATAACATGTATTTTCCAAATTAAATATATTACCTTCTATATCTTGAATATCTGGCGCTGAATATAATACACAATTATCTTTGCATATACGTCTAAACAATAAAGCTAATGCAAGGCCAAATAAAGCACTAACTATAATTTGTCCGGTTTCGTCATAAAATAATCTGTCAATTGTTACTCTTATCCCCGTAATAGGTTCCTTCACAATTCTCTTTTTATTCATTTATATTCTAATCTATAAAAATTTAAAAAATAAATATTATTTGATAATACAAAATAATTATATTATAGGTTGCGTTATTGATGTTTCTGTGCATTTAACTTCTTCTGCATTATATTTATAACATTGCTTATTATGATTTGAATATACTATTTTATTTGCATTATAAGGCGTTGGGTATTTTATAACACTTCTTATAGGTGGTGATGAAATATATACATAAAAAATTCCTAATAAAAATGCTACAAAAAAACTAATCCAGTTTATTTTAAATGTCTTATCTTTGTCCATAATATCTCCTATTTACACAGTTCGAAAAGAAAATTATTAATTCTTCTAAATATCAATATTCATATTATGGCTTATAATTAACATCTTTGATGCATCTATTTGTTTTAGGATTTAATACTTTCCCTGGCGGACAATCTTTCTCTTTCTTATCATCCTTCTTGTCGTCCTTCTTTTCTGCCTTCTTGTCGTCCTTCTTTTCTGCCTTCTTTGTTTTGTCATTTACACATCGATTTGTTTTAGGATTTAATACTTTGCCTGGCGGACAATCTTTCTCTTTTTTATCATCCTTCTTATCATCCTTCTTATCATCCTTCTTATCATCCTTCTTGTCGTCCTTCTTTTCTGCCTTCTTGTCGTCCTTCTTTTCTGCCTTCTTGTCGTCCTTCTTTTCTGCCTTCTTGTCGTCCTTCTTTGTTTTGTCATTTACACATCGATTTGTTTTAGGATTTAATACTTTGCCTGGCGGACAATCTTTCTCTTTTTTATCAATCGGTACGTCAACTTTTACCTTTTCTTCGAGATTAATATGTTCATATGTATATACATCTGGGATATGATTATAATCAGTATTTTTGTAATTTAAATATTCGTGTAGTGATGCAAGTGTTTTAGTTTCTATAAATATGTTATATAATTCTCTCTTTTTTTCTAAAAAAATAAAATAATTATTATTATTTCTATCTCTTGCAAACTTGTAATTATCTTCGTACTTTAATTTTTTTTGTAAAATTATATTATTTTCGTCTTCCTTGTTTTTGAAATAATCGTTTATTTGCTTCTTTATTTCATTCAGTTTCAAAGCATTAGCATTATTAAATGGGTCTTTGGCACCCTTTTTATCTGTATCTTTTTCAGATATATTAATATTCAGAAAGTTTTTTTCAATATCTTTTAATATATCCATTTACTAATATTGAGGATAAAAATAAAAATATTAACGCTGATATAAGAAAATGTCTTCAAACATACTCCTATAAAATATTTTCAGGCTTTCATCTGGTTTTAATTGTTCCTCGTAAGTACTGCGAGGTATATATTTAACAATAACCTTGTCTTTCTTGCATACTGATTTAGTATTATAATATCCTTGAATAATTAGTATAGACCCTATAAATAGTAAAAATATTGCAATTGCTTTCATTTCTTTAATATTAAGAAATAAGAAAAAATAGTAGATTTTGATTATATGGTAATTATTCAATACCAAGTTTTTGAGAACTCCAAGCATCAATTTGTTCAATACTCTTTTTAATTTCAGACATCTCAATAACTTCAGGCTCTGTCGAAGCGGCTGATGCATTTGCAACAGCATCCTCGACTGCATCCGAAGCATCTGGGTCAACTGGGTCAACCGACGTATCCTGGACAGGGAGTTCGCTGGATACTTGTTCGGAACCATCAGCCACTTTGGGTTCGTCAACAATTGTTATATCATTACCCGGTTCTGGTTTATTATTTGCAAAAAGCGCGTTTTTACGACCCTCAAAAAGAACATCCTTGTCGTTCATATTTTTCTTGTACTCTTTCATAAGGGTATTTAATTGTGTTTCGGCATATTCTTGATTTTCTAAACATTCTGGGTTAGGAGACCAAGGACACCAACAACCTACCTGTGCAATATAAATATTGAATTTATTATCAATCTTTTTAATAAACTCGCAACGGTTTTTTGCTTCTTCCATTGTATCAAATACACCTCGCACTTTAATACCGCGGATAGATGTAATAAAATTATTATCACGATGATATGATGATTCAAGGTCATGGTTGTTTATTGATTTATAAAACGCATATTGTTCGCTCATATCTTTTGGATTAAAGATAAACGCATTATTCTCTTTAACCGAATCAACAAAATCTTTTGAATCACCATATTTTGATGAAATACCCTCAAGTAGAGCATTCATATCATCGCTAAACTTTGTAATGAACTTGCTGAACATATATGCCTCCTTATTAACCAAAACATCTTCAGGACTTAAAAAAGACAATAGAGCAAAGTTTTGTGATCTAATCGGTTTATCTTCATCGAGATAATCAACCTCTTTAACACTTGTTAACTCTGTTTTTTGTGCTACTGCTTCTGCTACTTCTGCTGACATTCTAATATCTTTTCTAATAATATAATATATTATTAATCTTATATATTTTTTAATCTATAATATTATTATATTAGCGTATTTAGAAAGACTACTATATTGCTAAAATATTTTGTATTATTATAATAGTATAATAGATATTAATAAGTATAATGGAATATTCTGTTGATTTTTGGGATGTTGTAATAAGACTTCTTAAATATGCTTTTGAAGGTCTAATTGTCGCATTTGTCGCACTTATATTACCTAATAATAAATTAGATTGGAGTGAAATATTGATGCTCGCATTAACTGCCGCTTGCACATTCTCTGTTCTTGATTTACTATCACCTACAGTTTCATCAGGAGCAAGACAAGGTGTTGGTTTAGGTGCCGGTTTTAGAATGGTTGGATTTCCTAATGGATTTTAATAAATTAAATTACAAAGAAGGTATTATTTCATAATTAAGTTCTCCACATATTTTTTTCCATATCTGATCTTGAACGTATAGTTTTTCCCTACTTTTTAATAATGGGAAATATTTAAGATATTCGTTCAAACCTAATATTTGAAAAAATTTATACAACACATAACTATATGATAAAAAGTTTTTCCTATCTTTCGGACAATGTTTTAAAAATGGCGCTTGAATATTTCTAAACATATTGCATAATTTATCTTCAAGTTCTTGACTAAATTGTGGTGTAGGTATACCATTAATTCTATTAATAATATAATTTATATGCTCATAATATTTATTTATTCGGAGACGTTTAAGAATATCCCTCATTTTATTATATGTTATGGTTTTTGTATCCACAATCTTTTCTTTTTTTATTTCCGTCAAAATCTTTTCAAATATTTCATCTGGAATATCTGTACTTTCTTTACCTTGAACTTGATTACACCATTCTCTAAAATGATTAATTCTTTTGTAACTAAAATGCGAAGTATCCTTTGTATTTTGTTTTAATATAGGTCTATTTTGTTCTACAAGAAGTAATTCTTGGTACCCGCAAATATTACAAATAATTATTGCATCATGCTGTAAACACGTCATTTGATTTTTGCAATTCTTACATATTTCTATATCTTCATCTTCAACATTTCTAACATATTTTTTATTTATTATAGACATGTATTTATCAACCAGTGAACTTTTATCAATAACATTATCCTTATTATTAGTAGTATCATATGTATTAGAATAGGTTTCGTATGTATTAGTAGGATTAGTATTAGAATAGGTTTCGTATGTATTAGTTGTAGTATTAGTATGATTAGTAGTATTTTCTACATTTAAATTATTAAGCGCATCTAATACATTTATTGTTGTTGCAGAGACGGATGAACGTTTTTTCTTCGAATCATTTTTATATATTTTTGGTTGTCTGCTTAATAATTCGCTTGAAGAAATACATACACCATTGGATATAGAGGTGTGTGTATTACTTATATTTGATTGCTTTTCAACAGTATCGTAATATTGAAATAATATATAACTTGTATTTTTATAATATTCTACCTCATTATATGTTTCTAACTCTTTAATATTATTCTTAAGCTCAATAATTTTCTCTCTTATACTAATATTGCTACTCCATAGATTATTTATATACTCCTTGTCTTGCACATTTTTTAATATTTCAATA
>Ga0209596_1004852_pt1 | contig 10130 bp, 10 predicted proteins | sample M_130807_MF_Meta_FD_187314 | JGI IMG/M metagenome (GOLD analysis project Ga0209596, IMG submission 187314) | Freshwater microbial communities from Lake Montjoie, Canada to study carbon cycling - M_130807_MF_MetaG (SPAdes) (version 2) | ecosystem: Environmental > Aquatic > Freshwater > Lake...
GTTGGGAATTTGCGGCGAGCACGGTGGCGATCCAGCAAGCATCGCGTTCTTCCATGACGCGGGTTTGGCGTATGTCAGTTGTTCGCCATTTCGCGTTCCTGTCGCTCGGCTTGCCGCCGCGCGCGCCGCAGTTTTGGATCCCACTCGTGCGAAGTCCTCAAAGGCGAAGCGCAAGTGAGATTGACGACCAGCGTATTTCTTGCTGCGCTGTGCGCGTTGACTTCGTGCCAAGACACTGCTTATGCGCCGTATCCGCGAGAATTGGTTCCTGGAACGGTGCGCCATTATTCTTGTCACTCATTCCGTGGCACATTGGAAATGGATGGGGTGTTGGATGAGGCGGTTTGGAAAAGCATTCCGTGGAGCGAGCCATTCATTGATATCGAAGGTTCAAGCAAGCCCGCGCCTCGTTACGCGACTTGGATGAAGATGTTGTGGGATAAAAACTACTTGTACATCGCCGCATATATAGAGGAGCCTGATTTGTGGGCCACCATGGACAAGCGCGACATGGTTGTCTTTCACGAGAACGACTTTGAAATTTTCATCGACCCTGAGTATCAAAACTTCAAAGGGCTAGAAGCCAACAAGCAGTCCTATTACGAACTTGAATTCAATGTCATTGGAACACTCTTTGATTTATATTTGACCAAGGAATATCGGCTTGGCGGAATCGCGCATCCCGAATGGAATTGTGAAGGCATTGATGGCCAGATTAAAAAATGGGGCACCTCAAACAATGCCGCCGACACGGACAAGGGTTGGACGGTTGAAATTAAAATTCCATTCAAGTGTTTGCGACCACCGGCCACAGTCACCAACGACGAAACCGAAAATATTCGCAATGGTGACAGCCCTTTGGTGGGCGATGAGTGGCGCATGAACTTTTCGCGGGTGGAGTGGCAGCTTGAAAAAGTTGGCAATGACTACGTCAAGAAGCCTGGAACCAAAGAGGACAATTGGGTTTGGAGTCCGCAATGGACCGTCGACATGCATCAGTTGGAGCATTGGGGCGTGGTCACTTTCACGGACTAAGGCGCTGCAAAGCGCTTGATTTCTAGCCAGAATCCGCATTTTTCACAAAAACAGGAACAAACATGCAGCCGCAAAGGCGTCTCATGCGGATACAACTCTTCGCAAAGGATTTTTATGCAACATCAAAAACCAACCACATCTTCAGATTCATTTTCACTTGGACACCCGCCACAAGATCAACGTGTTTTGCTTGAGCACTTGGAAGTCATTCCAGATTCCGACAATTTGTTCCACCAGGTTTTGCAGCAGACCTTGACCGCGGCTCAACTCACGGGCATGCGTCGTTCGCATCAACTCATGTTGGCGCAACCAAAGAATGAAATCGTGGTGCATTTTCCAGTGCTCATGGATGACGGTCAGCATCGTCTCTTTACTGGCTACCGCATTCAGCACAACAACGCGCTTGGTCCATACAAGGGTGGCCTGCGATTTCATCCGCATGTCACGCTGGATCAAATGAAGGGTCTGGCCATGGTCATGACGCTCAAGTGCAGTTTGATGCGCCTTCCATTTGGTGGCGCCAAAGGTGGCGTGCGTTGCAATCCGCGTGAACTCAGCAAGGACGAGCTTATGCGCGTCACGCGTCGATATTGCTCCGCCATCAGCAATCAGATTGGTCCCGATTACGACATTCCTGGTCCAGGCGTTGGTACTGATGCGCAAGTGATGGCGTGGTTCGCCGATACATTCGCGCAAACAACTCCAGAGCATGGTCGACAAGATGTCACGCGCGCTGTCACTGGCAAGCCGATAGAACTTGGTGGTTGTCCAGGACGTGACCGCGCAAGCGCCATGGGCATGGTCACGGTACTTGAAGAGTTGCTTCCAGATTTTGATTTGCCGCTTGAAGGATTGCGCTTCAGCGTGCTTGGCTTTGGAAAAGTTGGAAGTTGGACTTCGCGCATTTTGCAGGAGCGCGGCGCCTTATTGGTGGCTGTCATGGACGATACTGGCGCGGTGCGCAATGATCGCGGCATTGACGCGCAAGAGTTGGCGCGCCATGTTCATGCGCATGGCGGCGTGATTGGATTCGCCGAGGCGCAAACTGTGCAAAAGAAAGACTTTTATAGCGCTCCGGTGGATGTGTTTATTCCCGCCGCGCTTGAGCGCATGTTGGACGCGGAGGCGGCTTCGTTGATCACCGCTCGCGTTGTCGCGGAGGCGGCCAGTTTGCCAACCACCGCCGAGGGTGATGAAATCTTTTTGCAGCGCGGCATAGAAGTGTTGCCAAGTATTTTGTGCAACGCTGGCGGGTTGGTTGCAAGTTATTTTGAATGGGTCATGAACAAGGGCTCTGAAATATGGTCCGCCACCGAGGTGGAAGAGCGATTGAGCCAGCAAATGATTTTGGCGGCGCGTCGAACTCGTTTGGCGCGGCATCGCTTTGAATGTGATTTGCGAACCGCGGCGTTGTGCGCGGCTGTGGAGCAAATTGGTCGAGTGCATGAGTTGCGCGGCGTGTTTCCGTAATTCGTCCTAGCTCTTTAGTTGACTTGAATCAACGCACGCGTTTTCAATTTGCTTCAACGCAAGATCTGTCGCAGTAGACTTCAACCAATGCTTCAGCATTCTCAGGCACATAGTTCTTGCTTTACGTGCGTTGCCAACTCCGCGGCGCTTGCGTGATCAATGGCGATTGGCTTCCATGTGATTGCAAGCCCGCGGCCATCTTCATATTTAGGAATAATATGAAAGTGCACATGCATCACTTCTTGATGCGCCATGGCTCCATTGTTTTGCAGAATGTTGTACGCGGTTGCGCCGGTGGCTTTCAGAATTGCAGCCGCAACCAGTGGCAGCGCCGCGCCCAAAGCCGCCGCGCTTGCTGGTGAAAGCATGTGTAATTCAGCCATTTCTTGCTTGGGAACTACAAGCGCATGGCCTGGCGAAAGCGGGTTCACATCAAGAAATGCAATCACCAACTCGTTTTCAAAAAGCTTGTGGCAGGGGACTTCGCCGCGAATAATGCGGGTAAATATGCTGGCCATATGTGTGAGCGTACCATCGGACGCATGTTGAATGCGCGTAAGGAAAAACCGTTTAGGCAAGTCAGTCATCGCAGCGCTTTGAACGCGCAATTGCCAGCAGACACTGTGTTGAAAAAACTGTTGAAGAACTTCCTTCACGAAGATCTTGGCTCCGTAGGTGATGTGACCAGCAACGCCATGATCAGCGCGCGCAGCAAGGTAACGGCCTATGTTGTGGCGCGAACAGCTGGCGTGCTTGCCGGAGCGCGTCTTGTTGAGTTGTTGACCATCATGGTCCAACCCGCGCTCACGGTGCGCGCAATGGTGCGCGATGGCGAACGCGTTCGCAAAGGTCAAAAAGTATTTTGTATTTCAGGTTCGCTGCGCAGCATTCTTCTTTTGGAACGGACCATGTTGAATCTTTTGGGAAGGCTCAGCGGCGTGGCCACATTCACCAACGCGTTCGTAACGGAAGTCCAAGGAACTAAGGCCCGCATTCGTGACACGCGCAAGACCACGCCAGGATTGCGCGCGCTGGAAAAATACGCCGTGGTGTGTGGAGGTGGTGTTTCACATCGCGCGGGTTTATTCGACGCGTTTCTGGCCAAGGACAATCATGTCGCGGGCTTGACTCCGCAGCGCATGGCGCATGACATTCATCAAGCGATTATCGCGGCGCGGCATCAATACAAATTGAAGTTCGCCATGGTGGAGGTCGACACATTGGACCAACTGGATGCGTTGTTACGCCTTCCAAATGGCGTGATTGACGCCATTTTGTTGGACAATATGAGCTTGATCACGCTGCGAAAAGCCGTCGCCTTGCGCGATCGACTTGCGCCCCGCGTTCAACTTGAAGCCAGCGGTGGCGTGACGCTGAAAACCGTGGCCGCCATCGCGCAATGCGGCGTGGATTTTGTCAGCGTTGGGGCCATCACGCATTCCGCTCCGCAAATTGATTTTGCAATGGACATTCAATCCGCACCGCGAAAGCGGGCGAGTTCATGAGCGCGCAACACCAAGACGCCGCCGCGCACCGTGGGGCACATCTGAATGCGCAATACAACAGCGCAGCGAACCACGACACTCCGATTGCAAATTGGAGCGACGCCATGCAAACCGCCATCGCGGGTCTGACTCATTTCAATTCCATCACTGTGTTAAATGAAACCGATAGCACGCAAGATGTCGCCGCAAAAAGCGCGCTTGGCTGCGTGGTGACAGCAGGTCGACAACGTGCTGGTCGCGGCCGATTAGGAAATGTGTGGGCGGATACCGGCGAGGAAGGTCTTGCGTCCACATTTGTGGTTCAAACGCAATCGCCTGATCGATTGGCCATGGCCGCCGCTGTCGCCACCGCAACAACTTTGCGGTCGCTTATGCAACACAATGTTGCCGCGCGCATTGGAGTGAAATGGCCCAACGACATTGTGGTTGCGCGCGCGGGCGGCGAGCCGCACAAAATCGCCGGCATTTTAATTGAAAGTAGTGGCGATCGCGCGCTGATTGGAATCGGAATCAATGTGCGTCAAGCCACATTTCAAAAAGAAATCGCCCATCGCGCCATCAGCTTGATGCAACTTGACCAAGCATGCGATCGCTTGGTTGTGCTGACAAACCTCACACGACAATTGGATCACTTTCTTTCCGCCAGCAATCGCGTGATTGAAGAGGCCTATGAAAAACTGGATAGAACCGCTGGATTGCGCATGAAATTTGTCACGCCACAAGGAATGGTGGAGGGGGTTGTTCTGCGCTGCGACCCCGCGATTGGATTGCTGGTGCAGACCGACCACGGAGTGCAAACTTTGCCAGCCGCCACCACCCGCGTTCAACCCTAGGGCCCATTGCGCCGATTTGTATTTTGAATCTACACTTGTAATCACATGTTCAACGCCGTTTCCATTCTTGTTCTTGCCCTTGCTTACGCAAGCGATGACAACAAGGCTGGTGCCTTGGTGCCTCTTGAACAAGGTGTGACCGATCGATCCGCCACTGCAACGTCACTTCGGATTCAGCCCGTTGAATTAAGTGAAACCACAAACTTTCAAAAGTTGTTTGGCGTCGCCGGTCGACCAGATCTCTTTGTTCGATCCCAAGGCGGGCTGTACGCGGTGTTTGATCAAGGCTCATATCGAAATGTGAAAGGGCGGACTTTTATTCAGTGGCCTTCAGGAACCATGTATTACATTGGTCAACCCAATTTTTCTGGTTTAAAAAGTAACGGCGTGCGTATTGGTCAAAGTGGCTCAAATCCTCCGCCAGGAATTGAACTGAAAGAAAAATCTTCAGGTGGCACCGATCTGCGAATTGGCGCCGCGCCCGAAGATCATTTGATCTCCGCCACTCCAGTTGGCGCGCGCGTTGTGAATGAACCTGTCACCAATAAAAAAAGCGGTCTTGTGCCAGCGAAGGATGCGGGGTTTGGACATTCCAGCGCTGTCGCCATTGCGCAGAAATCTGCGCAAACTGCTGCTGCCGAAAACAAACAAGCAGCGCCGTCTCCAATCACAAATCCAAGCGATTCAAAATCTCCAACGCATGAGGCGGCTCCAAGTTCCGCGCCGCAAAATTCATCCAACCAGAACGCCCCCGCGCAGTCGCCTATCAAACCATGATTCGAGCGCGCACTTTTGGCGGAGTTCTCTTCGCCATCATGTTCATTGCATGTGCGCCCATTGCGTTCGCGCAAATTTCTGTGGCGCTTGCAAATCCCGCCGCGGCGCGCGCCGGTGTCATCGCTATTCCATTGCGGCAACAATCTCCAAATGACGTATGGCCATCGCATCTGGTGCTGAAACCAAAAGATGGCGGTCCATCATTTGATGGCGTGATCGCATGGATTGGCGCCAAGCCAGCGCCAACGGAGCGCACTTGGACGCAATCGCAAGAGCAACTTGATATTCGACCAATTGAAATGGCGCCGCGCAATCAAAGTCCGCAAGAATCCGGGTCCGTTGTGTTGCTTGCAAAAACGCCGCGCGATATTCATGGCGCTCTTGTTGTTGGAACTTCCACTGTTGAGCCAGTCTGGTTTGATGTAGCGGAGATTGAACCTGATCCAGCCAAATTGCCTTTGAAACTGGGCGACACGTACGCGCTGCCTGATCCAGTCGCGCCCGCCGAATGGTTTCGTTGGTGGTTGATTGCGGATGCAGCCGATCGCAAGCCGCCGACAGCGGTGGGTGATGAAGTGCAGCAGTTGTTCGCCATGTATCGCGCGCAATTATGGCAAGCAGGCATCGAGCGAATTGAGCGGCAAAGTCCCGGCGTCGCCGCGGAAATTCGTGAGCGACTCACCGCGGTGAGTGTTGAATCAAATGCGGGACATCCCGCCATGCGCAAAGCCTGTTGGATTGCGGACGCCGATTCGTTGTCGCAACTTTTGTCAATTTTAATTTCAACCGATCGAAGCGATGAAAAATGCATGGAGGCCGCGCTGAGTTTCATTCGCTCAATTTCCCCAGTCACCATGTGGCCCGAGTCCGATGATGGTCGCGCGCTGCATTTTGCGGCGTGCAATGCTTCGCCCGAGGAGATTGTGATTCAATTTTCGTGGCTTGAGGCGCCAAATTTTCCGCCACTGGCCATGCGCTTGCCGCCCAACGGCTTAGCGCGAATCACGGTCGATCGTCCGGCCGAGTTAATGCCCGATCCACTTTCGGGTGAACCAAGTCCCATCGTGGGCACGCTACTTATGACGTGGCCAAATAATGCGACACGCATGAAAGTGGCGCCTGCGCAGAGCATTATTCGTCCGCCAGGATTTACGCTGGGATTATTTCTTCCCACGCTTTCACTGGCGGATGCGCAAGTTGGAAAAATTCAGCCGCTTCCGTTGGCGTGGAGCACCACGGCAAGCGTGCGCCGCAAGTTTGGACATTGGGAAATTTTCGCGGAATGTTTGCGCGCAGAAGTTCGAATTGAAGACCAACTTGAAGTCACGCTTGGTGACAGCGTGCGAACCATGGCGCGCATTCAAGTGGGGGAAGCCGGCGTGCGCACAGTGAATTCCTCAAGCGGTTCGGGCGCGCCTGAAGTGCGCACAGATTCTTTCGCTGACCGTTGGCGTTGCGTCATTGAAGTTCCAGAGGAGTGGTTGCCAATGGAAGGCAAAGGACGACCATTCGTGATCGGTGTTTCCAGATTCACCAGCGGTCCCTCATCGCGCCAGACGGCCATTGCCGCGGCGCCTCCGTGGCAAGTTGGTCCGCCGCTCATTCAACTTGAAGCCGCAAAGTGGATCGATCCACCAATTCAGCGCGTGAATGCGTCACCATGATTCTCTATACTCGCATGCGATGAACGGCGAGAAAAAAATGCGCGTGGTCGCGCTGCTCAACCAAAAAGGTGGCGTTGGTAAAACCACCACCACCGTGAATCTTGGCGCCGCGTTCGCCGCGAGTGGCTTGCGAACTCTGTTGATTGATCTTGATCCGCAATCCAATCTCAGTTTGCATTTTGGCGTGGAGGCTTCCAACGACGAGCCGCGTCCAAGCACCACTAGTTTGTTCGCGGATCCGCCTTTGCCGATTGCGCAATGCGTCACGCAGGCGCGTGAAAATCTTTGGTTTATTCCCGCGGATCAGCATCTGGCGTTGGCCGAAGGGCAGCAAGATGCGCAGCACGTTTTAGCCAACGCATTGGAAACCGTGCGTGACCAATTCGACGTGGTCTTGCTTGATTGTCCGCCTGGACTTGGCGTTCTCAGCGTGAACGCCTTGACCGCGGCTGACGAAGTGATTGTTCCAATGCAAGCGCAATATTTGGCGCTGCGCGGGCTGGAAAAATTATTGCAGACCGTTTCCGATATCACCGCGGGTTTGAATCCAAAGTTGCGTTGCACCGGCGTTGTGTTGTGCATGCATGAAAGCCAGTCCAGCCATGGGCGCGCCGTGGTGGAGGAAATTCGCCAGCACTTTGAAAGTTGCCGCGATAGCGACGTGCCATGGAACACATGTCGATTGCTGCAGCCACCCATTCGCCGCAATATCAAATTGGCCGAGGCGCCTTCATTTGGACAAACTATTTTCGACTACGACCCCAAGTGCGCCGGCGCCGATGACTATCGCGGCGTGGCCAACAGTTTGATCGTCATGTGGAATGAGCGCGCGGCCAACGACGCGTCGCAACAGTCGTCGGTTTCATCCACATGAAGATCGCCATTCTTGGAGCGGGTCTTGCGGGTCTGACGGCGGCGCGAACATTGCAGCGCGCCGGTCAAAGTTTCACCATGTTTGAAAGTTCCGATCGCGTTGGTGGGCGCGTGGCAACTGACATGGTTGACGGATTTCAAATTGACCGCGGTTTTCAAGTGTATTTGCCCGCATATCCAGAGGCGGGGGCGTGGCTTGATTTGAACGCGTTGCGCTTGCAACCACTCGCTTTGCAAGCGCGATTATTCACGGGTCATAAATGGATTCGCATGGGTCATCCACTGCGTTGTCCAAGCGCCGCGCTGTCTGGCGTGTTGCATGGACTCGTCACGCCATCCACCGCCATGGGTTTATTACCGCTGACTTGGGCCGCGTTGCAAGGTAAGCAACCATCGCAACCACAGAGCGTGGGCATGACGGCCTCAGCATGGATGAATGAGCGCGCGATCGCCAAGCGATTTCAAGACATATTCGCGCGCGCATTTTTTGGCGGTGTTTTTCTGGACCGCTCGCTTGAAACCGATTCCGCAATGTTGGACTTCACGCTGTCCATGTTCATTCGCGCGGGCGCGGCCGTACCACAATTCGGCATGCAAGAAATTCCAAAACAACTTGCGCAACCGCTACCAGTGGAACAGATTCGCTTGCGCTGTCCGGTCGCGGCCGTCATTCCTATGTCAACGGGTTGGCGCGTGCAGCCAGTCGCAAGTGCGTCTGAACACTTTGACTCCATTATTGTTGCCGTTGATCAGAGCGCGGCGGCGAAATTGCTGCCCCATCTTTCACCGGGTTCCTGGCGCGGCACAACGCAACTTTCCTACTCGGTCGCGCTTGATCAACTTCCAGAATCACTTCGTGAACCTGTTTTACATTTGGACGCCACGGGCAATGGTCCGGCGAATCATGTCATGTGCATGTCCGCGGCCGCAAGCAATTATGCGCCGCGCGACATGGCCCTCATCAGTGTCAATTGCGTCGATGTTTCGCTGGCTCAACTTGGATTGCGCCAACTTGAACAGCTCACGCGCGCTCAATTGCGAGCATGGTTTGGCGCAAGTGTTGACGCATGGAAACTTGTGCGCGCGCAAGACATTGCCCACGCGCTTCCCCGACAAACACCAGGTGATTTCGCCAATCGACCACACGCGGCGCAAGGCAATGGCTTGTTTGTCGCCGGCGATTTTGTCAGTGAAGGATCAATTGACAGCGCTATGCGCTCGGGACGGTTGGCGGCGGAGCTGGCGTTGCAGTTTGCCGCACAATAATCGTGACCTCGCTCATGGATGGATTCAATTGTCCAGCCCTGAAATTCACCTCAACGTCGCGGTTGCCTTTGTGAAAAACTAAATCGCCCGCGGTTGGATTCACTACGCGTTTGACCACGGTCCATTCTTGCGCTTTAAACAAAGAGACCATTTCGTTGGTGAAATGCACCACATCGTCAATCGGTCCGCGAAAAGTAAACTTGCCGCCATCAAGCGTGCCGCTGCGTTGATCAATGTTGCTGCTGTGACGGCTTTCCATTTCAGGTGGCGCCGGAATATCGCTTTCTAAAATCATGGCTGGACCCGAACCACATCCAGTTCCAAGCGTTGACCACAACACCAGCAGAATCATTGCAGGAAGATTTCGGTTCATGTCGATAGCCAAGGATACAGTCGCAAACTTCAAGGAGCATGCATGAGGGGTTCGGATCATGTCGTTTGAAAATCACGCTCGAACCGTCTCCTTGTTGACATTGGTCAGCCGATTTTCTGGCCTCGCCCGCGACGCCGCACAAAGTCGCGTATTTGGCGCCGGTCCAATCATGGACGCGTTCGCTATTGCGTTTCAATTGCCAAATTTATTTCGCCGGCTCTTTGGCGAGGGTGCGCTCAGCGCGTCGTTCACGCCGGTGTACGCCAAACTAGAGCAAGACAATCCGCAAAAATCCAAGCTTTTCGCGTCGGTCACTATTGCGTTGCTCACGGTT
>Ga0209596_1004853_pt1 | contig 10126 bp, 10 predicted proteins | sample M_130807_MF_Meta_FD_187314 | JGI IMG/M metagenome (GOLD analysis project Ga0209596, IMG submission 187314) | Freshwater microbial communities from Lake Montjoie, Canada to study carbon cycling - M_130807_MF_MetaG (SPAdes) (version 2) | ecosystem: Environmental > Aquatic > Freshwater > Lake...
CACCGTATTTTATCTTTCAAAGGAGTTCTTTATTTAAAACACTTATTACGTGGTGTTAAATTAAACTTATTTGATGAGGCAACTGCGATGGCTAAGTTTCAAACTTGGTTCGCTGAGCATGAAGCTAATATAGCGAGCAAGAATGATGAACACAAAAAAGCACAAGCTGCTAAAAAAGTGTATGTTCCAGTTGTGAAGAAAGTAGCTGAACCAATTGCGGAAGCGCCTGTTGCAGAAGCACCAGTAGCGGAAGCTGAACCAGTAGTTGCTGATGAAGCGCCTGCTGCAGAAGAAACACCAGCTGCAGAATAATTTTAAATTAATCTAGCTTTAATAAAGCCCCTGGTTCCGTTTATCGGTATCGGGGGTTTTTTGTAATGAATGCTTATTAAAAAAATCAAGGATAATCCAATTGTTCTGGTTCTAATAATTAGTTTTGTGTATGCAACATTTTAAAACAACACAATGAGCGAATATATACATATCGGAAAAATTGTTGCTGCGCATGGTATTGGTGGGCAAATTATCATTGAACATGCATTAGGCAAACCCATTAATTTTAAAGGGATTGACGCCATCTTCGTTGAAAAAAATACAGCCAGCTTTATCCCTTATTTTATTACATCAGCTGTTGCTAAAACGGATACGTTAACTCATTTACAGATTGAGGGCATTCAAAATAGGGAAGCCACCCAAATTTTAATCAGCAAAAAAGTGTGGTTACCGCAAGCCGAGTTCCAGCAGCTGGTTGATAAAAGTTCGCCTTTGGCTTTATTAGGTTATATGGTCAAGGAAAATGGCATTGATTTAGGACAGGTGCTAGAAGTTATTGAGCAGCCGCACCAATTGATGTTAACGATACTATACCAAGGACAGGAAGCGTATATCCCTTTACATGAAGAAAGTTTAAAGGGGGTGGATCACGCAAAAAAAATTGTCATGGTTTCACTTCCGGATGGCTTATTGGATTTATATACCACCCCATCCCTTTAGCCAATTTGGTGAAAAAAAATTTTTTCTTTTAAAAGTCTACTAATTTAATAGGAAATACATATCTTTGTATTCTCACTATAAAATAATAGCATTATGAGTTTAAGATTAGGGGACATTGCGCCCGATTTCAAAGCAAAAACGAGTATTGGTGATATTAGCTTTCATGAATACCTTGGAGATAGTTGGGGAATTTTATTTTCACACCCAGCTGACTTTACACCTGTATGTACCACTGAATTAGGCCGCACGGCTGCATTGCAAGAAGAATTTGCAAAACGCAATGTAAAAGTTTTAGCACTTAGTGTGGATGGTGTAGAAAGTCATCAAAAATGGATTAGTGATATCAATGAAACACAACATGTGCAGGTGGGTTTCCCAATTATAGCGGATGAGGATAAATCAGTGGCTAACGCCTATGATATGATTCATCCAAATGCTTCAGAAACTTTCACAGTTCGTTCCTTGTTTATTATTGGACCAGATAAGAAAGTAAAATTATTTATTACCTATCCTGCTTCCACTGGACGAAATTTTGTTGAAGTGTTAAGGGTAATTGATTCTTTGCAGTTAACTGCAAATTATAGTGTGGCTACACCAGCGAATTGGAAAGATGGAGAAGATGTAATTGTGGTACCGGCCATTAAAACAGAAGATGCTTTAGTTAAATTCCCCAAAGGTTTGAATATCGTAAAACCGTATTTGCGTTATACACCACAGCCTAATAAATAAATGGCGTGTAATTGCTAAATGTATGTAAGGTAATGAACGCCTCAGTAAAGCGTTGTTGATTTTGTTCATCAAAATAAATAATGCTTACAGTGTGTCACTGTTGTTGCGAGTCAGCTACCTTTCTTTTAAGATCCCTTTCTCTGAATTTTAAGCGAAGGGGATTTTTTATTTTTCACTATTCCATTTGTCCAACTGCTTTAAAGTAGCAGTGAGGTCCTTTGGCAGGGGCGCTTCAAATTGGTAATCAGTGCCATTAAGTTCAAAGCGCAAAGTATGTGCATGTAAAGCTTGTCTCGCTAATATAGGGCGTTCTTCTTCCTCCGCTTTACTTAATTTAAAATTTTTCTTTTTTATAGTAGACAACAATAATTTTTCACCATCTCCATATATATCATCTGCAACAATGGGATTACCCAGGTGTTGTGCATGAATCCTAATTTGATGTGTGCGACCCGTATGAATCTCAAAGGATACCCACGCAAATCTTTTATAATATTTTAGAACTTCAAAACTTGTTAGTGCTGCTTTGCCTTTGGCATGTGTCACCATTTGTCCTTTTTTGCCAGGATGTTCCATAATCGCTTGATCAATGGTGCCATTCTGTGGCGGACGACCCATCACCAAACCCAAGTATTTTTTTTCAATAGTACGTCCTTCAAATAATGTGCTTAATTCTTGGTGTGCCTCGGCATTTTTTGCAAATAAAATTAAACCACTGGTATGTTGGTCTAATCGATGCACCGTAAAAATAGCGGGATACTTTTCCTGTAACAATGATTTAAGAGAAGCCTCTTTGCCAAATCGATCAGGGATACTAAATAAACCTGCGGGCTTATTGAGTACAATCATGTTGTCATTTTCAAATAATATATCTATCATTAAAGTGCGTTCAATTAAATAGGAGGTGTACGGATTAATTTTCCTTTGCAGATTTCCTTGTAAATGATTTATTCATAAACTTCAAAAGTCGAACTTCTTTTTCTGCTAAAAAACGCCATTTACCACGGTCTACATTTTTCTTGGTTAGGTTCGCAAACATAACCCGATCCAAATGTCTAACATCATAGCCTAAGTGTTCAAATATGCGTCTTACAATTCTGTTACGACCACTATGAATTTCAATACCAATAACATCTTTTGAAGTATTGGATAAATAACTTACTGCATCCGCTGCAATAAATCCATCTTCCAATTCAAGCCCTTTTGCAATGGCTTCCATATCTGCTTTAGTTACTGGCTTATCCAAGGTTACCTCGTAAATCTTTTTAATTTCATAGGAAGGATGGGTTAATTTCTGCGCCAAGTCACCATCATTCGTTAATATCAAAACTCCAGTCGTATTTCGATCAAGTCGACCTACTGGGAACATGCGTTGTGTGGTTGCATTTTTGATAATATCTAATACCGTTTTTCTGCCTTCAGGATCATTCGCCGTACATATATAATCCTTGGGTTTATTTAATAATATATACACAGGGGTTACTTGTAATTGTAACACTTTCCCTTTTAATCTTACTACATCTTTGTATTGTACTTTATAACCCGGCTCTAAAATAGTATCTCCATTAATAGTTACATGTCCCGATTTCACCATGGCTGCAGCTTCGCGGCGACCAGAAATACCTGCATGTGCAATGTATTTATTCAATGGCATTTGCTCATAAGGCGTGTCAGCAGCTGCATTTACTTTACCTATGGAAGCGGTTCTTTTTTCATCCGCTTTATCCATGGATGCAGGTGTTCTTTTATTTGTTGCTGCTGGACGCGCTGTTGTAGGACGCGTTGTATGAGAAGGGGTTAGTTCACCATATTTTGCTGGTCCATCTGGGAAGCTTTTGCGCATGCTTGGCTTTTTTTCATAGCCAATTGTTTTTTTGGCATAGGGTCCCTTTGCATACTTTTCTTTGGGCGGATCGGTTACAATGCCTCTTGCTTTATCTATTTTTCTTTGTCGCGCAGCTTCACCCATTGCCCTTGATTCGGCTTTGGCTTTTTTCTTATCCTGTCTTATATTTTCTTTGACAGCGCTCCCCTTTTTTTTAAGAGAAAACTTATCAAAATTATCAGTTCTATTTTTTTTCATTGTACCGTGCTATTAAAAATTATCCTTGTTGGCAAGCTGTCCGCAAGCAGCATCAATATCCTTGCCACGGCTTCTTCTTACCCTAACATTTACCCTGTTTTTTTGTAATGCAGTTACAAAAGTTTCAAAACCATCTTCGTTGGGTTTGTCAAATGGAAATTTATCAATCGGATTGTATTCAATGACATTGATTAAGTCCGCAGGAACTTGACGATATATTTTTGTTAATTCAACAACGTCTCGCTCGCTATCGTTAAAATCTTTAAACAAAATATATTCAAATGTAATTTCACTACCTGTTTTTTTATAAAAATAATTTAGGGCTTGAATTAATGCTTCAATGTTATTGCTCTCATTGATAGGCATAATTTCATTGCGTTTTTTATCATTCGCGGCATGTAAGGACAAGGCTAATTTGAAACGTACTTGATCATCACCTAATTGTCTGATTCCTTTGGCGACACCCGCTGTTGAAACGGTGATTCTTCTTTGGCTCATGCCCAAACCATCCTTTGCTGAAATTCTTTCAACCGCTTTTAAAACATTCTTATAATTCAATAAAGGCTCACCCATGCCCATGAAAACAATATTCGATAATGATTTTTCGTGGTGCTTTTCACTTTGTTGATTAATCATGACCACCTGATCATAAATTTCATCATAGCTTAAATTTCTTTTGCGTTCCATATATCCTGTCGCGCAAAACTTGCAACTTAAACTACAACCAATTTGTGACGAAACGCATGCAGTTTTGCGTTCGCTGGTTGGAATTAATACACCTTCAATCATATGATGATCAAAAGTTTCAAATCTTGTTTTTAAAGTACCATCCTCACTTAATTGTGTCGTATTTAGGGTTAAGGCAGGAAGCGTAAAACTAGCTTCTAATTGCTGGCGAAGGTCCTTACTTAGGTTGGTCATTTCATCAAAGCTATGCGCATGCTTTTGCCACAGCCATTCGTGAATTTGTTTTACACGAAATGATTTTTCTCCTATTTGCCCTATAAATCGTTCAATGTCAGCGATTTCGAGTTGTCTGATATTAACTTTAGTATGCTCCATAATGCAAAGATACTTGATCGTTTTTGTATCCTTTTATTTCTTTTTTTTCGCCTTTTTAGCCGGGAAATCCCCCAATTTCAGCAGGGCCATTTTTTCGTGCATAAATTTTAGATGACTTAACATCATTTTTACACATTTGCATCCTAATTGTCCTAATTTTGGTGTTCAATTTATTGATTTAATAAAAAAATGACCAACTATGAAAAAGATGTTTTTAATGGGTATTGTGTTTTTAGGAATATTTGTAACTGTGCAAGCACAGGATAGTCCACTTAAAGAGTACGTAGGTAAATATACATTTGCTGAAGGTAGTCCAGTGACTGAAGTTGTACTTGCTATTCAGGATACAATTTTGGTTTCCACATCATCGGTGGGTTCTTTTCCATTAGAGAAGAAAGGAGTAGATACTTTTTATTTGGCTGCTTACGATGCTTTAGTCATTTTTAAAAGAGGCGGCAATAATGTCGTGGAAGGTGTTGGTATTAATGTACAAGGTATGGAGTTGATTGGCAAAAAATCAGCTGCTTCTAGTGCTTTAAAACAAGACTTTTATTTTGAAGACCAAATTTGGGCTGATAAATTATACAACTAAAATTGGTAATCCATTAGCGCTTCAAATGTAATTGTATCTTGTTGCCCTGAATTTAGATTTTTTACAGTACATTTTTTAGCCGCTAATTCATCACTGCCAATTATTATAATAGTAGGAATATTTTTTTTCTCAGCATATTTAAATTGCTTGTCAAACTTACTTTTCTCAGGGTAAATTTCGCAAGCAATTTTTTTATTTCGTAACGCCAACATCAATTGATAGGATTGCAAAGCTTCCTGCTCGCCTAGATTAAAAAACAATACCTGTGTCCCTTGTTCAACGGATGCAGGAAATAAATCTTTCTCCTCCATTACATCATAAATACGATCTACGCCAAAGCTAATTCCAACACCAGGTATATTAGGGACACCAAACAAGCTTGTTAAATCATTATACCTGCCACCCCCGCCAATACTGCCCATTTGCGCATCTTTGGCCTTAACTTCAAAAATAAGACCCGTATAATAATTTAAGCCGCGCGCCAAAGTAAAATCGGCAACCAAATACTTGGCCATGCCAGTCGCGTTATGATAATTTAAAACAAAATTTAATTCCGCAATACCAGCTTGTCCGGCAGCGTTGTCACCCAATAACGCTGATAATTTTTTTAATTTTTCTTCATTACTTCCTTCAATATTCAAATAGGTTTGAATGGTATCTTGTTGCGCAGGTGTAAAACCTTTGGTACTTAATTCTACCTGTACTTTTTCCCAACCTATCTTATCTAACTTGTCAATGGCAATGGTTAGGTCAATCAATTTTTCGCTACCGCCACAAATTTCAGCGAGGGCTAGTAAAATTTGTCGGTTATTAATTTTTATTTCAACAGGCAAATTTAATTTTTCAAATGCGGAAACATACAACGCCACCAAATCAACTTCATTTAATAAACTTTCACTACCAACAATATCAGCGTCGCATTGATAAAATTCACGGTACCTACCTTTTTGTGGACGATCTGCACGCCACACTGGCTGAATTTGATAACGTTTAAACGGAAAAGTTAAAGCGCCGTGATTCATGGCCACATATCTTGCAAACGGAATCGTTAAATCATAACGTAAGGCGCGTTCCGTAATATTAGTGGTGCTTTTACCTGCTAAAATTTTATCAAAACCTTCCTGTGTTTGTTCTTTTTTTTGCGGGTTATCCAATCCATTATTTAATATTTTGAAAATAAGCTTGTCACCTTCTTCTCCATATTTTCCCATTAAGGTGTCTAAATTTTCCATGGCGGGCGTTTCCAATGGCGCAAACCCAAATGATTCAAATACGCCACGTATAGTTTGAAAAATATATTGGCGTTTTTGTACCGTTACGGCATTAAAATCACGGGTTCCTTGTGGCAAAGATGGCTTGCTCATGCTGTCAAATTTATAGGTAAAGATAAATTTTTAAATTCATCCTATATTAATTGTTTAAATTGTGGTTTTAAATTAAAAATATGGAAGACTTTAATCATTCTAGTAATAATACAAGAAATAATCCAAGAGAAAAATCAGAAAGGTCCTACCGACTTTTTAAAAGTATCTATGATTTTAGCATGGCGGCACTAATTTTAGGCTGTGCCGTATTGATGTTGGGCGCTAAATGGTTCAAATTAGACCAGGTGTTGAATGTAGATGCCGAGTTCCGAACCATTTTTGGGGGTATGTGTTTATTGTATGGTGGATTTAGGCTGTATAGGGGCTTTCAAAAGGATTACTAACCTGTCCGTTTTTTAAATTTATTTTTTTCAATTATGCGTCAAATATTTACTTTTTTGGGTGGCTTCATTTTTTTAATCGCTTGTAACAGCGCTAAAACAAATGCACCTATTGAAACTACCAGTGAAGGCGAGATTAATATTTCAGTGGAAGAAAGCTTTAAACCTTTTATCGAAGAACAATTACAGGTGTTTAATTCAAGTTATCCCAAGGCAAAAATTCATGTGTTCTATAAGTCTGAAATTGAGTGTTTAAAGGACTTTGCAGCAGATAGTACGCGAATGATAATCATCACAAGGGGATTAGAAAAAACGGAACAAGCAGGTTTCAAAAATCAATTAGGATTTGCGCCCACTTTTGGTATTTTGGCATATAATGCGATAGCGGTATTGGTGAATAAATCAGCCAAGGATACGCTATTTACTTTAAAACAATTAGGTGATAAATTAAAGGGGGTGGATCCACAAGAAGTGGTCATGGATGGCAATAATTTAACCGGAATAAATCGTTTTTTAAAAGACAGTTTATTAAAGCAATCCCCGTTTGGAAAAAATGTGCATGGTGCCAATGGATCCGCAGCCGTGATTGCTTACATTAAAAATAATCCGAATGCTATTGGATTTCTTGGATTGAACTGGGTTGGGGACAAATATGACCCCAAACAGGTTGAAAATCAAAAGCTGGTAAAAACGGCCATGGTAGAATGTACTTTGTGTGAAGAAAAGGGGACATATGCCCAACCTTCTCAAGCGACTATCGGCCAAGGGCAGTATTCATTATCATTACCAATTTATTATATTTTAAAGGAAAATGCACCAGGGTTAGGGTCGGGGTTTTTAAATTTTTTAAGCCTAGAACGTGGGCAGTTAATATTTAGAAGGGCTTTTTTGGTGCCTGCGAAAATGGGGTTTAAAAAAAGAAACGGGCTATTGAATTAGTACCGCTTATAAAAACTAACATTTTGTAGTACAATTATCCATTAATTTAGGTTGAATTTCAGGTAAAATTTGATATTTTCACCTTCCGAATTTATAATTTGAATTAAATTTAAGGGTCCAGAATTTTTAAAAAGCAAAGTGATGAAAAAATTGGTTTTATTTTCAGTAAGTGTGGTTTTAGCATTGTCAACTGTGCATGCGCAGGTAGTTCCTGTTTCTCCATTAGCGGAGGGGGTTAAGTTGTTGAATTATGAAAAAAATAAGTCAGCCTTGGCTTTTTTCAAAGAGGCCTTAGATAAAAATCCAACCAATACAGAGAACATTTTTTGGTATGGAGAATCTGTGTTAGCAGAACAAGGATCTGGTATGCCAAGCGATACGACCATCAAAAAAGCAAAAGCTATTTATCAACAAGCAATGCAAGCTGCAGGAAATGATGCTTGGTTATTAGTAGGCATGTCGCATGTTCAATTATTAGAAGGGGTAGATGTAAATGCAGTGAAGCAAAATTTAGAAGTTGCATTGACGACCACTTTACAAACTAAAGGAAAGTTTAAAGGGAAACCTAATCAAGATATTGTCAATGCCATTGGTTACATACACGCTGAAATCCCAAGTAGTATTGGAGATCACAGATATGCAATTGATAAATTAAAGGAAACAATTTCTGCATATGAATCATTGGTAAGCCCTAATTTATTTATTAATTTAGGTATTAACTATTTGAAAGCGGGTGGTGAAAATGGTGGTGATGCGGTGACTGCATTTCAAGAGGCAATAACACGCGATCCAAAAAATGCTTTTCCTTATTACAGAACTGGAAGGGTGTATCAAACACAAAGTAACAAGGAGTCATTTGATGAATATTATAGCAAAGCGATTGCTGCTGACCCTAATTTTCCGCCAGTATATTTTGCTTTGTATACCTATTATGCAGATCTCAATACACAATCCGCAACAGAGACTGCAAAAGTGAATTTAGATTTGTTTTTAAAATATGCGGATAAGGATCCATCCTTAGATATTTTTAATGCAGATTATCTTTTCCGTGCTGGACAATATGATGCTTCATTAGAAAAAGCAAAAGCATTAGAAGCTTCCATTGGAATTGCTGCTTTACCTAGATTAGGGGTGTTATTGGCCTACAATTATGAACGTAAAGGTGATTCGGTGCAAGCAAAAACATATATTGAAAATTTCATGAGTAAAAGCGCAGCTGATAAGATAGTCGCAAGTGATTATGAATTAGCTGTTAGGATTATTTCTCGTTTTAATGGCAACCAAACCGCATTAGCTGCTTTATTAGAAAAAGCGATTGCTGCAGATACGACCAAGGTAAACAAGCTTAAATATTACAAGTTAGGCTATGAAATGTTAGAAAAAGCTAATATGTATACCGATGAGTTAAAATGGTATGCGAATTATTCAGCCCTAAGAGGCATTAAAGATGAGGTTTTCTATTATAAAACTGCAAGTATCGCTGTAAATGCAAAGGAGGGTGCAACTGCAAAAGCAATTTCATTGGAGTATATTACCGCCTTCCCTGACAAGCCAAATGGATATTCATTTAATGTGAAAGCTGCTAAATTATTGGATACTGCTAATAATTTAGGCGTAGTTTTTGAAGCTGTTACCCTTCAAAATCAGTTTTTGTCCAAGGATATGACAAAAAATAAGCAAGCGATGGTCAACAACTTTTATACGATGATGGGTTATTATAATGAGACCAAAGCATATGAGCTTGCAATTTCGATGTGTGACAAGGTTTTAGAGCTAATACCTGGTGAGCCACAAACCTTGAAAATCAAGGAAAGCTTAACTAAAAACTGGGAAATCATTAAAAAAATGCAAACGGGTGGCAATCAAAAAGCAGTTACGGATACCACACAAATTAAAAAAGGGTAACCACTGGATTTAGATCTGCACCCTTGTTAAAAAATAATTGAAAATTACTCCCCATTTATGGGGAGTTTTTCGTTTTATGAGCTATCCTTTGTGTATTTTTGCAAATCCAAAACATAGT
>Ga0209596_1004855_pt1 | contig 10124 bp, 20 predicted proteins | sample M_130807_MF_Meta_FD_187314 | JGI IMG/M metagenome (GOLD analysis project Ga0209596, IMG submission 187314) | Freshwater microbial communities from Lake Montjoie, Canada to study carbon cycling - M_130807_MF_MetaG (SPAdes) (version 2) | ecosystem: Environmental > Aquatic > Freshwater > Lake...
CCTTCAAAGAAGTATTTGAAACTATCCATATAAGGAAAATAACTGTACGAAATTTGAGAAAGAACTATTTTAGTTCCTATAGTCTCTTCTTCACCATCAGGAGTTATGAAAGGTTCATATTCGCTCATGTTCTGATTTCTTTTGTGATAGAATCCGTTCTTTTTAGCAAAGTCTTTGAAAAGCTGCTCGTCCTGTGTCCTGTTGGTATAGATCCTGTCCATCAATCTTCTACCGTCCTGGTCGGTCCAAAGAATGGCTCTTCCACATATAATATCATCTTTTTCATCGGACATAAGAACCACTAAATTACATTGCTCAGGATTCTTCACATAGATGTCAAAATATTCCTGACATCTATTATATCTCATACAAGAACTTCCCAAAGTTCCCTTATCGCTTTCATACTTATCGTGATGGTAGTATTTTTTTATATCTTCACCTTCGAGCAATTTAAACCTAGAATAAACATCACCAAGTTTAGCAACCTCTGCTCTGTATTTGTAAACAAAGTCTTCTATCTCAGAATCCTTGAAATCAACGTTCGCCTTTTTAAGAATGGCTCTTACGAACCTTCCAACACTAACCTCTGCCTTCTTTACCGCCTCGGGTCCAAAAGTAATCGATCTTATATCATAAAAACACTTGCCGATTCCTTTGGAATCTCTCCACATAAAAAGCACCAGTTTTCCGCCGTTGTCGTACATAAAATCAAAATTACCACTTGAAATAGCCATAACCTCTTCCTTCGTGTATTCCTTTACAATCTCGCCAATCTGATTCGCCGACGGAATCCTATATTCGTCTCCTAATAATTTTTTACTCAGCATGTCATAAGCAGCACCTGGGTGCGGAACCATCGCGGCCTTGGAAACCTTGTCGTCAGGCTTGAAAAAAACAACGTCGTCCTTGTCCCTGTTGACATCCACAAAGTTCGTGTTCACGTCTACTTCCGTACCGGAAAGGCTTGAAAGCGCTGTTGCGACCGGTGAATCTATCTGGTCCAGCATCTTACTAAAAAGAACCCCGTACGTTATGTTTGCCTCAAGCAGCATCTCTATCCTACTCTCGTTTAAAAAATCAGAGTATCTAAACAATTTATTATTCATAAAGTATATATTAAAAATTATTCTTATATTTGTGTTATGTATTATAGATTGAACGGAAGAGAAACAGAGCTTGTTGGAGGTATACAGGAAATGATAGACGCGAGTTTACCAATCACCACTCGTTTATTCAGTACCGAAATTGGACAATCTAAAATATCTACCGTATTCCTTTCCATGGATCATGGATTGTCCGGACTAATAGGCGACGGCACTCCAGTTCTTTTTGAGACAATGGTATTTGGTGGAGAGCATGACGACTACCAAGAGAGATACCATACATACGACGAGGCAGAAGAAGGACATAAAAGAATATGTGAAATGGTCGACAAAATCTCAATCGAAAGAGAAAGAAAGCTAAACAATCTCGGAATATGAACATATAAATAAAAAAAACATATATTATGGAAGAAGTAATGACGGAAAGACCATCTTACAGATGGGAAAATGAAAGATTGTTAATCACTGCAATCATGAACAAATTAGGCATCACAGAAGATGACTTAGAAAACGAACCAAGCTGGGTAAAATCTAAAATTAGAGAATTCAACATCGACACTGTTTTAGAAAACTAAAAAAAACCTCTGAGAAATCAGAGGTTTTTTTAAATAAAAAAAAATGACGCACTGCCATATTTGCTATTCCAAAAATGTAGACGAAGATTTTATTTGCGATACCTGTGATCAACATTACTGCGAAGATTGCTCATACACATTTACACTGCACTATCAACATGAGGGTGTAAGATGTTTTTTGTGTGCTGATCAAGGAAGACGAAAACCTCTAACAAAGGATATGATAAGGGACAACAAACTAAAGATGATATTCGATGCTGAGAGAAAAGATATTTAAAATACTCGACGAACACTTCGTTAAAGAAATGATGATGGAATCTTCCTCATTGTTTGTGGATAACGAAAGACACTATAGCGACACACATCTTTATGTAATATTTGTTTGGCAAGAAAAAGATGTTCTTAGAATCTTAATGAGAAATTGGAAGACACATAAATCTTTTTCCAAAAGTGTGATAATACCATTTGAAATAAGTAAGGCCGGTATGGTGTCTTTCATAAAAGAAATTGTCTACCAAAATAGTGGAATCGAATCCAGAGACCTACTAAACGACTGGTACGAAATAAAGAAAGTAGAGATTAGAGACAAAAAGATTTCCGATTTAGGAATATAAAACATACATTTGTAAATGGAGTATTGGATAAATTCAAATAGCGGCGACTATGTTAGCCTCGATAAGAACGGGAAGTATAAGGTACATCTGCTGTCGAGATACGACGAATACAGCAACTATATACCAAGCGACCTATTTGAGATAAGTCCAATACAATTCAAAACATTGAAGGGGTTTATACCTATAAAAGAGAAGAAACTTTGGACTCGTCTACAACGAATAAACCAAGAAGGAAGATTCAGACCGACAATGACAGACGGACATAAAGGTATGGCAAAGAGAACAGAAGTACCCACATTGGGAGAAGCCAGAGAAATGATATTAAAAGAATTAGGACTATGAAAGGTGAAAGAGTTGTCTTCTTAGAAGACTTTGAGTTTAACAATAAGATATACAAGAAAGGACATCAGTTTAAAATAGTTGGTGAAGATTCTATGAGAGGTTATGATTTAGAAGATGATAATGGTAATCGTATCAGTGAAACCAGATTCATATCCGATAAATACGAACTCATTTCTAAACTAAGAGACGACAAGCTAAAAGAACTTGGACTATGAACGAAGTAGAACTATACAAGATAGGAACCATACTTGGTGGCTTCGGAGAAAAGAAATCGACCATGATGGTCGTGTGCAACGCAGGCGAACCGTGTGATTCTTATGTAAATATACTGAGAGAACATTGCTCAGAAGAATATTCATTCATGAAGACCGATAAGGCAATCATTGGAACGCCAAAGATGTCTATGAGATCGCACGTCTACGAAGGACATTCAATAAAAGGAGTTCTTGATGCGACACCTCAGGTAGGAAATTCATTGGCGGTAGGACATTGGAGAACATCGGTAGTGGATCGAATAATAGACGACTGCATAATAATAACGAAGAACTCAGTATACGCAATACATAACCCTGCTCTGATAAGAGAAAAGAAGCTAAACGATTTAGGAATATAAAAAACAAAATATCGCAGAAACAACAATAGAAAAGCCACACGGCCAGTACTGGGAAACTTTGCAGAAGCATGGAATACCAAACTACCTCCTTCTAGGAGAAGAACTTGTACTTATAGTAGGACAAGAAAAAAGAAAACGTAAAAAGGGTGCAAGGTTAGACCAAACCTACTTTCACATAGACGATGGAAGATACTTCCACGCTAGCTATTTTCAAAAAGTTAACATAAAAACACTCATTCGCGACCACAAACTTTCTCAACTTGGTTTGTAGATTGTAAATATTTCCTTATATTTGTAAAACAAACACAGAATATTATGAGTATGACAAAGGAGATTCTTCAAGAAAAAATAAAAGGACAATACGATATTCAAAAACTTCAAGGTTGGCTTACCGCACTACCAAATAAGATGGTATCACAAACTTATAGAATGAGTTTACTTAAAAAAATGAAAGTAAAATTAGATAAGATAGTAGTCGAATCTTGGGTCAATGAATTACCAGACTCACCACTTACTGCAGTAGCTCCAGGAGCACCTGCACCTGCAGTTATTCAACCAAAAGTAGAAGAGTTAATCACAACCGGTCCAAAGAAAAAGAAAGTTCCTACAAAATTCAAAAAAGGAGATGTTCTTATGCACCCAATTTTCAGACACCCTTATGTCCTTTTAGAAAACAAAACAGGATCTTGGGTATGTGGTCTTCTTACATCAGAACCAAAATGTCCAAATATTTTAGAAAAAACAGAATCTCGTTTCTTTGTAGAAGAATACTTCACACGAGTTATGTTTATTGAAACTGCTACACCTCCAGGAACATATATGTATCCTTTTGAAAATAATAAACAACTTAAATCAGTATTGATACAACTAAAACAAATATTTTCTTAATGTATTTATTCGGATCACATTTAATAAAAAAATACTTTGACGACTTTAGGACGCCGAACGATATTGATTGGATTACGAATGACGAATCAGAAATGAAAAAGTCGATAGTAGGTAAGCAAGAATACTACTACATGCCTTTCTCACCAGACAGAGAAATGACTGTAGATGAAATATACACAGTAAAAGTTTCTCATGCAATCTATGACATTCATTGGAAAAAAACAATGTCTGATATCCGATTCCTACAAATAAAAGGATGTAAAGTTATTCCAGAGTTTCTTAAAAAGCTCCGAGAGTATTGGTTAACAATACACGGTGATCAAAAGAGAACAGAGTTTGAGGTAAAGCCCGGAAAGTTCTTTGAAGATAAAGTAAGAAGAAAAGTAAATCATGATGACATGCACATGTTGTTAAATCCAAATCCTACTTATAAAAAGATAATAAACGGAGAAGAAGTTATACCATTACCGGAAAAATTCTTATCTTTGTCAGAAATTGACAAAACTGAACTTATGTTTGAAGAAGCTTTCGTCATAGCGATTGAAAGATTCCCGAATAGTCCAGATAGAGTCGCTTACCAATTTGCACAACAAGCACTTGTTACGAGACTGCATCCAGTTTGGTTGGCAGACTATGTAATACAAAATTGGAACGAAAAATACTGGATGCCGACGAAGTCCGATTTTTATAAAAATTATGTAAATATTAAAAATAAATAAAATGGAAATTACAAAAGACGAAATTATCAGCAAAGTAAACGCACAAGACTTTGATTGGTTCTATGAACTATACAACGAATCATACGACAACAAAGGCGAGATTGTCATAGTTTATGAGGCAAACTATGGTGACGGAAACGAATACACAATCTGCTTAAGCTTTTTGAAACACAATTTCTTTGTTCAACTTGAAGGAACATATTCTTCTTGGGACTCACCATACTGGGACTCTGTTTCGTTCGCGATGCCTTATGAGTTTAAAGAGACTCGTTATAAGGCAGCGACATTGGACTACATCAGAGACCAAAAAATAAATGAGGTCTTAGGAGAAAACGAAACTGAAAAATAATAAACTATGGCAAAAATTTGGAAAGTAACATTCAAGCACATCTATGGTATTCAAAACCAATATTCGTATACTGACACAAAATTCTATTATACGGAAAAGGAAATGCTTAAGAATCTTAAAAAGCTTACCGATACCGACGGCGCAATTGAAGTATTTGAAACACTTGAGAAAATGAGTATCGATGGATATTTAGACTCTCTAAAAAGAGAAGTTCAACTTGGATCGTTGCTTGAAGTCGCGGACGAAAAGTCTGTGCTTTACTCCAAATTCATAGAGATATTCTCAAAGTCTAAACTTGATAAAACCACTAAAAAATCTACTCTAAAAGAATGGGAGTTCTTGCCTAAGACAGATGATGGTGAAGTAAAGAAGTTCTTCGCCAAATACAGAAACCAATTCTTGCTAGAAGTCACGGACAGTGTAGAATGGTATTATACTTTGTTGAGCATATACAGCTATGCCACAATAACGGATCATGCCGAGATTGACTACAGATGGGATAGTATAAAAAGGGAATATACAAAACAGTTGAAGGTAATAACGCCAGTAACCGAAGATCAGGTTGCCAACTATCTTGTAGCAAAATCAAAGCTTAAAACAGAAAGAGCACTTGTCAAAAAACTGGAGAAAAAGAAATGAAACTTGACTACGACTTGATAGAATCTATCTGCGATTTCCGATACAACAACAACAATGGTACTTTGTGTAATCCGATCCGTGTGAACCTAAGGGATGCACAACCGGACCAACACGGAAATATAGTCGCAAGTTTCTTGGTTGAAAGCACAGGAACAAAAGAATGGACAAATCCATCCAGTTCGCATTTGACTGAAATGTTTATAACTAAAGACGAATATCTAAGCAAATTGAGAGAAAAGAAGCTCAAAAGCATCGGTATATAGTCAATTTTGAGTATAATTATAAAATTAAACAATATGGGAATGATTAGTTGTATACTTGATCCTTTTTACGCTTTCTTTGGAGTAAAGCCAAAAGTTGATCAAAAGAAAGAAATAAACAAAGAAAGGCCTAAGAAAATAAAGTTGGATACAGATGTAGAAGGTTTTGAATCTATAGATATTTTCAATACAGATGCTCACATACAAGATACTATAGAACAACTATTCCATGCAATAAGAGTAGATGCTTGGTCTTGTGATTTCAGCTACAAAGAAATGAAGTTCAAAAAAGATTCTGTGATACTAAATGTCGAATACTCTTCTTATAGAAACTTTAAGATAAAAAGAATAGTATTAGAAAGTGGATACAACTACTACTACTACAAATCTGATTTGGATTCAGAAGTCTATCAATTCTTCTATGAAGTATATTCGAAAGCAGTAACACAGCAAAACGACGACTTAAAGAAAATTACAGACGATAACCTTGTCACGATAAACAAAGTTCTTGGAAGAGATACAATAAGAGATAGTAAGATTGATTGGTTACTAAAAGGAGAAGAATAAAAAAAGAGCGATACTAAACCACTCTATTCTTCTTCGTCTGAATCATCTTCATCGGATATTTCTACAATAGGTACATCTAACTTTTTAGGTTGGTTTACCCATTTGTATTTAATTCCATCTAAAACCGTATATTGATTTCCAACTATTTCATTTTTTTGATATACTTCAACTTCACCATCCTTTGGTGTCAATATGAATCCAGTTTCGGTAAATACTATAGTTCCTTTAATTTCCATACTAAAAATATTTTTTTTTATATATTAGATATTTTTTTCGGTTTTTTAACTACATTTGTATAAAATATAATATTATGTCAGATTTAGATAAAATATATGATTGTATACTTGATAAGACCTATCAAAACAAATCACAATTAGAAATTATACTATCTCATATTGAAGATAGAGAACTTGTAGTTGGGTTTATTTTTGATATGTTATTAAAACATTCTACATATGAAGTAGATAAACAATCAATGCTAGAGTTGATGGCAGAAACATTAGGCGAGATGACTCCTCGTGAATACATCAAAGATTGTCATAATAGTTTTACCGAAAAGATTAAAAAGATCAACGAAGATAGTTTGTCTGGAAATATCTTTATAGTAGATGCAATAAGTGCTCTTTATAACGGAACCAGTGTAGAATTCGAAAAGGTAGTATCAGAATGTGAAAGTAAAGAACATCTGAACAAACTAAAACAAAATCTTTTAGATTCAGAGTTATATGAGTTTATAGGAATAATAGACAAATACTTGCTATGAAAGATATATGGCTACCAAGTGGAACAGGAAAGATTCGAATCTTACCGACACCAACATCTACAAATCCATTTCATATACATTGGATAATAGGTAAGAGAGGTCGAAGAAGAGAAAAGATAAAAAAAATCTATGGAGATAGCAGAATACATACGAAATGAGATCACAAACCACATGCAGAAGCACCGCATGATGGTTCTAAAATCCGACATAGAAGAAATGGTCGAAGAAGCTTTGAAAGGAACATATGCCTTTCAGATAATCTACAATAACATCGACTCAGAAGACAGAATGTTCGATTGTTCGTTCTACAGCTTTATTAAGTTAGACCATAGTAAGATTGTGTTTCGAGAGGAAACAGAACAAACATCTGCAGTATATTCATATGATGGTGGAAAAAGATTTCAGTGGTTTGATACCGAAACATTGCTATTAAATCCTTCTATAATAAGAGAAATGAAGTTAAATCAAATAATAAAATAAACATGGGGAAAAAACTAACATGGTTTGAATCTTACACAACTGTATGTAAGTATTCAACAAGTCTTACAGACGAACAGGCAGAACAATTCGAACAAGATCCAGACGCGTTCTTAGCAGATTTTGACTACCAAGCAGATCAAGATTTAGAGTGGGATAAAATCAAAAACGAAGAAATAGAAGATTTTGAAATTGAAGAAGATTAACTTTTAAAATAATAATTATGCAAATTAGAAAATGTGAAAGAGTAACGGTTTATAATACAACTGAGGTTGCTAACTTAAATCCACAAGATTTTAAAAACATATCATTTCCTTTCGAAGGAGAAAGCGATGAAGAATTTTTATCTTACCTTAACGAAAACAGATACGAGCTTGAAGAAATCTGGGAAGAGTTCAGTGAAGAAACTTTAAGCGAACTAAACAAGCTGTGGGAACCAGAGTGGACTGAATATAGTAATTCAGCCTGGAAAGGAGAAGATTCTTGGTTAGAAGGCGGTGAAGTCAACGATGAATATACAAAAACAGGTGGATTTGATGCTAAGTATACAACCGCATACTAATCTACCAGTTAGAACGAGTTCTTATACGCCATTTGACGTAAGTCTTAATAAGTTTTAAAATCATTCATTATATATTACAAAATTAGGTCTGTAAACATTTTTATTCTATGTTTTAAACAAAGACCGAGATAAAAGAGTCTAAAATAAATAAAATACTAAATGGAGCAAAGTAAGAACATAAACGTGTTATCGTTATTCGACGGAATGTCGTGTGGTCAGATTGCACTAAACAAACTTGGTATCAAATACGACAACTATTACGCGTCGGAGATTGACAAGTTTGCTATTGGAATAACAAAGAAAAACTATCCTAATACCATACATTTAGGTGATGTAAGAGACGTAAAAGGCGAAGATTTACCTAAAATTGACCTTCTTTTTGGTGGAAGTCCGTGTCAAAGTTTCTCAAACGCCGGAAATGGCAAAGGATTCGAAGGATCTAGTGGTATATTCTGGGAATACGTAAGAGTTCTTAGAGAAGTAAAGCCTAAATACTTCATGCTCGAAAACGTTAAAATGAAGAAAGAATGGCAAGATATTATCACTAAAGAACTTGGTGTTGAACCAATCGCCATCAATTCCAGCCTTCTTTCCGGACAGAACCGTCCTAGACTTTATTGGACAAATATACCTGGTGTGGAAATACCAGAAGACAAAGGTATTGTTCTAAAAGATATCTTAGAAGACGACAATCTTGTCGACAAGCAACATCTTATGACACCAAAAGCAATGGTTTATATGGATGGCTTAAGAAACGGAAAACAAAGATGGCAATACCACAAAAATCCTTTAGACGGAAAAGCTGCGTGTATCGTAGCTAGTTTTTACAAACTTAGTGGACTTGGCGTTCTTGACTATAGAACTCTTGGAAAACCTTGCCGAAGACTTACTCCTGTAGAATGCGAAAGACTTCAAACAGTTCCTGACAACTACACAGAATCTGCGTCTAGAACGCAGAGATATAAGATGATTGGAAACGGATGGACCGTCGATGTTATCGCACATATATTTTCATACATGAAACTCTAAAAACAAAATAAAATGGCAAATATTATATACAACACAATTGAGATTGAACCGCAAGAAGCGATGGACAAGATCTGTGACATGTTCGATACAACCAACGGAGAAACTACTTCGATTGTAAAAACATTTTATACAGAAGAAGATTTAAAAAGACCATACAACAATGGTGAGACCGAGTATCCTATAACAGACGAAGGTGTACTTATCGCTTGGCTCTACGATAATGTTGGTACTAAGTGGATCACAGGTGGAGTTGATGATAACATCAAACTTGAGACTGCTAACTATCTTCCAGATGGTTTCTTAATCAAGCTATACCAGATTTGCACCGCAGAGTTTGACGATGTCAAAGTTGTTTGCAACTGGTATGACGAATACGAAACAAATTGCGGAACTGCGATTGTAAGAGACGGAGTTTATACAGAAGACGAAGAAATTTTAGCAGAAGATTCAATCAGTGATCCGGCTTATTCAGTTAGTGGAGACGAAGACTTTGAAGAAGTTAAGCAATGGGTATTAGACCAGATTACAGAAGACTCATATCTTTCAAAAGAAGAGATTGAAGAAAGAGACGAAGACGACATACGAGATACTTTCGAACAATGGAAAAACGAAAGTAAATGGGAG
>Ga0209596_1004859_pt1 | contig 10114 bp, 8 predicted proteins | sample M_130807_MF_Meta_FD_187314 | JGI IMG/M metagenome (GOLD analysis project Ga0209596, IMG submission 187314) | Freshwater microbial communities from Lake Montjoie, Canada to study carbon cycling - M_130807_MF_MetaG (SPAdes) (version 2) | ecosystem: Environmental > Aquatic > Freshwater > Lake...
ACTCTCTTATATTAGTTTCCAGCAAATGGAGTGCCAAAAATACCAACTGCTAACTCAGCCCATATAAGCAAGAATAACAATCCTAATATCCCAATATAAATTATTCTGTTTTTAAGGTTTTTTGTTTTATTTAAAGTAAAATTTATTCCAATACTCAAGGAAAGGATTAGTGCTCCCATAATGATAAAATCAAATGGGCTCCAATTAATTTCCTCGGTAATACACATTCCTATTAATGGAATAACTAATAATAAAAGTGGATATAAAACGCGCACTTTTTTATTCTTGAAATTAAGTAAATCCATATTTAAAATTTATTTTTTGTATTCTAATATATCTGATGGTTGACACTCTAACGCTTTGCAAATTGCTTCTAAAGTGCTAAAACGAATTGCTTTAGCTTTACCCGTTTTGAGAATTGAAAGGTTTGATAAAGTCAAGTCAACTCTTTCAGAAAGTTCATTCAGTGAAATCTTTCTTTTAGCCATTATGACGTCTAAGTTTACAATTATTGGCATAGATTAAACGGTTAAGTCATTTTCAGTTTTTATATCAACTGCATTTTGTAATAATTTTTCAAATATTGCTGCTGCAGTTGCCACTACAAACGAGGAAAAAGTGGTTACTATACATATAGCAAGAAATCCAGCAGGGTCATCTTCTTTACTATGAAATATCTTAATATAGAACCCTACGATCAAGATTAAACCACATAGTATTATTCCACAGTATTTTATTTTTTGAAGTGTTTTTACAGCGCTTGGAGTAAATACTTTATTTTGGCCAATAAATCTGAGTAATTTAAACGCCTGATATAGTGCAGCAAAAAAAGCAAGAGACGCGGTATATATTATCAAGATAAATGGATCAGTATAAATCCTGAATAAATTTAAGTTAGTTGCTCTTCCCTCATTCAAGGGTGCCCATATTAAAAAAGTAATTGTTATTAAGCCGATTAGTACAATTACGCATTGTAAAAATGCAATAGAAAATTTTGTCATATTTATTCTTTTTTAGTACTGAACGCAAATTAATAAATAAATATTGAAAATTGATATTTATTTATTGTTAAACAATAAATATTAATGTTTATTTGCATGAAAAGTTAAGTTTTAACCTTTATAGAAATATCAGCATTAAAGGTTTGTGTTTTCGGTAAGAAATGACAAAAACCTCACGCAGAAACAAAAAAGGACCCACGATTTAACCTAAGTCCTTGATTTTCATGTAGCGAGAACGAGATGAGAGGGTGTTTTCCTCACGCAGGGGTTTATTGTTTAATGCTTTACTTATTTTTTGAAGATAAACCACTCATTATGATTTTTTAATAGGTCATTTTTTCTTTTGCGTAAAGTTTGGGCCAGGTTTTCATACCTATTTAACTAAAAAGCCACTTGCATAAGTTCTGCAAGTGGCTTTTTAAATATCATTAAGGATATACTACTCTGGAAATAAGGAAGCTAGTTTGGCTTCTAATTCAGCGTGTAGTTTATCGCTATTACCTAAAATACGCATCACAAAATTTCCATTTTGATCAATCAAAAATTTGGTTGGGTAGCCATTAATATCATACTCTTTTACTAAATCTTTAATAGTAGGATCATATAATATTTGCAACCATTTTAAACCATCTTCTTTAATTGCCTTACGCCAAGAAATGTCTTGCATGGCTTTATCTTTTCCAGCACTAGCCGCTTCATTTGAAATACCAATAATTTCAAATCCTTTTGAATTGTATTTTTCATACAATTTTTTAAGTGCAGGATGACTTATTCTACAAGGTACACACCAGCTTCCCCAAAAGTCAATTAAAACTACTTTACCTTTTAAAGAGGATATGTCTACTATATTACCATCCGCCCCTATTTGAGAGAAAGGTATTGCCGGTTTACCTAAAGCAGTACTTTTATTACTTTCTATTTTTAATAGTAAAGCCTTCCCAGTAGTTGAATTTTTTTGAGTATCATTTAATTGACTGAAAATATCCTCAGATTCACTTATTGGGAGAATTAAGAACAAAGATTGCAGCACTAATAAATTCGTAAAAGAAGGAGGATTTTCTTTTACGAATTTGATACGCATTGCTTGGTTTTTCTTCTTTAACACAAGTAATTTTTGTGTTATATCATAATTGCCCAACGTATCATTAGCATTCTTTTTAGCGTTTTGTAGTTTTTGTAATGTCCATGTTTCTATCGCATCTGGTAAATCTTTCTTTCTTATTCCATCATATAGTAATACATCTAAATTTTTACTTGAAATAGTTGAAGTAAAAATTTGTTTTGCATCACCATTTATTTCAATGGTTGCATTATCTAAAACAAACGTAAGTGCTGGAGGAGGCATTATAGCTTTTCCAATTCTTAAATATAAACTTGTGTCAAGGACTTCAACTCTAACTAATTGTGGATTTTCTGTGATACCAGTCCAAACAACCAGATCAGTACTTTTTTGAAAAACGGTATCTACCTTAGACCTTCCATTTTTTGAGTAACTTACTCTCACATTGTGTTCTCCAAGCCCATTTAAATGCATGTTTACCGTAAAACCTTCTTGTGCATTTAATAAAAAAGGGATAGAACAAAAAAGAGATATTATTAATTTTTTCATGCTTTATTGTTTTAGTTATTATCAATCATTAGGGGATTTAACTTTAAAATTGCAGGAGGAATTTTTAGTGTTAATCTTTCAGTTTTTAATGCATAAACAGTCCCTTCAAGTGGATGTGTTGCATCTATATTATTATAAACAGGATCTTTTGATAGCCTTCTCATATCAAACCAACGCCATCCAGTTCCAGCAAATTCTCTTAAACGTTCGTCTAAAATAGATTTCACAAGTGCAGTTTGTGTTGTTACAACTACAGGAGCTTCTGCGGCACTCATTCTGCTTGCACGGAAAAAATCAAGATCTGCTTTTGCTGAAGTTAAATCCCCTGTTCTTGCTTCACACTCTGCTAACATTAAATACATATCCGCAAGATTAGGTCCCCAGTTATATGTTGTTGGTGAGTTACGTTGTTGCCCAGGCAAACCTGGTGCAATAATTGCATTTGCAGTACTATTATTATAGAAAAACTTTTTCCTTTGATCGTTCGCTGTATATAAACCATAAACACTAGGCTTCAAATACACCGTATTTCTTGCTGTCGCCCAGTTAATACTCATCTGTTTAAGATAAATATTTTCATTACTTACAGTTTGCGCAGGGCTTTTACTAGCTCCTACCCATGGTTGACCAGTGGTAACCCAAGTGGGCATAGCTGTATTATAATTATATAAACTTAATGTTAATTTAAAATTAGGCATAGATGCTTTACAATTATTTAATTGAACAAGTGCATTGGCATAGTCCCCTTTCCAAAAATAAGTAAGCCCAAGTAAATAATACCCGCCGGTTTGTGCCAGTCTAGCACGATTTAATGTTTGTACGGGTAGGTCTGGAATAGATTCTTTTAATTCTTTAATGATAAAATCATACACTTCTTGCACGGTTGCTCTGTTGTAGCCAGTGCCACCAGCATCTGCTGTAGTTACAATTGGCACACCTAAATCCACTGAAGCGGTTGCTGCTGAATAAGGTTTTGCAAAATAATTAACTAACATCAAATGCATGTATGCTCGGTTCGCACGCGCTTCCGCCAACAATTGTTTTTTAACATCTAATGAACCATCTGGCACTTCCATCACATGATTTGCCACAACGTTAAATATGTAGTTCTGAGCATAAAACGTTCCCCACTCACTAGATTCATCTTCGGCCTGAAATAAATCATCTTTCCACTGATACGCATTTTGATAATACAATGGCTGTGTCGCCAAATAGGCGCTAGATGAAAACACATCATCCGACATTACCACTGCAGCACCAGGATACCCCAATATGCTTGCTAATGAACCAGGGATATTTCTAACATTTACGAATGTATAAAGATTGGTGTTATTAAATAATCCATTATACTCATCTACTGTATTTACAGCATCTAACCCTTTAGGTTTAACGTCTAAAAACTTATTACAACTTGATAAAACAACTAAGAATATAAGTATATTAATGCTGTTGAATATTTTAAATTTCATAGTAACTATATTTTTGAATAATTATTTGAATGATGTTCTAACTCCTATAGTAAAAAAAGGAGGCATTTTGCTTGTTCGCGTTCCTGCAGATAAACTATAATATTCTGGATCAATATCATAATTATTATTTTTCCATAACATCAAGTTATTTACTTGAGTATAAATAGAAAATTCATTAAACCCTAATCTGCTAATTGATTTTTGAGGTAATTGATATGAAAGTGTAATGTCTCTCAACTTAGCATAAGATGCACTTTCAATATTTGTATTCCCTTGCGTATATAGGTTTACATAACGTTGAGAATTCAAAGCTGTGTTACCTATATATTTAGGAACATTTGTCTTTAACTCATCTCCAGCAACCTGCCATCTGTCATTAAAATAAACCGGGATATTAGTACTCAATCTGCCAGTATAATATTGATTTACGTCTCTTCGCATTACGTTGCCAAAATTGTAGACTATTAAAAAGGACAATGAAAATTGCTTATAAGAAAGATTATTAGTTATACCACCAAACCATAATGGCTGTGTAGTACCTGCAAATAATGGATCGTTTGCCGTTAAATCTCCCAGTAATCTAGCCGTATCTTTTCCGTTGGTTTTGAAGGCATATGGATTACCGTTAGCATCCAAGCCTTGATATTGATAAGCAAATAATCCATAGGCAGAATATCCTTCAACAAAGGTTGAATTTATTTTCCCACTAGTAGTTAATACACTTGCAGGTTTTAAATTTGTGATTTTATTTTTATTATAAGCAAGCGTGAAATTTGTTGACCATCTAAAATTTTTGCCTACAATGTTATTGGTAGTCAACTGAATTTCTATACCCTTATTTTCTATATCTCCAAGGTTATTATAAGTGTAAGACCAACCAGATGTAGGATCAGCTGGCTGATACCCTAATAAATCAGTCGTTAATTTTTTATACACATCAACAGTACCGGAAATACGATTGTTCAATATTGCAAAATCAATCCCTGCATTCGTTGTAGCAGTTCGCTCCCATCTAATATTATCATTTCTTGGAACTAGAATGGTGTAACCAAGTCCCATACCACTAAAATAAGCAACGTTACTTGCAGATACAATATCAAATGGTCCAGCATACCCTGGATTAGGTGCGTTACCTGCTAATCCATAAGTAAATCGAAAGTTTAGATTATTGATTTTATCAACATTAAAGAATTTTTCCTTAGATACATTCCACCCAGCACCTAAACTCCAAATGGGTTTGTATTGTAAACTTTTATTAGTTCCAAAAAGATTAGATTGATCATATCGAATACTACCATTCAAAGTGTATCTTCTGTCAAAAGTATATGCAGCATTACTATATCCTGATACAAAACGTCTTTCGCTTTCTAGATAAGTAACAGGTTTTGATGTCAACAAGTTATTGGTTGTACGACCAGTTAAATAATTGACCGGATTAGTAACACCTAATACTGCCAAGGAATCTTCATTATACAGACTATACGTAAGTGTTTGGTAATCGTACCCTCTTCGATAGGTTTGAACCGACTTCGTCAATTCATCACGCACTTCCGTACCTGCTATTATATTTAACTGATGTTTTTGGTTAAATACTCTGTCATAATTTAATTGATTACGTAATGTCCAACTTGTAGTTGTGTTGTTTTGAGTTGAATAATGTCCGCCTTTTGAAGGTAAATAATAAGTAGGGTTAGATCCAACAATAGTTGCAGCTTTAGTAAAATAAGCCAATTCGTCTCTTACTTTATATGCATCTTGATTGTAATATTCATAATTTTCAAATGACCCTCGTTGGTATTGCGCTCTGCCTTCATAGGTGAGTCCCTTTAATAATTTTATGCTTAACCCTGCATTGATTCTTGAAGTCATGTTAATTTGATCATTCAAAGTCTTGTCAGGCTCACTTAAAGGGATATAATCCAAATTAATTTTACTAGCTGTTTCAGACGTAGCTCTAAATTCTTCTAATCTTTTTAAATAAGCTTGTGACAAAGGATTTCCTGTTGCATCAGCAAACATAGCATAAGGAATATAGTTGCTATTACTGTACGGGAGTCCCGTTAATAAATATTTAGACGTTTTTTCGTAAGAAACATTTGTCAAGAGGTCAAATTTAATACTTGGTGAAAAATTAAAAATTTGACGCAAATTCATTTGATAACGATTTAAATTTGTTTTGTTATCGCTTTGATCCAAAGTATATGCTAATGAACCATAATAAGAATGAAAATTGCTACCCCCTTCAAAAGATAGACTATGATTGGATAATAATGAAGGCTGAGTTAAGTATTTATTAATTTGATCTCTATTATTATACTGTCCTAATGAATCAAACCTTGCATTTGCAGTTGCTTGAGAAATAATACCTCTCGCCAAATCATACTGAATTCTTTCATGAGGAGGAATAATAGGCGTAGCTCCTACACTATTAATGGCATTCGCCCAAGGATAATCGGTATTAGAAAATACTTTTTTACTCGCAGTTAAAAACTCTCCCGTATTCATCATATTGTAATAATCTAATTCCGGTATTCCTTTCATTGATACAAATCCATTATATTTTACACGAATTTTTTGATTTGCACTACTTGGTTTGCCTTTTTTAGTTGTGATAACAATCACACCATTAGCAGCAGATGATCCCCAAATTGAAGAAGCTGTTGCATCACGCAAAACACTTATTGATTCAACATCGTCTGGATTAATCATAGTTTTCACCGTATTGTAATCCGACATTGGAACTCCATCCACAACAATCAAGGGAGATCTTGCAGCTTGTATAGAACTTAACCCTCTTATCAAAAATTTCTCATTCCCACTTCCGTAATTAACTGCAACCCCAGGAACCATCCCTTCGATACGGTCAACTACGTTCATGCTGTTTGTTTTGTTTTTAATTTCTTCATTTGTAAGAGTGGAAAAAGATCCAGCGCTTCTTTCTTTTGTGATTTTTTGGTACCCCGTATTGACAATCTCAACTGCTCTTAGATTAACAATCTCAGGACTTAAAGTAATAATGAATTGCTTATTAGCCTCTACTTTACGCTGGGTATTTTTAAACCCAATGGAGAAAACTAAAATAGTTTGACCAGGATACGCATCAATTTTAAAGGTTCCGTCTACATCTGTGACAGATGCAGATCTAGTTTCCTTAACTATCACTGTCACTCCATCTAAAGGCGCACCTGTTGTATCAACAATTTTTCCTTTGATACTTACAATTTTCAAAGTGTCAATAAGATTAGGACTTTCAGACACAGCTGACTTGTCTTTTAATACAATTGAATTCTCAGTCATTACATACGTAATTGGCAGAGTTGCAAAACAAATTGTTAAGGCATCTTTTAGTGGCATGTCTTTTACATGTATACTTACTTTGCCAGCCTTGTTGAGCAATTCATCTTTGAAAAAAAACTGTCGACCCGTTTGTCGATTAATATCATTGAAAATTTTTTGAAGACTTACACCGTCCATTGAAAGTGTTACATTCTGAGAAAAAGATTTTGCACTCACTTGCAATAATGCAAGGAAGAAACAAATGACCGTAAACTTAAATACTAAAAAGCTGAATTTGCTTTTATCTTTTTTATGTTTACCTGCACTCATAAAACATTCATTCATAAATTAGGGTTTTGGGTGAACTTGTATAATTAAAAAACGTTGATTTTTTTTCCATCTATTTTAAAACGAATACCGCCTTCTTCCATGATCTTCAAAACTTCCATTAAACTACTGTTTCGATTTACAATACCAGAGAAAGTCTCTTTACTTACTACTCCATGGTAAATCACTTCAATTTCATACCATCTGCTAATCTGGCGCATGATATCTTCAACATTCATTTGTTTGAAAATGAACTCGCCATTCTTCCAAGCAATTACTTGATCTAGTTCCACCTGATCAATTACTTGCATATTACCATTTTGAAAAAATTGAGCTTGTTGTCCTGGATTTAAATAGTCCGTTTTGTTGCCAAATGCAACTTTGACTTTTCCTTGAAGCAACGTTGTTTTTAAAAATTGTTCTTCGGAATAAGCATTGATATTAAAAGCGGTGCCAATTGCATTCACTTGGCCAATACCTGGTAATACCACTTTAAATGGCTTATTAGCATTATGTGCCACTTCAAAATACCCTTCGCCAGTTAATTCAATAATTCGCTCATTTCCGGAAAAAGCCAATGGATATTTTAATGAAGATGCTGCGTTAAGCCAAATTTTGGTGCCGTCATTCAATACTAATTTAAATTGACCGCCATTGGGTGTAGTAATTGTATTGTAAAGAAGCTCGTCCTGCTTACCAATTGCTTGATAAGTGATTTCGCCATTTTGTACGAATAATTTTACATTTTGTTGTAAAGACTGAAATCCATTGATAGAATCATTTAAAATAATAACCGTTCCATCGCTAAGTTTAAGGGTTGCTTTATTCCCACCAGGAGCAATATCATCTTTTGAACTTACACTATATTTAATTGTATCCGTGTTTGTATTTTGATATTTCCAAATTTGAAAAGCCCCTATGCATACAATTAAAAAAATAGCTGCACTTGATAACCAAAATTTTCTGCCATAATTCCAATGCTTATGAATTGGAATAGTTGACTGAATCGTTTTGTTTGCAATACTTTGCCACTCATCGGAGGGTTTGAAGGAAGCAAGAATTGCTAATTCCTCAGATAATTTTTCTTCAGAGGTTAAATCATTGTACAAACTCAAATTTGCCTCAGATGCTTCTACCCATTCCAATAATGCCTTAGCTTCATTATCTGACAAATCGCCCGATACGCTTTTCGCAATAAGCTCGGCTATAGTATATAAAGGTCCTAATTCATTCATCATAGTGAATAGCTTTAGTATTAATACACTTAAGTTGAATAAAAGGGTGAAAGTCCAGGAAAAATTTAACTAAAACAAGGCTATATTAAGATCCTAGGAGGATTAATAAAAGCAAGAAAGCGCTATTAGACAACCTTGAACGTAATAAATTCAAAGCTCTTTGCCTTTGTGTTTTAACCGTATTAATAGAAATACCCAACTCAGTGGCGATTTCATCATTTTTTAACCCTTCAAAATAGGCAAGTTTCAGAACTGTTTTGCATCCTTCTGGCAATTGCTCAATAGCATTTTGGATAGCTGCAATAGCTTCAGCCTTAATAAGATACTCAAGTCCTTTTTCTTCAATCAAGATATTATCCGGTAATGACTCTGCATATTTTTTCTCCACTAAATCATGCCTAATAAAATTAAGGCAAGCATTTCGCAAAGAAAGATATAAGAAGTTTTTAATAGCTATTTCGGAGCTGTGCTCTTTCCTTGTTTCCCAATAGGACAAGAATACATTTTGTACAAGATCCTTTGCAGCATCTTGATTTTTAATCAGTTTAAAGGCATAATAACATAATCTTGAATAATATTTATTGAATAAATACTCAAGATTCATATCCTGACTTGTTTCAGTGCTTTTTGATATAAAAAGTTTATTTTCTATGAAATGAAGTTAGCTAAAAATATTGGCCTTAAAACATGCTACTCTGGCCAGGTTACGGGCCAGGTTTTCATCAAAAACAGGTTAAAAGAGGTGAATTATGAGAAATATAAATCTATTTCAATCTTGTATCCTATTGATTATCATTAAAAGAAAAGGTATGGAATACCACTAGGGACGCTCATAATCAGGGGGTCTTCCTGCAAAGAGGTTTGCAAAAGGATTACCTGGAGAGATTGAATTTTTATAATTTATCCGATAACGTTCACTATTGATTATTAATGAACTTACTGATTCATCACCGTTTGTTTTTGGTAAGAAATAACAAAAACCTCACGCAAACCTCACGCAAACCTCACGCAGAAACAATAAAGGACCCACGATTTAACGTAAGTCCTTGATTTTCATGTAGCGAGACCGGTATTGCCAGCTTCACTTCGTTCGCTGTCATCCTCGAAGGTCGCCTTACCCAAAGCCTTTCAAACTCAAATCTATGATTTGAGTTTGTCTTTTTTAACGCTCATCCGCTCAATCAAGCGAGCTTGTTT
>Ga0209596_1004861_pt1 | contig 10112 bp, 16 predicted proteins | sample M_130807_MF_Meta_FD_187314 | JGI IMG/M metagenome (GOLD analysis project Ga0209596, IMG submission 187314) | Freshwater microbial communities from Lake Montjoie, Canada to study carbon cycling - M_130807_MF_MetaG (SPAdes) (version 2) | ecosystem: Environmental > Aquatic > Freshwater > Lake...
TTAGGTTTCTTGGCTTGGCATTCTGAGCATCGCACGAAACATACTGGTTTAGATTTTGATTCGTGGATTAATGAGATTGAGGCTTTGGAGTTGGGTAACCAGGCTGATGCCGTGATCGTCCCTTTGGAGATCAGTCAGCCCATTGGATGATCGCTTACCTGTCTGTTGAGACAGGTATCGCACCTTCGGTGTTGCTGGCAGAAGACCCTCGAATGTTGTTTACGATGTTTGCTTATTTGCGTTGGAGAGCAATTCATCTAGGCAAGTAGTCTGTTGCTATGGCAGTTTTTGGTAGAGCAGGTGAAGTCAGCATTACTGGTGGCAATGATGCAATTCAGATTGTTGGTATTGCCAAGTTTTTGCGTGATGCTTCAAAAGCAAATCAAAAGTTTGATGCTGAAGCTCGCATTGCTGCTGGAAAAGTTGCCGAAAACCTTTTAGTTAAGATCAGGGCTGAAGCAAGTTCGGTAACTCGTAACCGTCAGGCTACTGAAGTTATGAATGGAATGAAGGTCGGTAAAGATCGAATCCCTAAACTTTACTTGGCTAATAGGTCTAGTTTTGTTTCTGTATCTAATCCCAATAGGAAGCGTAAACGCAAGGTAACGCGAGGCGATGTGTTCTTCGGTGCTGAGTTTGGTGGTGGCAAGTTTGGTAAGGGGATGAAGACTTCTGCTGGGGCTAGGTCGGTAAATAAAAAGGGTGAGTCTCGTGATGGGTATCGCAAAGGGGGTGGGCATACGAGCCAGTTCTTGCGTCATCGTGGGCGTTCTGGTTATTTCTTTTGGCCTACTGTGCGTAAGGAAAAAGAGAACATTGCTAAAGAATATTTGGACGCTATTCAAAAGGTGCTGAATACCTTGAAAGAAAGTGCTTGACTTTGGTCTAGTTTCCTGTACCCTTCTAGGAGGAGGGGTTATGGCAGTTCTGTTTAAGAATGTGAAATCTATTTATCCGAAGCTTTTGGCTTCGTCGTGGGATGACTTGAAGGAGTTGTTGTCGTTCCATGAGGAGAACCCTGTGAAGCAGGCTGGGTCGTTGTGGTCACCTGTTGAGTATGACGCTGGCACTACCAGAGGGAACCGTAACGTTCGCTTTGTTGAAGCCCTTGTGGTGGACATGGATAGTGAAGCGTTTGACAATGCTCGACTAGATGGTTTGGAATGGTTTGCCTATTCCACCTATTCGCATCGGTTGGATGATCCTCACTATCACCTGGTTCTGCCGTTAGCGGATAAGGTGCCTGCGTCGTTGTGGCGGGTGGTGTGGGCTGAGCTGCATGAGCGTATCGGTTTGGTTGGTGACCCTCAGACTAAAGACCCTGCACGAATTTTCTTTCTGCCACAGCATGCACCGGATCAGCCGTTTGAGTTCCACGAAGGTCACGGTTCATTGCTTGATTCATCCTTCACACTTGATGTTCAGGTTGCTTCTAATCCTGTAGCACCACGCGCAAAGCAAGCACGTCAGCCACGTCAACGTCGCGCTGGTGCAGAGGTGTTGGATGAGGCTTGGTGGAATTCTCCTGTAGATATTTCTCGTTGGGATGGCCTCACAGGTAAAGACCTTTATAGTGCAATGCTTGATGAGTTTGTTGCCTTGCGAAATGGGATGTCGGTTATTGAGTAGAATCAGCGCATGGCTGGTGAGCGCACGTTCGTTGTTAAATTCATTTCCGACGTTGCTGGTGCTGTTAAAGGCATCAAAAAGGTTGGTGGTGAATTAGGTGATTTAGGTAAAAAACTTGGGATAAGTTTGCCTTCCTTTAAGCAGGTTGCTATTGCTAGTGCTGCTGCCACAGGTGCTATCACAGCAGGTCTATATAAGGCAACTCAAGCAGCAGCCGAAGACCAAAAATCGCAAGCCCTTTTAGCGGATCAGTTAATCAAAACAACTGGTGCTACAACATCTCAGATTCGCCAGGTTGAAGATTATATTGATGTCACTCAACGGGCTACCGGTGTTGCCGATGACCAGTTAAGACCTGCTATCGCTACGTTGACACGTGCGACTGGTGATTCGACTAAGGCTCAAGAGCTTCTTGGTTTGGCTTTGGATATTTCTGCTGGTTCAGGTAAAGACCTTGAAACCGTCACAATGGCTCTGTCTAAAGGAGTCAACGGAAACGTCGGTGCATTCACAAAACTTGGTATTCCACTTGATGAAAATATTGTAAAAACTAAAGATTTTGCTGCAGCTCAAGCAGTTCTGAGCAAGCAATTTGGTGGTGCTTCAGCTGTTGCTGCTGGAACTTTTTCAGGTCAAATGAAACGATTGGGAATCATTGTTGGTGAAGCAGTTGAGTCTATTGGTTACGCAATTTTGAATAGTGACAGATTCAAAGAAGTAATGAAGAACTTGCCTATTGCTGTTCAGGCATCAATAGATGCTTTTGGAACTAATGGCCTATCTGGTGCATTAAGTGCTTTTGCAGACAATATGGGTTATACCGGTGCGCAAGTAAAACTTAAATTGCTTGAAATGAAAGCAAACTTTTACGATTTTGTAAACGGCGTAAACCAAGCACTTGCTTTAGTGAGCTTGCCAATCAACCTTCTTTTTGGCACTATCAACTCAATCGCTGGTACTGAACTGAAAATATCTACACCAGCAGAAACCAAGAAACAATTAGATGATGCTAATGCTGCACTTGAAAAACAAAAAATTGTTGTTGGCGATTTAGGAAAAATCTATTATGAAACAAATCGTCAAACAAGAGCTAACTCTGCTGAATCATCTCGATATACCGATATTGCTAGATCGCTTGGTAAGACAATAAAGGAAACAAATTACACACCACCAGGATTAGGAGGTGCAACTAAAGCTTTGAAAACCGCTACCGAAAAGTTGAAGGAATATGGTGATGCTTTGAAGTCTTCTACTTCTGCACAGAAGTCGTTTGCTGATGCTCAGAAGGGTACGGCTAGTGCTACGAAGTCGAAGGCTGATGCGGATATGGCTGTGGCTAAAGCGCAGGCAAGGTTGGATCAGGTGTCGCAGGGGTTTGGTGTTGGTTCGCCGGAGGCTTTGGCTGCGCAGACGGAGTTGGCTAAGGCTCAGCGTGGTCAGGAGCGGGCGACGTTTGCGGTTGAGGAGGCGATTTATTCGGTTGCTGATGCTGAGATGAATTTGCGTAAGGTTCGCCAGGATCCTGAGTCTTCTCCTATGGATGTTCGTCGAGCAGAGTTGGCGTTGGCTGAGGCGAAGTTGAGTGTGTCTGATGCGACTGATTCTCAGATTGCTTCTACGGTTGAGTTGAATGATAAGCAAACGATGTTGAATGAAACTGTGTTTGGTGCGACGATTGGTTCGCTGATTTATGATGATGCTTTGCAGTCTGTGAATGATGCGAAGGAACGTCAGTTCGCTGCTGCTGAGGCGTTGGCAGATGCGATTGATAAGGAGCGTGAGGCACAGCAGAAGTTGAATGAAACGATTCAGGCCACGATTGATTTGATGGCTAAGTATCCGAAGGTTTTGGGTGGGATGCCTAATCCGATGGGTGGGGTTGCTGGTCAGCCTGCAGCTACAACTACCGCATTTAACACTCGTTCTGGGGATACGTATGCGATCAATATCAATGCTGCGATAGCTGATGCTGGGGTTCCTGATTTGGTGGTTAAAGCCTTGCAGACCTATAACAAGACGGTTGGCAAAATCCCAGTAAGCGTCAGGTAGTCATGGCTGTTGTTGTCCCTAACTGCGGTACTTATATGGTGGAGATGGATTATGGTTCGACAACGAATGCGTTTCGTTTGGACGATGCTGTTGCTGGTGTGCTGAACTCGACAACTTATGTTCTTGACGGTACACCGCTATATGTAGATGTGACCACATATGTTAAAAGTGTTTCTATTAATCGTGGACGGCAGAACAGATATCGTGATGCCACAGGTCAGCCAGGATCAGCAACGATTATTTTGGAGGATCGTGACTTTTATTTTTCTTTAGTCAATACTGGTTCCCCTTACTACAACGCAACACAGGCACGTCTGGGATTTGAATTGAACTCAAACGTGCGGATCAGCCGAAACGGAACCTACCTTTTCACTGGCATCATCAGCCAATACAACCAGTCCATTGAGAAACCTAACCGCTCATTGGTAACCATTAGTTGCTCAGACAAACTATTCGGTTTGAATAATGTTAAAACTCCTGCGTTCACACCAGTTGTTGAATATGCTGGGTCAAGAATCAACAAAGTTCTAACCAATGCAGGTTTGTTTTCTGGTGCCACAGATCGTGACATCGTTACAGGTGTAGCCAAACTTGGCACCGCAGCAGTAGATGAATCAGCATCAGTCCTCGAATACTTACAACGTGTAAACAACTCTGAACAGGGACGCATCTTCATCAAAGCCAATGGCGCGTTCGCCTTTGACCAGCGTTTAACAGGAGAGTTCCAAGCTATTGATGCCACGCTTGCCGATACTGGTGGTACCGCTATACCATTCACCGAATTTGATATCGTAAGCAACTGACATGGCTGGGCCACTTTACTCATACAGCGTCAAAGAACTAGCCGGAGCAGGCAACCTTGCTGACTCTGTTGCAGCACCATCAGTTCAACGCCCCAACGAATTTCTTCCAACGAACCCGTCAGTAGTTAACACAGTTAACGTCGGTATTGCCCCAGCAGCACCAACCGTAGGCACACTTAACACCACCATCCAATACGCCCAATCCATCGCAGCCGATTCAGTAAACCAATTTGGAACCCAATCCACCCCAGTCGTAGTTACTCTTCTAGAAACCTTGGATGACGCTGGAGATTTGGCTTCATATCTAATTCAGCCAGTACCAAAGTTTTGGTTTGGCAATATCCGAATTATCATGAACGGGTTGACTGATGCGCAACGAACCACGATCACGAACCTAGATATTGGTTCACAGATTTCGGTAACGAAAACATTCCCTAAGTCCACTCCGTCTACGGTGACACAGTTGATGGCGTTGGAAGGTATCAGCCATGACATCAGCCCAGACCGGCATATCGTCACCTTGTATACGAACCCAGCTCGAATCTACACATACTTTATTTTGGATACCGATGTGTTAAATAATGATGCTAAGGGTTTGGGCTAGAGTAGAGGCACTATGGCGATTCAGACGTGGACTACTGGCCAGACGCTTCTGGCTTCACAATTAACAGCCTTAAACGGTAACGACTATAACTGGACGGTTAACGCTCAGACGGCTTCGTATGTGCTTGTGGCTGCTGATGCGGGCAAACATGTAACGATGACGAATGCTGGAGCAACCACTATCACGGTGAATACTTCGTTGTTTACGGCTGGTGACACGCTTCGAATCACGAACCTTGGTGCTGGTACTTGCACGATTACAGCTGGAACTGCAACGGTTTCTAGTGCTGGTGCGCTTGCGCTCACACAATACGCTTCAGGTATTTTGTGGTTCCAAGCTGCAGGTGTCGCCTACTTTTTCCCTGACGCTAAAACTTCAAGTGCTGCACTTGTTTATATAACTGGTGCATCGTTTAGTGCGGTGGCATCTGTGAGTTTGCCGAACAGCACGTTTAGCGCAACCTATAAAAACTACCTAATCAACTACACGGTGACTGCTGCTTCAACCGATTCAACGGTCATTAACGCTCGACTACGCGCTGCTGGAACTGATGCAACAGGTGCGTCATACAGTAACGCTGGAGTCACATATATAATCGGTGGATCAACGATTGGAGCAGCAAACATCCTTAGCGGTACATCTTGGCAGTTCACACAGTTCAACTCATTAGACCGAAACAAAGTTCAACTGCAGGTGCTATCGCCACAACTTGCTGTTGACACTCATTTCCTTTGGGATACTTATGGTCGTGTTGGTGGCGGTCAAGGTGGCGGTCACGGCAACGGCGAATATCGTGCAGCAACCCAATTTGACTCTTTAACCCTTTACCCGGCAGCAGGAACAATCACAGGAAGTTACGAAGTATATGGCTACAGCCTCAGCTAGACCCTTGGTTCAAGATGGGTTTGAATGCCGTGAAATGGATGATGCAGAGTTTGCTCAGTATCAAATAGATCAGGCTGAGGCGGTTAAGGCTGTTGAGGCTCAGGCTAAGAAGGCTAGGGATAGAGCTGCGTTGTTGGATCGTCTTGGTTTGACGGTTGATGAGCTTGCCACGCTTCTCTCTTAGTCGTTGGCTGATTGTTTCCCCTGCACTTTTAGTTTCGCTGTTTAGTTTCGTTCCTAGGGCTGAGGCTTTCCAGGTTGGATTGAACGCGGTTGGTTACACCGTTACCGATATCCCACCTACCAAATCTGATACCGCTTATGTTGAATGCGGTCAGGATGTCGTGCCGTTTATCAATGTGACGTTTGATTATGAGCAGAACTTGTTTGGTTCTTGTGGTTGGGATTCGTTCATGGTTCATTACACCGGATACCTTCAGATTCCTGAGCATCAAACTTTGCAGATGTGGGTTGCGTCTGATGATGGTGGGACAGTCAAGATTGGGACTGAGGAGTTTGGGGTTTGGCAGGATCAGGGGTGTAGTGCGACTGAGTTTGATTTGAGTGGGACTCCTGCTGACTCATATCCATTCGATGCCTGGTTCTATGAGAACGGTGGGGGAACGTGTTTCATGTTGGCGTGGAATGTTGATGACACAGGGTGGACGATTGTGCCACCGGAAGCATTTACGAGTGAGCCACCTACGACATCAACACAACAAGTATCAACGTCAGTCCTATTGACCACGATCCCAGAGTCCACCACATCTAGCGTCCTGCCAGATACAACGGGAGTACCACAAACAACATCAACAGTTCCAGAAACAACTTCATCAACTACCAGCTCCTCAACGACGACTTCAACGACCACGACCTCGACTGTTCCCGTGACGCTTTATATACCGCCAACAACATCAACCGAACCGTCAACAACCACAACAGAACCCATACCGGAGCCTGAGTCAACCACAACCACGACAGTTCCAGAAGTGACCACAACGATTGAGAATGTGACCACAACAACATCGGAACAGCCTACCCCCACAACCATCCCAGAGAACCCCACCACAAGCGTCCTAAGCCCTCCTGATGAGGCTAAACCTGCACTCAGCAACCAAGAGCTAGTAGCCGTATTGGACGCGCTGGGAACGGCTGACAAGGCTGAGGTGCAGGCGTTAGTTGAGCAGGTGTTGGCGAAGGATTTGGATACCAGCCAAGCAGCGTCACTCGTCTCCAGCCCTGCCGTTCTTGCCAGCGTGACGAGTGAGCAGGCTGTGGCATTGTTTGAAGAAATCAGTCCAGAGGAGTTGAGTCCGGCTGAGGCTGAGGCGGTGGTGGCTGCGGTGCAGGATGCACCAACTTCGGTGCGTAAAGCGTTTGAGGCGGTGTTGAATTTGTTTCAAGGTTTTGCTGATGATTATGTGATGACAGGTCAGCAGGTGCCTATCAAGACTCGTCGTGCGTTGATTGCGCTATCTGCTGTATTCTTGGTGACAGCCCCTGCACCTAGTCGAAGGATCAAGTGATGAAGTTTTGGGGTGAGTTCCATGCGTTGATTTGGACTATCGCTGCTTCAGTCACAACAATCCTCACGTTGTCTGGTGGACTTCAGAAGATTGTTATCTACCTGACATTAGGTGCTTTGGTATTACACTTCATCGGCGCGTTAACTAAGAAAGAAGAAACAGAATGAAAAAGGCTCAAGACGTTGCAGGACGTATCGTCGCAGTATTCCTATCATCAGCCCTAGCCATCGTTGGTGGTTCGGCTGTTATTGCACCTGAACTAGAGATTTGGAAGTCAGCAGTCTTGGCTGGTTTCGCAGCCGTTGCAACCGTTGTTCAGAAGCTCGCTCAAGCCAGCCTTGACGGTCAGTTGACTGTTGCTGAAATCAACGAAGCGTTCGGTGCGAAACCTAAAGCATGAAACCAAACTGGCCTGTTCGGGACATCCAATGGTGCGAGCATCTCAAAGGTAAGAAACCTTCACAGATAACACCTGACATGGTGGTTGCTGTGTCTGCTGGTGGCAAGTTGGAGAAGTGCGCTGCTGCTGCATTCGAGGAGATGGCTACCGCAGCCAAGGCTGATGGCATCATCTTGAAGGCCACGTCTGCTGGTGACACGTTGCGTTCAATAGCTCAGCAGACCGCAGGATTCATTCAGCGTTATCAGGAAGCACCGATTGCTGGTGCATCAACGAAAACTTGGAACGGCAAAACCTATTACCTGAAGCCAGGTATGGCAATGCTTGCTACCCCTTACGATGATCCAGCCGATGCCAAAGCTAGAGGCTCACGCCATCTATACGGCATTGCCATTGACATCAAAGACGCGCATGGTGCAACCCTTCAATGGTTACTCGCTAACGAAGTCCGATTCGGTTTCAGCCATGAGGTTCTGGGTGACGCTAACGGCAAAGGTGCTGAGCCTTGGCACATTCGATTCACAGGCGTAAGGGCTTGATATGGATGACTGGAGCATGGTTATCGCAGCGTTGGTCACCGCTGTTGGTGGAATCATTACTACGATTCTGCTGAAGTTCCGCAGCGAAAACACGCAAGACCACGCAATAGTCATGGATGCCATCCGCACCATCGGTGGAAAAGTGGAGAACATAGATAGTAAGTTGGACGGACACATCGATTGGCATCTCAAAGGGGCATCTAGTGGGGAAATTCCTAGCCGAAATAAAAAGTCAGCGAGCAGGGCAAAGTAACCGAATAGACCAAATCATTGCTGAACTTGGTGAACAAGATGGCAAAGATTTATTGGAAGCACTAAACGATTTATCGGTGCGACCAGCACAAATCATCAAGGCTTTGCAGGCTAGAAAAATTGTGTTATCAGGTTCAGTCATCACACGATATAGGGCTACCCGTGACTCTGCTTAACGAGATACGCCAGTCTTACTATCCGGCATGGCCTGTGATAGCGCAAGGCAAAAAGTATTCGTTACCGAAAACATCAGCAAACAAAACCCCGCAACGAGACTATGCAGTCGCAGTAGTTCTACCCGACATGCAACTCGGATACTTCCGAACACACGACAACACACTCGAACCCATCCACGATGAGCAAGCCTTAGACGTTGCACTACAAATCGTCAAAGCCTCAAAGCCTGACCAGATCGTGCTGGTTGGTGACAACCTAGACCTCTGTGAGTTCGGCAAATATAGGTTCACGCCGGCATTTGCCAGAACAACCCAAGCAGCGATTGACCGTGCCAGCCAGCTCTGCGCACAGCTCCGCAAACTCGCACCTCAAGCCCGAATCGTTTGGATTGCAGGCAACCATGAGGAACGGCTCGGCAACTTCATCCTTGACGGCGCTGGTGCAGCGTTCGGATTGCGTCGAGGGTTACGCCCTGAGGAATGGCCTGTGATGTCGGTGCCATATCTTTGCAACCTTGACGACTACGGGGTTGAGTATCTGCCTGGTTACCCAACGGGTGCGCATTGGATCAACCAAAGGCTTCACGTCATTCACGGCGACAAGGTTGCCTCCGGTGGAAGCACCGCGCACAAGTATCTGTCAACCGTAAAGACCTCGGTCATCTACGGTCACATCCACCGGCGCGAATGGGCTGAACGAACTAGGGACGACCATGATGGAGCGAGAACAATCCTCGCTGCATCGCCTGGTTGCCTTGCAAAGATTTCAGGCGAAGTGCCTAGCACTAGAGGCGGTCACGATTTGGATGGTCGTCCGTTGTATCGAGCAGAAGACTGGCAACAAGGTTTGTGTCTGGTTGAGTACATACCTGGTGACGGAGAGTTCAACCTTGAGATGATTCCTATCCGTGACGGTTGGGCTAGGTGGAGAGGTAAAGATTATGTCGCAGGATGAAATGCGCACAATGGTTGTAATCAGATGGCATGACGCTCACGCTGCAACAAGCACATGGACACCAATCACCGACATCGGCACAGACCCCTGCGAGGTCATCAGCTGTGGGTTCCTGCTCCCAATCAGCGATGGTGGCAAAGAAGGCCACATCACCATATTCCAATCAAAGACTGACGCAGATGAGGTTGACGGGGTTTTATGTATCCCCGTTGCTATGGTTCAAGACATGAAAGTCATGACCAAAAACATCCCAGGGTTAGCACCAAGCAAGTAGACTAAATATCGGATCGTCGC
>Ga0209596_1004862_pt1 | contig 10112 bp, 7 predicted proteins | sample M_130807_MF_Meta_FD_187314 | JGI IMG/M metagenome (GOLD analysis project Ga0209596, IMG submission 187314) | Freshwater microbial communities from Lake Montjoie, Canada to study carbon cycling - M_130807_MF_MetaG (SPAdes) (version 2) | ecosystem: Environmental > Aquatic > Freshwater > Lake...
AGAATGACACGGATGAGTTCCACTGATCGCCAGGTCGCCAAACTCGATCGGGTGCCGCTGCCGATCGAGGCGGCCCGCGTCGGAGCCACCGGGTGGCAGCTCACCCGCACCGGCGCAAGGGTGCTGACCAAGCTGGGCACCAAAGGCACCCTCGGCGAGAAGTTCATCCGCGAGGTGCCCCAAACCTTCGCCGACCTCGGCCCGACCTACGTCAAGTTCGGTCAGATCATCGCCTCCAGCCCGGGCGCCTTCGGCGAGCAAATGTCGAAAGAGTTCCGCAGCCTGCTCGACTCAGTGCCACCGGCCGATACCGCCGCGGTACACACGCTGTTCAAGCAGGAACTCGGAGCCGATCCGGCGGAGTTATTCGCCAGCTTTGAGGAACAGCCGTTCGCCTCAGCGTCGATCGCCCAGGTGCACTACGCCACCCTGCACACCGGCGAGGACGTCGTCGTCAAAATTCAGCGCCCGGGCATCCGGCGCCGGGTGGCGGCCGATCTGCAAATCCTCAAGCGCTTCGCCCAGGTGGTCGAGTTGGCCAAGACCGGCCGGCGGCTGTCCGCCAAGAACGTCGTGGCCGACTTCGCCGATAACCTCGCCGAGGAACTTGATTTCCGGATCGAGGGGCAATCGATGGAGGCGTGGGTATCGGGCCTGAAGTCCTCGCCACTGGGCCGCAATATCAAGGTGCCCAACGTGCATTGGGAGTTCACCAGTGAGCGCGTGCTGACCATGGAACGCGTCGAGGGAGTGCGGATCGATGACGTTGCCGCGATCCGCAAGCAGGGTTTCGACGGCACCGAACTGGTCAAGGCGTTGCTGTTCAGCACCTTCGAGGGTGGACTGCGCCACGGCCTGTTCCACGGCGACCTGCACGCGGGCAATCTGTTGGTCGACGGCCAGGGCCGAATCGTGTTCCTGGACTTCGGCATCATGGGCCGCATCGATCCGCGCACCCGGTGGCTGCTGCGCGAACTGGTCTACGCACTACTGGTCAAGAAGGATCACGCGGCGGCCGGCAAGATCCTGGTCCTGATGGGCGCGGTCGGCACCACCAAGCCCGAACCGGAGGCCGCCAAGGACCTCGAAGCGTTCGCGGCACCGCTGACCATGACCAGCCTGGGCGATATGTCGTATGCCGACATCGGCCGACAACTGTCCACCCTGGCCGATGCCTACGACGTGACACTGCCGCGCGAACTGGTGCTGATCGGCAAGCAGTTCCTCTACGTTGAGCGCTACATGAAACTGCTTGCGCCGAAATGGCAGATGATGTCCGATCCTGAACTCACCGGGTACTTCGCCAACTTTATGGTCGAGGTCAGCCGCGAGCACCAGAGCGACGTCGAGGTCTGATGGACATCCGCACGGGCACAGCGCGCATGTCCGGGACCGACGGCGATCTGGAGATCTATTACGAGGACATGGGCAGGATCACCGATCCGCCGGTACTGCTGATCATGGGTCTGGGCGCGCAATTGCTGCTGTGGCGCACGGGTTTCTGCGAACGTCTGGTGAATTTGGGTTACCGGGTGATCCGCTATGACAACCGCGATGTGGGGTTATCGGGCAAGCTGCACGGCCGTCGGGCCGGCGGTTCGCTGCTCCCGGCGTTGGCTCGATCCTTTTTTGGGCGACGCAGCGAATCGGTCTACACCCTGGAGCACATGGCCGACGACGCCGCCGGATTGTTGGATCATTTGAACATCGATCGGGCCCAGATCGTCGGCGCCTCAATGGGCGGGATGATCGCCCAGATCTTCGCGGCTCGCTACTCGCACCGCACCGCGGGGCTAGGCATCATCTTCTCGTCCAACAATTCCGCACTGCTGCCGCCGCCGGCGCCGAGGGCGTTGCTGGCGCTTATCAAGGGCCCGCCGCCGGACTCCCCACGCGAGGTGATCGTTGAGAACTCCATCCGGGTCTCCCGGATCATCGGTAGCCCGGGCTATCCCGCGCCGGACGAACAGTTGCGCGCCGAGGCGATCGAGGGCTACGAACGCTCCCACTACCCGCAGGGCATCGCCAGGCACTTCGGAGCAATCCTCGGCACGGGGAGCCTGGTCCGCTACGACCGGCAGATCACCGCCCCGACGGTGGTGATCCACGGCCGAGACGACAAACTGATGCGCCCCGCAGGCGGACGGGCCATCGCGTCGGCCATCCCGAACGCCCGCCTGGTGCTGATCGACGGCATGGCCCACGACCTGCCCGAGGCGCTGTGGGACGGCATCATCGGCGAACTGCAGACCACGTTCGCGGAAATGTCCGACACGAGGTAGCAGCCTCCACAGGTCGGTGGGCCGAAACGCTTAACCTGGTGTGATCGGTGCAGGGCACACACGGCAACGTGGTGTGATGAGGAGAACGATCACCATGTCGAGTGTGATGAAGAAGAAGAAGGACCTTCGGCCCAACTTCGAGAACATCCAGGCCCACTACGACCTGTCCGATGACTTCTTCGGCCTGTTCCAGGACGAAACCCGCAAATACAGCTGCGCGTATTTCACCAGGCCAGGGGTCACGCTGTCGGAGGCCCAAATCGCCAATGTCGATCTCCACCTGGACAAACTGAATCTCGAACCCGGTATGACGCTGCTGGAAGTGGGCTGCGGCTGGGGCTTGACCCTGCAGCGCGCAATGGAGAAGTACGACGTCAACGTCATCGGCCTGACACTGTCAAAGAACCAGCAGGCGTACTGCCAACAGTTGCTGGAGACCATCGACACCGGTCGCACGTTTGAGGTTCGCCTCGAGGGCTGGGAGCAGTTCCACTCCCCCGTCGACCGGATCGTCTCGATCGAGGCCTTCGAGCACTTCGGCTTCGAGCGCTACGACGACTTCTTCAAGAATTGCTTTGCCGTGATGCCCGACGACGGCCGGATGACCGTCCAGAGCAGTGTGGGCTACCACCCACGCGACCTGATCGCCCGCGGTAGGAAACTGACGTTCGAGTTGGCCCGGTTCATCAAGTTCATGGTCACCGAAATCTTCCCCGGCGGCCGGCTGCCGACCACCGACATGATGGTCGACCACGGCCGTAAGGCGGGCTTCGCGGTGCCGGAGCCGACGTCGCTGCGCAACCACTACATCAAAACCCTCGGCCTGTGGGCCGACGCCCTGGAACGAAACAAGCAGGCCGCGATCGCCGTGACCGACGAGGCCAATTACGCCCGATACCTGAGGTACCTGCAAGGTTGCCAGTACTACTTCATCGACGAGACGATCGACGTCAGCCTGGTGACCTATCTCAAGCCCGCCGCTGCGGCCTGAGCAGCAATTATGGTTGCCTCACCAGGCTTGACGTCGCCCGGCGAGGACTTTAGTCACTAATCTGAGCGTCACTCGCGCTGAGTTTGCCGGTTGAGTTGACAGGGCACGACACACGGTGGAAGACTCAGTCTCAGCAAGTTTTCAGCATTCGAGGAACTTTCGAGGGGATTGCGACACCATGACAACCACGAGCAAAATCTGGCTCACCGCAGGCGCTATCGCCGTGGCTGCAGCTGCTGCTCTGACGCCTATGGTCGCCCAAGCGGCACCCGCGGACAACAGCGATACCGAATCCAGCGCCGTGGGCGACTCAGCGGGTACGCCAGCACCGCGGCGCGCTCCGCGCGCTGTCAGCCGCGGAGAGGCAAGCGCACCCGCGAGCACGCCAGCAGTCGGCGCGCCGCGTGCCGCCGTTGGCGGCGCCCCCGCGGCTGGAGCCACAGGCTCCAACCCGCTATTCCAGAACTCGCTGTGGTGGTTCGGTACTCCGAACCCGACGCCTCCTCCGGCGGCCTACACGCGGACCTTCGAACCGCTGGCAAGCCTGCCGGGCTGGACGTCGGCATACAGCGGCTGGTACCGGAACATGAATTTCGAGGCGTGCGTGCTCGGCGTCGGCTCTACGACGGTCACATCGATCGGACCTTATGGAACGGCTACCAACTCGGTCAGCACCGGAGGCTGCTAGTCTCCCGGGATTCAGACGTAAAGTGGGGGCGGTCTGCCGAGGCCGCCCCCACTTTTATGTGGGAATCCGGACTACGACCGGCAAGAGGACTTACTGAATGAGCATTTTCCCTAGCAACCCATTCAGCCGTCACACCAACGGTGATGGTGGGCTAAAGACGCTCGCGAGGCGGCCAGAAACCCTCTGGGTCGGCCTCGGCTTTCTGCTGGTGGTGCTGGTATTCGTCGGATGGCTCGGCTACGGAGCCATGCATGCGAAGTCCAGTCTCGAACAATCCCGCAACTACGCCCAACAGGCCAAGGACGCCCTGTTGAGCGGCAAGGCCGACGACGGCACGCGATTTGCGGAGAATGCTGAGTTCCATGCCCGGCAGGCACAATCCTCGACTCATACTCTGCCGTGGACCATCGCTGCGGCAGTGCCATGGCTGGGCAGCCCGTTCAAAGCCGGCCAGCAGATCTCCGACGTGGTGGTGGGACTGACCGCCGACGTCCTCAAGCCGGCCGCGAAAGCTGGGGTGGGCATCTCGCCCGACACCTTGTTCGCCGATGGCCGGGTGAACCTGCAACTGCTCCGCGAGAAGGAACCCGAACTGTCTGCGCTCTCCGCCGACGCCACCCGACTCGACGCCGAGGCCGCCGCGATCACCAAACCCGCCTTCATCTCGGCCCTCGGCGACGCCCGCGCTCAACTGCAGGACCAATCCTCCGATATCGCAGGGCTTTTTAAAAACACCGCTCTCGCCGCGCGCCTGGCTCCGTCGATGATGGGTGCTGACGGCCCGCGCACCTACCTGATGGGATTCCAGACCCCCGCCGAGGCCCGCGGCACTGGCGGCCTGCTGGGCGGATTCGGCGTCCTGCGATTCGAGAACGGCAGGCCAACGGTGGACACCCTGGGAGCCAACACCGCACTCGAAGGAGCATCAGCGGAGATCGACCTCGGCTCGGAGTTCAACTCACAGTACGGCTACACCAACCCCTACACCGACTACCGCAACAGTAACCTGAGCGCCCACTTTCCCTATGCCGCCCAGATCTGGAAGTCGATGTGGGAGCAGAAGTCGGGAATGAAAGCCGACGGGGTTATTGCCCTCGACCCCGTTGCATTGAGTTACCTTCTTGGCGCTACCGGTCCGATCTCTCTGCCCGACGGAGAGGTCATCACACAGCAGAACGTTGTCGAACTGACCCTCTCAACCGCGTACACCCGATTTCCGGAATTGCGGGATCAGTACAAACGCAAGCAGTACCTGCAGGACATCGCCAAAGAGGTAGTCAAGAAGTTAAACGGTCGGTTGCAATCGCCGCGCGCGGTTGTCGACGCTTTGAGCAGAGCAGCGAGCGAACACCGGATTGCGGTATGGAGTGCATTTCCTGCCGACCAATTGCTTCTCGAGGAGATGTCAATCGCCAACACGATTCCGGACGATCCTGCACCTTATGCATCAGTGGTCATCAACAACCTCGCCGGAAACAAGATGGACTACTACCTCGTACGCGAGATCGAGTACGCGGCCGACGGTTGCAAAGGCGATTTGAGGAACTCGACCATCACAGTTCGGTTGTCCAATACGGCTACTGATAAGCCGTTGCCAGACTATGTCGCCGGATCACCGGGCCTCTCCTCTGATATTCCATTCAAAGCGCCAAGCGGCACCATGGTTACCTCAGTTCGCGTCATTGCGACGAAGGATGCGCAGCTCGTAAATGTGACATCCAACGGCGCTAAGGTGCCGGCCGTCGTTCGCAAAGAACGGGGTCACCCGACTTTTGAAGTCCAAGTAGCCATACCTCCCGGCCAGAGCGGAGAGTTGGTTTTCCGACTTGCGGAGCCGACTTCTCCGGGTGCACCGCGTGTCCCAATCCAGCCACTGATAGACGCCGTAACCCCACTAGTATTTGTACCGGAATGTCCAAGCTGATGTCCAAGCTGAGTCGCCGTGGGCCACTACTTCAAGCGAACCGACGATAGGGACCGATTTTGACATTCCAGGAGTTCCTGAAATTGCTGCGCGATCGGTGGATCACCGTTGCTATCACTGCGCTGGCGGTTTTTGCGGGCGCGGCAGCATTTACGCTGCTCCAGACTCCGGTCTACCAAGCCGCTACAAGGCTATATGTTTCCTCAACGGCAGGGGCATCGGTATCGGATCTTTACAACGGCAATCGCCTATCCCAAGAGCGCGTGCTGTCGTACACCCAACTCATAATGGGCGAATCACTTGCCCAGCGCGCAATCACTCGCCTTGACCTCAAAGTGAGCCCAGCAGAGCTGAAAGCGAAAGTCACCGCTAAGTCAAAACGAGATACAGTCCTGATCGACGTGACGGTCTTGGACGAGTCGCCGGTTCTCGCGCGCGACATTGCGAACGCATTATCAGACGAGTTCGTCATGCTAGCCAGGGAACTAGAGACCCCAAGCGTCGGAGCGCAACCCGACGCCCGCGTTGTCGTCGAACAACGGGCCTCGGTCCCCACCACCCCAGTGGCTCCGAAACCGGCCCGCAATCTAGCGCTCGGAATCATCCTCGGTGGAATGCTTGGGATCGGCCTAGCCGTTCTCCGCGATCTCCTCGACAACACTATCAAGACTCAGGAGACCCTCGAGGAGGTCACCGGTACCGGTGCCGTCGGATACATACCTTTCGATAAGGAGATCGCGATTACACCGGCGATCTCTTTTGACAACGACAACTCCGTGGCAGCAGAGGCATTCCGGAAGCTTCGGACCAACCTGCAGTTTCTCAATGTGGACCATCCGCCGCGCGTTCTTGTGGTGACCAGCTCATCACCGAATGAGGGTAAAACCACCACCTCGATCAACATCGCCTTGGCGTTGGCCGAGGCAGAGCACAGCGTGATACTCGTCGACGGCGACCTCCGCCGTCCGCGGCTGGCCAAGCACCTCGATGTGCTCGGGGCCGTGGGCGTCAGCACGGTGCTCAGTGGCGGCGCGGCACTCGACGAGGTGCTGCAGAACACGAAGTTTCCCCGATTGACGGTTCTGGCCGCCGGACCCACGCCACCAAATCCCAGCGAACTCCTCGGATCACTGGCCGCCGAGAAAATGTTGAGCGAACTGCGGTCCCGGTTCGACTACGTGATCATCGACTCGGCGCCATTGCTGGCCGTCACCGACGGCGCGATCCTGGCAGCGAAGTCCGACGGCGCCCTCGTCGTGGTGAAGACCGGGAAGACTCGGCGCGACCAACTCTCTCACGCGATCGGAATGCTCAACGACGTCGGCGCGCCCCTTCTCGGCGCGGTGCTGACCATGATGCCGACGCGCGGCAGTGGAGCCTACAGCTACAACTATTACTACTACGGCGGCGGTTACGGTGACGCGAAAAAACAAACATCGAACCGCGAGCAACGCAACGAACCGGCGGACGACGGAAGCTGATTATCCTGCAAACACTTTGGAGTGAACGTGTCGAGATGGGCGTAACTTGAAGGCCTCGTTTTCTAGGCGTGCAATTCTAAAATTCTTCGTCGGCGCGCCGTTTCTTGCAGGCCTTGGTACCGCGGTTGCTGCGATCACCTCACGAACGGTATCCGCCGCATCCAAATTGGTGGATGTCACGATCAACCCCGACACACTGTTACATCCGACTGCTGACCGCATCGGGATCAACGTTAATTATCTCGACGATTCCGACCTTCGGCGGCCGGGCGCACGCAAACTCCGGAGCGCCCTTAAAGAGTTGGAAGTACGGTACGTCCGGTACCCAGGCGGGCACGAAGCCGATGGGGTCACATTTTTCTTAGACGAGTCAGGCAACACGGTTTCAACACCGACCCCCAGGCTGTGCCGATTTGGTTCTGACGAGTGGCCCGCCACCGACCTCGACTATTGGTCGAAAAACTCCCCCGCCGGCACGTGGACCCGCGACGTCTACCAATTGCAGGATTTCTTGGACGACTGCGCCGCCATAGGCGCCGAACCCGTCATCGTCGTCGCCGTGGACACAATCGCCAACCCTGCGACCGGAATGAACGCCTGGACTCCCACGAAGGAGCAAATCATTGCAAACGCGGCAGCGATGGTTCGCTGGTGCAATGTCACCAATCGTCACGGCGTCAGATATTGGGAGCTGGGTAACGAGGCGTGGTCTGCCGCCACTGGTTACGCCCGCGGATACCCTGACGCGACTTCTTATGGGGCGGACTGTGCCGACATAGCTATCGCAATGAAAGCGCAGGATCCGACGATCCTCATCGGCCTCAACGGGAATTCCGAGCAATGGTTTAAAGATGCTCTCGTTGCGGCGGGACCAGAGAACATTGACTTCCTCGCTGCCCACAGGTATCCGTTCTTCTACAAGTCCTATGAAGAATATCAGGATGTAACTGTCCCAAATATCGTCAGCGAGGCGAATAGGGCGACAAACGCCATCAAGTCCCTTCCGGAACCGGACAGGTCTCGCATTTTCGTGATGATGACCGAGATGGGAGTCGTTTCCGGAACACCCAATGACATGGGTGCTGCAGTTGTTTTGGCGCACAACATCGGTGGCAACCTCGTCGCGCCCAACGTCCACGGAGCAATGGTTTGGGTCACCCGCTACCCCCCATTTGGGTTTGGTCAGGACCAATTCGACTCGCTAAACGAGCTGACGCCCGCTGGTTCAGCTCAGTTCATGACAACTCTATTAGCGCCTGGTGCGATGGTGGAGAGCACCTCAACGCATCCCGACGTTTTCTCGTTTGCCTCCTGGAACCGCGAAACGCGTCGCTACGCGGTGCTGATTCTCAACCGCGCCGACTCGGCTCAAACTGTCAATGTTCACGCGGCTGGCGCCGCGTCTGCACAGTTATGGCAACTCCACGGAGACGGACCTTCGGATAGTAATCCGACGCTGTCAGCAACCGCCATTACCCCAATTGCAGGTGTGGCTACTGTCCAGCTGCCAGCAGCATCTGTATCGACGCTAGTTTTAGTTCGCGAAGACGAGTTCGCCCTAAAACTTCAGGAGGGTTAGTATCCTGCTATGGCCATCACGGACAAGAAAATCTGGGCGGACTTTTCAGATTACTTCAGGAAGCGGCGCAATCGGGCCCTGAGTGACCTTATTGGACAAATACCCAACGCGAGAATCCTAGACGTGGGAGGTCTTCCACATTTCTGGGCGACAGTGCCCTCCGCTGTTGAAGCTAGTGAGATCGTCATTCTCAACAAAGGGGCAGGCGAATACAGCACCCTTGACGAAATGCAAGCGGCGAAGGAAATAATGGGCTCGCAGAATCTGGAAGTCACCGCTAACATGCGGCTCGCGGCTGGCGACGCTCGTTCGCTCGAATTCGACGCCAACGAATTCGACTTAGTCGTTTGCAATTCGATGCTCGAGCATGTCGGCGAGTGGAAGAATGTAGAACTCGCCGCCGCAGAGCTTACCCGTGTTGGTAAACATGGTTGGGTTCAAGTCCCTGCTTACGAGTTTCCACTTGAAGTCCACTACATGCGTCCCTTCGTCCACTGGCTAGCCGAGCCCGCCCGTGCTCTTGCGCTCCGTGTATCGGTGAAGCGGTACCGCCACTACAGTCCATCGCAATTCCGAGATGAGTTCGAAAGCACCCGCCTGCTGACAAAGAAGGAGATGAGATTTATCTTCCCGGACGCTCGCTATATTCCGGAACGCTTCGCTGGTTTTCGGAAATCGCACATCGTGACGTGGTAGCGAGACGTACTCAGCTGAAATCGACGGAAATCGGTCAAAAAACTTTGGCGACTAACGATCAGCGCAAATTCTGTTTGGGCGAGTCTCCTCGTTGGTGCATATCAATAGCTCACCTCGAAAGGGGCGGTCGGTGACGTTGAGGGCATTCTGGTGGGATCCGAAACGTTTTGCAGTCCGCGAGCTCGCGGTCCGTGGTCCGCTATGGCTATCGCTGTTCCGGTCCGTACGGAAGTTTCAGAACTTCGGAGACTCCGTCAACCCTTTGATATTGCTAGAACTGACCGGTCGTCAAATTGTTTGGGCTCAATTGGGTCAAGAAGATGTTGTTTGTGTTGGTTCGATGCTCGATGCGTACACGCGCGACGGAGGACAAGGTCTGATCTTGGGCACCGGAGTCCGAAATTCGGCGAGTCCATTCCGCGATTTTCCAGTGTCCCGCGTACTCGGTGTTCGAGGACTCGACTCAGCCCG
>Ga0209596_1004863_pt1 | contig 10112 bp, 21 predicted proteins | sample M_130807_MF_Meta_FD_187314 | JGI IMG/M metagenome (GOLD analysis project Ga0209596, IMG submission 187314) | Freshwater microbial communities from Lake Montjoie, Canada to study carbon cycling - M_130807_MF_MetaG (SPAdes) (version 2) | ecosystem: Environmental > Aquatic > Freshwater > Lake...
TATTTCGATATATTTTTACTATTTTTGTGAAAACTAATATTCCATGAAAAAAAGTATTCTATTCGTAATTTTAACTGTGTTTCTTTTTTCTTGTCAGAAAGAAGAATTAACTCCAAACAATAATAACAATCAACCAATCGTTGTTCCTCCTTATACAGGACCGATAACAACACCTCAAACCGTTGTAGGTCAGACATGGGTAATCACTCAATATAGAGTCGGACAATACGGAACAATTTTACCATTAAACGACACTTTAACTTTTGACAATAACACAAATTATCATTATAATTCTTATGCGTCCACATATAGTTTTTATTGCACGGGGTCGGTTTATAATTTAACAATAAATTATACTCCGTTTGGTAATTTAAGTGGTAATATAAACGATAATAATGTTATTTTGGGAAGTATTCTTGGTGCTCGATTTGTTGATATCTCAATGGGGTCATCCAATACTACAGAATATTATTTATGGATGACAAAATTATAATAAGATGAACAACAAAGAAACAGTAATATATCAAGGTGACTCTAAGTGGTCGAGAAACGCATACATAAAGTTTGTAGGTGATAAAATTGTATTTGATTGTTCTGATGGAGAGTATGGACCAATTGAATTTGATATTCAATCGTTTTATGATGCAGAGTTAAAACATGCTCAGGATATTGATAATGATTGGGATGTAACTTTAATGGACGGATTGGAAAATGAACCATACGTAAGTGATGATTTTCAAATTGGACCTGACGGTGCTTATGAAGACGTGGAATATTCAACATCAATAATTGATGAGGCTTATAAGAACTATACACAAACTAAAGTTATTAAAACTGAAAATGGTGAAACACACATTTCACCACATGGTCATTATAACGGAATAACACAAGAAGAATTCATCAACAAATGTAAAACCAATCCAGAGTTCTCTGAAAAGTGGGGATTAAAGATTGAAGAACGAGAGTTAAGTTTGGAAGAAAGATATAACATATGGTTTAATAACAATTATGAAACAGGTATGGAAAGATACTTCGACCCAAATAAAATTCCAAACTTTGATGACCAGTATTATACATCAACACCAACCAAATTAATCACAATAACATACAACGATAAAACAATAGAAAGTTATGAATAAAGAACTCACAGAGGAAGAATTACATCAACTAACATATAAAACCATAGATGAACTATATGAATTTTATGAAGTAAGACATTCAGTTACAATGTGTCTTTATTTAAGATTTAATGGTGATGCTGAAGACCCAGGTGAACTTCTAACCAAAGAAGATTTTTTACGGTTATGTACTAATGGTGGTAAATGGACAACGGCATATGATGCACTTTTTAATTATATCGTGAAAGAATATAGATTAAAAAAATAGAAAGTTATGAATAAAGAGGAAATGTTATTTGAATTCAAACCTTGCCATCAATGCCCACACAGTTGTGTTGAAGGACAACAAGGTGTTAAATGTCCTTTTGATAAGATGGTTGAGGATTTAGTAAAACAAACAATCAAAAAAGGAAATCTGAATTATGACCAATCGGGTAGAGGATACCCCGATAATCCACAAATAAAAGAAAATTGGGATTGTATTTGGGAAAAATATGACAAACATTATAAGTTAGTTGGTGATAATGAGCATAAAGAATGGGAAGAAATAGAAAAACAATAGAAAGTTATGAATATTAAAATTGATGGAGGTGATTTATTAATGAATAAAATAAAACGTAAAAGAAAAAGTATATGGGACCTTTAAATAAACTAAATAAACGAAACATAATACAAATAGACTTAAGCAGCTGCAAAAATTGGAGTGAATGTATGAAAGTAATTGAACTAATAACATCAGGTAGAGTTAAAATCAAAGTAAATGAACAACATAGATAAAAGTTACACAGACCTACTTCAAGACATCTTAGATAATGGAGTAAAGAAACAAGACCGAACTGGTACAGGAACGTTATCGGTATTTGGTAGACAAATACGTCATGATATGAAAACTGGATTTCCACTCTTAACTACTAAAAAGATGGCTTTTAAAACTATGGTAACAGAACTTCTTTGGTTCTTACGTGGTTCAACAAATATTAAGTATTTGGTTGATAATAATTGTCATATTTGGGATGGGGACTGCTACGCTAACTATCTTAAAAAGTATGAACAAGATAAAACTCCTGGTATCGTTTACTATACTGACCCATTACAGTACAGAACTCACTCACAAGAAGAATTCATTAACAAAATCAAAACAGATAATGACTTTGCTAAGAAGTGGGGTTCACTCGGAAAAATCTATGGATATGGTTGGCGTAATTGGAATGGTAAATATGATGATGAATTGTATGAAGATTATTTGAAAAAAGTTAAAAAAGATTAATAGTTTTTGGGTTATCTCTATATTTATATACGGTAAACAATGGAGATAACATATGAAATACGAAAATATTTACAGTCAAATAGTAGAAAGAGCAAAGCATAGAGTTTTAGAAGGTTATAAAGAAACACATCACATCACACCTCGTTGTATGGGTGGGACAGATGAAAAAGATAATTTAGTAGATTTAACTGCTAGAGAGCACTTTATTTGTCATTTGTTATTAACTAGGATATACCCAGAACATAAAGGATTACGATTAGCTATATGGAATATGTGCAATGCCAAGAGAAGTTATCAAGGCAGATATAAACCTAATAGTCGACTTTACGAAATGATTAGAACTGAATATAGAGAACTCATTAAAGGTGAAAATCATCCATCGTATGGAAGAAAAAATTCAGATGAGGTTAGACAAAAAATGTCTCAAATTGCAAAGAGAAGATTTGAAAATAACCCTGGTACGTTTAAAGGTAGAACACATTCAGAAGAGACTAGAAAGAAATTATCTAACAACATGAAAGGTAAATTACAATCTAGCCATCAGAAAAATAGAGTTAAAGAAAGTTTAACTGGTACAAGATGGTATCATAAACCAGATGGAACTAATTTAAGAGCATTTCCAAATGACCCTAAAATTATTGAAGAAGGATGGTTGCCAGGTAGGTTTAATGGTAAATCAATATCATCTAAGGCAAATACAGAAAAAGAAAAAAAGTACCATGGTAAGAAAAGACCAGCAACCTCAAACAAAAGGTGTATAATAGATGGTATTGAATTTGAATCTGCTAAAGCAGCGGCAGATTTCTACAACATAAATGAATATACTATGAGAGATAGGTTAATTAAACAACCAAATGGTAAATATAAAAATTGGTTTTACTTAAAATAAAAGTTATGAAACATACACATGAAAATGGGACTCCATTCACTAAGGAAGAGTTCCTACAGAAATTAAAAATAGATAAAGACTTTAGCGACGAATTTGGCAATAAGGGAATTGACCAAATATCGGAATTAATTAAACAGTTAAAACATAGTCCTGATTCTAGGCGTATGGTTGTAAATGCTTGGAACCCAGCCGAGCTCGACCAAATGGTTCTTCCACCTTGTCATTATGGGTTTCAAGTTTATACAAGAGAGTTGAGTTTAGAAGAAAGGTTATGTATTGCGGATAAGTTTAATCCACTAATTAGAGAGGATTGTTTAACTAAAACACACCATACCGATGAAACTGAAGAATTAAAATTGGTGTATAGACACGAATTTTTAGATAGTTTAGGACCTAATGTAGTTCCTCAAAGAAGAGCAATCTCTTTAATGTTTAATATGAGAAGTATTGACACTTTTTTAGGTTTACCATTCAACATTGCATCTTATGGATTGTTATTAGAAATTATTGCAAAAGCAGTTAATATGGTTCCAGATGAGCTTATTGGTAACTTAGGTGATGTACATTTGTATTCAAATCATATTGAACAAGCCAAAGAACAAATTGGGAGGGAGTTGAGTTTGGAAGAAAGATTATTATTGGCAGATAAAATCAATAAAGAAATTAGACAAGACTTATATACATACTCTTTTAATAACCCAATTTATACTGGCGGCATAGACCAAAGACCTGATGATGTAGAAAGACATGATTTATTAAGTGACTTAAACATTCCAAAGAGAACTCGCCAACCATTCCCATTACCAACTCTAAACATCAATACAGAGTTTTGGCCTTATGAAGGTGGTGAGTGTGGTGAAGGACCTTTAGATGCAGCGGCCATTTTTGATTCATTTAAAAATGATGACTTTTGTAAATGTTTATTGGAAGAAGACATACAATTAGGTGGTTATCAATCACATCCAACAATAAAAGCACCTTTATCAAATTAAAATGGAAAAAAGTTTATTAATATACGACCCCGTATTCAAAGATAATAGAGGGACATTTGCCCCCTTACCTCTTAAATTTAAAGATGGGAATCACCCTTATTTAATTAAAGAATGGTTACAAAGTAATATTAGTGTAAACCCTAAGAAATATACTCTTAGAGGATTACACTATCAATCGGGGGAATATGCTCAAACTAAGTTAGTTAAAGTTATTACGGGTAACATTATTGATTTTGTTGTTGATTTACGTAAAGATTCTGAAGACTACGGTAAATGTTTTATATACGAAGTAAATTCGGGATATGAATTATATGTCCCAAAAGGATTTGCTCATGGATTTATAACTACCGAGGATAATACGGTTGTTCAGTATTTGGTGGATGAGAAATATTCACAACCTGATGAAGGGTCTATCCTATGGAGTTCAGTTCCTGATATTATTGAGGGAATTAATAAATACATTAAAGATTTTAACGAAGAGAATATCTTAATCTCGGATAAAGATAAAGTTTGTCAAACGTTTACTGAATATTTAAAAAACAACTAATGAGTAAATTTTGTGTAATTATACCTTAGTCTACTATATTTATAATAATATGAAAGTTACCGTTATACACAGAAATTCAGGAATTGAAAAGGACGAATATAAGTTCTATAATAACTTTATTAAATTTCTCCAAAAAGAATATCCCCTAAAAAAAGACGTAACAATAGTTTTTTTGGGTGACAGGATTGGTGAAATGACAACAGGGTCAAGAACTCATGATGGTGAATTACGAGTTTTAACTAAAGGTCGAATTAACCGAGATATTTTACGAACACTTGCTCACGAATGGACCCATGAATATCAGATGAAAGTTTTAAATAGAAGACGAGGTCCAGATATTGGTGGTCAAAATGAAGATGAGGCTAATGCAATATCAGGACAAGTGATGAAGAAGTTTGAAAAGAAATACCCTAGAATTGAAAAGAAAATGTATGATTAGTACTTAAGGTATTTCCAATTTTTTTGATAGTTTTTATTTTTATCACAAAAACGTGCGTAATCATTAATCATCGGTCGACCCGTATTATAACAACCACAAACTATTTCCCAATTCCCATATTTTTTATATAGTATTTGTAATAATTTGACACTCGTCTCAATGTTAAATCTAATGTCCGTCTTTAATTTTTTAACTGATACTTTTTTATGACAAATATAATCAGCGGTCGAAGGCATAACTTGCATTGGACCAACCGCACCAACGGGGGATGTTCTTTCGGGATTGTAACCCCAATCAAACGGCCCCTCGTATCGTGTTTCTAAAAATGCGATATTATAAATAATGTGTTTTGGAATCTTGTATTCTTTAGAATACTTCTCCAAGTTTTCATACATCAATATTGATGATGGTTTGTTGATGTCACTACTATGACCAAAATCTATCATATCAAAAGACTTATATATAATATCTTTTTTTAATTCGTTAGAACATAGTAAAACTATGACAGCGATTGAAAATAAGACAACTAATAATGTTTTTTGTATACTCATGGATTTAGTTTTTAAGGATTAGTTACTTGAGTGTGTTGTCCCCACACATTTTTTGCATACAATGAGAAGATTGTGTTACCTATCGAGTCTTCATAAATAGTATAATCTCCTGACTTAATGTCAATGATGATTAAGTTGTTGTTTTGGTCGATAGCTAAATTAACATCACGTTGTTTAACTTTAATTACCTCTGTTTTTACCTCTTGCGGTTTGTTATTCATCTTATTGTAGTAATACCCAATAAAGAAGGATGCGATACAAGATAGACCAATAATGGAATAGATAGTAATACTTTTTAACACTTTTTTAACGTTGTCAACAACGGTTTTCATTTTTTCGTTCATAATTTTTTTTTTAATTGTTTATATAAAGTTAGTTGAAATACTTTAATTAATCAAATTATATCATATTTATCAGATATGGATAAGTTAACCAAAAAAGAAATGTTGATTGTCAAGTACATTGTCGCACAAAATTCCCTTGTAAAATTACAAAAGGAATTAAGGAATTACCGTGTTAGTGGTGTTGAGCCCGATAGTGTAACTGTTGTTTTCAGATATTTTTCTATACCTAAACGTGATGATGAGTATAGTATACAATACTTAAATTATTGTGTGGAAAATTACAGTAACATTAATAACGGGGATTATTCAAACTCCATTGAGAGAGCAGTAACATTTAGGATTGAGGCCGATGCCATCGAAACTCAAACAGTGTATAAAACTTATACGGTTCACTACGTAACAATACCATCGTTAAAAGATGACTCATCTAAACGTATTACTGAAGACTTTTGGGATTATGACCATGAAGGAGATATTAGGGATTATGGTGATAGCGATATTGAGAGAATAGAGTACAATGACCCTGAAATTAGTGATGGTGACCCATTTATTATAGAGTAAGTTAGTATCTCAATTAAGAGACACTAACAACTTCTAAATCAAAAATCAATTTCTTACCAGCTAATGGATGATTGGCGTCAATCTTAACTAATTCGTCATTAACTTCAAGTATTTTGATGATTACAGGACCTTGGGGACTCATTCCTTGTAATGTTTCTCCGACTTGAACTCCTTCAGGAACTTGAGTTTTTGGGATTTCGGTAATCAACTCCTCTCGGTATTGACCGTAAGCGTCCTCAGACTCGATTTCAACTGTTTTCTTTTCGCCTTCAGACATCTCAAGTAAACCCATTTCAAAACCTTTGATTAATTTACCTTCACCTAAAACTGCGGTTAATGGTTCACGACCCTCAACTAGTGAAGTGTCAAATACAGACCCATCTTCTAATCTACCTGTGTAATTAACTGTTACGGTGTTACCGTTTTCAATTTTTTTCATTTTTGTATAATTTTATATAAACATAAGAACAAACAAAACAATAATCAAATATTATTTCCACATTTATCTTAAATCGTATGAAGTTATTAGTGTTACTGAGTTTTTTTCTAATCCTGTGTATTTTAAAGACTCCTCGATTAAAAATTGTAATCCCCCAACATTACTTTCCTCAAATAAAACAATATCAGTTAATTTCAAGGTACAATCAACAGTATAGTTTTTTGTTGTGGTACAATACTTGAATTCGTTAACCTCAACTAAAGTTCCCTTACCGTAAAGTAGTTCTAAATCTTTTTGAAAGACAATATTTAGTAGGACTGTTAAACAATTTCTCATATCTTTATAAGTATAAGTGTATTTATGAGTATGGGAAGATTAATTATAACCGAGCAAGAGAAAAAAGATATTCTTGATAAGTATCTAGATGATACCGACCCAAAAATTTTAACGTATCTTAGAAGACATTGTCCTGTGTCGGTAATTGATAACGAATTTTATAAAGGTATGCACTATGTTTTAATTGACGATAAAGCACATATTGTTGAAAAAAACAAAAAATACTTAGTCAGTAAGATATATAACTTTATATCTGAAGATTTTCCTGATTACGATGAAAAAATTGTAAGACGTACTATAAAAAAATTCTTGGATTTAATTATAACCGATTGATGTGTTAGGATTTTTATCCTATAATTAATCAAAATCTCAAAATTATGTTTTTAAATATTATCTTAACTTTATTAGTCGTAGTTCTATTAACTATCACAATTATGTTGTATATTTGGTGGAAGAAATTCGGTAAAAAAATGTTTGACTCTATATCAAATATGAAGAACCTCCTTCCAAAAGACGGAGGACAATTACCTAATAACTTGGATATTAACCAATTATTTTCAAGTCTTAATAAGATTAATCAACAATTTAAAAAATAAACTATGGAATTCACTAATGTTCAAAACGAATACGCTTGGGTTATAGAAGTGTTAGAATCTTGTTTAACAGAATCTCAAATCAGCACTTCCGAAAAATTATTTAGACAATTCATTAGGAAATGGAAAAATGAAATACCTGATGAGAGAAAGGAAAAATTAAACGATAATTTTGGTAAATTAGTTAAAATCAAAACGTTTGAATTGAGAAAAAACTATGAAAGTACTAGTAGTAATAATTGTGTGGGAACTAAGTAAGTGGATTATAAATAAATTTTTTAATAAAATATTCAATGATTAGGAGATGAAAGGAATAATTAAAAAAACAAAATTAGGTTGGATAGTAATTTATGATGAAATTCTGGGAGAAAACATTGTAAAGAAGAATCAAAACTCACTACCACTACACACAGAAGATGTGGAGAATTTCTCATTATTATCAGAAATGTTTGATAATTTTGAAGCTAGAGTTAATAATAATCCGGAAGTGGATTTTGAAATAGTTGATAATTTTGCTAAATTAATACATAAAATTTAAAGTTATGAATATAGAATTTGTGGATACTTTTGGGAATAGTCTTAAAAGATTAATACGACATAATACTTGGTGGTATAAAACATATTATTTTTTCAGAAGAGACATTGGACGTTTTGTGAAGAATGTTTGGCGTTTTAGAAAACCATTGTTTAACCATTATTGGTGGGACAACCATTCAATGTTACAGTTTGTGGAAACTTCATTGGTACATATGTCCGACAATTTAGAAAAATATGGAAATGAGGTTGACGGGCCAAGAATGAAAAAAATTATTGCCATGCGTAGAGCAATTGAATTAATCCGAAACTACAATGAGGATAAGTACATCGAAATGGCAGAGTCTGAGTTAGGTGAAGTTGTTCATCATCCTTGGGAATTTGAAGATGTTGAAGACAACCCAAGATGTAGTCGTTTAGTTGATAATGATACCCCTGAAGAAAAAGAACATAATCGTAAAGTATACAACAGGTCTTACGAAATCGAAGGGCAAGAATGGGAAGAACTTTTTAAATTACTAAAAGGTCAAAATCATGAAGAATATCGTAAACTATACGATGCTCAAAGTGAAAAAGACGTTAAAAACGATAACCTTTGGGATGAATGGTTTGATGGAAGTGGAATAAAAGGGTGGTGGGATTGATGAACTTTTTTATTAATCAAAAAAAAATACTATATTTATAAGATGAAAAAATTAAAAGAAAATATTGACTTATTATTGTTAATCGTATGGTTCGTAATAATACTAACGATTGTATATTTTGTACAATAAAAACAAACTACAATGGGAAAATTAAAAATTACCTTTATATCTGATACACACTCAAAACATCATCAAATCACAAAACATTTGACTGGTGGAGACATATTGATTCATGCTGGAGACATGTCAAGTATGGGTTATAAACACGAAATCGAAGACTTCTGTAAATGGTTTGACGGTTTGGATAACTACGACACTAAAGTGTTCATTGCGGGTAACCATGATTGGGGATTCCAAGACAATGTTGAGCAAACTACGCAAATAATTGATTCGTATAAATCGTTTGATTACTTACAAGATGGGTTATTAATGGTGGGCGAAAATTATGACGACATGGTTAAAATTTACGGTAGTCCTTGGCAACCTGAGTTTCATAATTGGGCGTTTAATCTTCCTCGAAATGGTGAAGAACTTAAATCAAAATGGGATTTAATTCCAATGAACACAGATATCTTAATCACTCATGGACCTGCTTGGGGGTATGTTGATAAAGTAATTGGCCAAACTCAAAATTTGGGTTGTGAATTACTTGCCGACAGAATTAAAGTTGTAAAACCTAAAATTCATGTTTGTGGGCATATTCACTCAGGGTATGGATATGTATTTGATGGTGATACTCACCACATTAACGCATCTGTTCTTAATGAGTCTTATTATTACTATAACAAACCATTATCTGTTGAATGGGACTCAAAAACTAATGAATTGGTTTTTCTATAAATTAAAAACCCCCTTAGT
>Ga0209596_1004865_pt1 | contig 10110 bp, 5 predicted proteins | sample M_130807_MF_Meta_FD_187314 | JGI IMG/M metagenome (GOLD analysis project Ga0209596, IMG submission 187314) | Freshwater microbial communities from Lake Montjoie, Canada to study carbon cycling - M_130807_MF_MetaG (SPAdes) (version 2) | ecosystem: Environmental > Aquatic > Freshwater > Lake...
CGCCGCAAGAATCATCGTAGGAGCAGAATCTAAAAACTCTTTACGATGATGTTCACCAATTCCAAAAATTCCGAGTCCGCACTTATCAGCATGCACAATTTTTTCCAACAAATGATGAATGCCATTTCTGTTATGTTGCGAACGATTATTAGTAGTATTTGTTGATACAGATGCGAAACTGTCAATGCCGATTTCCATGGATCTTAAAATTAGTTTTTAGTAATTTAATTTTTTAATAAAAATAAAAAAGAGGAAAATTTTTCAATCTTCCTCTTAGTATAATTTATTAAATATTTGTCATTTTCAAATTAACACCCATGAAGTAAAAACTTCAGGGCAAGCATTTTCAAATTTTCAAATTCTCGTTTCAACTTTCCACCATCGCCCCATGGCAATTCTTAAATTTCTTTCCGGAGCCACAAGGACAAGGATCATTTCTGCCAGTAGTAACTTCTTTCTTTGCAGGTTGTGCTTTCGGAGCTTGTGTTTGTGGTCCTCCTTCCATTTGTGGACCACCTGTTGAACTGCTATTTTGATTGAACTCGTCATGTGTTGTGCGCAGTCGACTCATATCCGTTTTCTGTGGAGCAGCGACTTGTTTCACCTGCCGAGGTTCATCGGCAGCAACTGATCCTTTAAATAAAAACGACATCGTATCATGATTGATCTCATTCAACATTTTCTTGAATAATTCAAATGATTCAAATTTATAAATCAACAAAGGATCTTTTTGCTCGTAAACAGCGTTCTGAACACTTTGTTTTAATTCATCCATGTCACGTAAATGCTCTTTCCAAGCATCGTCAATCAGCGAAAGTGTAACACTACGTTCAAATGCACTTATCAATTCTTTCCCTTGCGATTCATACGATTTTTTTAGATTAGCGAGTACTTGAATATTGTGAATTCCATCTGTAAATGGAACAACAATATTTTCAAAACTCTGTGATGGCTGCTCATAAACTCCTTTGATAACAGGGAATGATCGCTCTGCAATTATTTTAGCTTTGTTGCGATAATGTAAATCAAGTGTGTGATATAATTTATCACTTAAGTCTTCGATTTTTGAATTAATAAATTCTTCTTTTGTAAAAGGATTCTCCATTGCAAAAAGACGAATGATCTCTAATGACAATGCAACATAATTACGTTCATCTTCATACTGTGTTAAAATGCTATCACTCAAATCAAAAAGCATGTTTTGCAAATCAAGTGCAAGTCGTTCGCCATATAAAGCATGTCGACGTTTCTTGTAAATCACTTCACGTTGAGCATTCATTACATCATCGTATTCTAACAAGCGCTTTCTAATTCCAAAGTTGTTTTCTTCCACTTTACGTTGAGCACGTTCAATTGATTTTGTGATCATACTATGTTGAATCACTTCGCCTTCTTTCAGTCCTAAACGATCCATCAAACTTGCAATACGTTCTGATCCAAAAAGTCGCATTAAGTTATCTTCAAGTGAAACAAAAAACTGAGTGCTACCAGGATCACCTTGTCGTCCTGAGCGACCACGTAGCTGCCTATCCACACGGCGTGATTCATGACGTTCAGTACCGATGATTGCTAAACCACCAGATTCTTTTACTCCTGCGCCTAACTTAATATCCGTACCACGACCAGCCATGTTAGTTGCAATCGTTACAGTACTTGGTTGACCAGCTGCAGCAACAATTTCCGCTTCTCGCTGATGTAATTTTGCATTCAGTACATTATGTTTAATCTTACGTTGATTAAGCATCCTACTAAGTAATTCGGAAACTTCTACAGAAGTAGTTCCAACTAATACCGGACGGCCAGCTTTTGTTAAGCGATCAATCTCTTCTATAACAGCATTGTATTTTTCACGAACAGTTTTGTAAACTAAATCTTCTTCATCTTTTCGTGAAATGTTACGGTGAGTAGGGATTACAACAACATCTAATTTATAGATTTCCCAAAATTCTCCAGCTTCTGTTTCTGCTGTTCCTGTCATTCCAGAAAGCTTGTGATACATCCTAAAGAAATTCTGTAAAGTAACAGTTGCATACGTTTGAGTAGCAGCTTCCACTTTAACATTTTCTTTTGCTTCAATTGCTTGATGTAATCCATCACTATAACGACGACCATCTAATACACGACCTGTCTGCTCATCAACAATTTTAATTTTACCTTCTTGAATAATATATTCAACATCGCGCTCATACAAAGCATATGCACGCAACAATTGATTGATGGTATGAATTCGCTCTGATTTAATAGCGTAATCACGAAGCAAAATTTCTTTCTTCTCTAATTTTTCTTCTGAAGAGAGATTCGATTTTTCCAAATCAGCAATTACAGAACCTACATCAGGCATCTCAAAAAAATGTGCATCACTAGCATGAGCGCTAATCATGTCGATACCTTTTTCAGTCATATCAATACCATGATTTTTTTCATCAATCGTGAAATAAAGTTCAGGATCAATTTTCTCACGCATCAAACGACCTTGCTCGGCCATGTAAGCATTTTCCGTTTTTTGTAATAACGCTTTTGCGCCTGGCTCACTTAATAATTTTATTAGCGCACGATGTTTTGGTAATCCTCGATTAGCACGAAGCAATGAAATTCCAACTTCATCTTGTTTCTCTTTTACATCTAAATTTTTCTTGGCATCAGCAATTAAAGTATTGATATAATTACGTTGTGCAGTAACTAATTGTTCAATCTTTGGTTTCAGTTCATAAAACTCTTGATCATCACCACGAGGAGTAGGACCAGAAATAATTAAAGGTGTACGTGCATCATCAATTAATACCGAATCAACCTCATCCACTATGGCGTAATGATGTTCACGTTGCACCATATCTTCGGGGCTACGCGCCATGTTATCACGCAAGTAATCAAAACCAAATTCGTTATTTGTTCCGTAAGTAACATCTGCTAAATAAGCTTTACGACGTTCTGGTGAGTTCGGTTGATGCTTATCAATGCAGTCAACTGTTAATCCTAAAAATTCGAAGATAGGTCCGTTCCACTCCGAGTCACGTTTGGCAAGATAATCGTTAACAGTAACTACGTGTACACCACGACCTGCTAATGCATTTAGATAAATTGGTAACGTAGCAACTAATGTTTTTCCTTCACCTGTTGCCATCTCCGAAATTTTTCCTTGATGTAAAACAGTACCTCCAATGAGCTGCACATCATAATGCAACATATCCCATTTTACTGGAATCCCTGCAGCAAGCCATTCGTTTTTGAAAATTGCTTTATCACCTTTAATGATAACACTATTACGCTTTACTGATAAGTCACGATCAAGTTGCGAAGCAGTTACTTCAAGTTCTTCATTCTCTTTAAAGCGATGAGCAGTTTCTTTTACAACGGCAAACGCACGAGGTAAAATCTCTAGCAGAATTTCTTCAATCTTCTGGTTGCGTTCTTTTTTAAGCGCATCAACACGAGCAAAAATTACTTCCTTTTCCTGAAGATCCATATCAGGATTGGATTCAGCATTATTGGTAAGCGCTAGTAATTCAGATTCAAGGTCTTGGATGTGCTCTTGAATACGATTACGAAATTCGTTTGTTGAATCACGTAATTCATCGTTACTAAGTGACTGAAGTTCATCGTATTCTTTATTGATAAGACCAACAAAAGGGCCTAATTCTTTAAAATCGCGATCTGACTTACTTCCTACAAACTTTTTGAGGATATTATTAAAGAAATTTAACATGATTATATAGATACAAATTGAAGTTCAAAGGTAAGGATTATTGCTTTATTGATAAGTAGAAGTCGTAAGTGAATGGCATTGTATTTCAAGACGCTGAGTATTTATTTATCCACAGGTATTGACTTAAACCTTTTAGAACGTTACATTTGATAAATCAATCAATAGGATTTTTATGGCTTGGGAAGACGACGATGAGGATTTTGATCCTTCAAATTTTGAAGAGGGGGAGCCTGACGAAGAAGCACTTGCAGATATTCGTAAGGAGGATGAGCGCATAAAGAAAATGCCCTTAATGATTCATGCTATCCACATTTTAGAAATTACGGAGGCATTAATGGAGACGCTTCCTAATGATAATATGTCGGAGCATTATAAGCGTATTATGATGGAAGATGCCTTAACATTAGCTCCTAAAATAGCAGGTGCTGAAGGTGCTGATCTCTATACTTTGCGGATGGAAAATGCTGTTATAGTTAAAGTTGCCGCCCGAAACCTACTTGCTCAAACCTGTGGATTACAGATGATGGGCCTTTCTGAAGATCGTTATCTCAATGTTTTGCGTGATGAATTAGACGAATTCCGACTTCATTTTATAGATTGGGTAAAATCTTTCGATAAGACCAAAGATATTCAAGATAATTGGGGACTATTTTATGATTAAGGTGAAAAGAATTAAAAATTAAAAATTACTGAGTTTGTAATTTCAGCGTAATTCGTAATTTTTAATTCGTAATTTATTTCAATTCAAAGGTTTAGTTTTTTCATTATTGGCGCCATCTTATAGGTTATTGCGGTTACGATTAATGTCATTGTTCCACCAAAAATTACGGAGGGCACTAATCCTAAAATACGCGCTGCAAAACCTGATTCGAAAGCGCCTATTTCATTTGAGCTTCCAACAAAAATACTATTTACTGCTGCAACTCTTCCACGCATTTGGTCGGGAGTATACATCTGTAAAATGGTAGAACGAATCACTACACTTACGTTATCAAACATTCCTGAAAGTAGCAGCATCACAAACGAAATCCAAAATACTGTTGAGAGGGCAAATCCTATCATGCAACAACCGAATAATGCAACGCAAACTAACATTTTTATTCCTGCATTTTTTTTAGGCGGATAGAAGGCTTGAAATACAGACATAATTACCGCTCCAACGGCTGGTGCAGATCTTAAAATTCCAGTTCCTTCCGGACCAACATGTAAAATCTGATCTGCGAAAGCAGGTAATAAGGCTACGGCGCCACCAAAAAGAACTGCGAATAAGTCGAGGGTAATTGCTGAAATCAAGACGGGTTGAGCAAAAAAGAATTTTAATCCAGCTCGTAATGATTCACCAACTGTTTCGCCTTTTATAGCTGGCGGAATTGGTTTATTTCCAATTAATGAATAAAAAAACAAGGTAATTAATATTAAAATCGATACGATTATTAAGGATTCACCTGGTCCGATCCATCCATAACATAAACCTCCAAGCGCAGGACCCGTTACTGCTCCAACTTGCCACATACTGCTGTTCCAAACCGAACTATTTACATAGTTTTCACGAGGAACTAATTGTGTCCAAAATGAAGATTGAGCGGGGTTATATAATCCACGGGCAACACCAACCATAAAGATCACAGCGTATGCGGGCCATGTGCCTTCGCTTGTCCAATAATAGGCGTATAATGTGAGGATGAGGGATGCAACAAGCATGAGTGTAGTGGCGAACATCATTAAATGTCGGCGATTAAATCTGTCTGCTAAATGACCTCCAGGTAAGGCAAGCAGTAATGCAGGGATGGCTTCTGTTAAACCAATAAGTCCGAGTGAAAAAGGGTCTTTCGTTTGAGCATAAATCATCCAACTGGCGATTATTTCTTGCATCAAAACGGCAACAGTAAGCACTAATTTGCCTATTATAAAAAAGCGAAATTCGGGAAAGCGAAGTGCTGAATAAGGGTCGTGTTTAATCTCCATTTGATAGCGCTAAAGTAAACAACTCTATTGACGAGAAAATTCATTTTGACGATATATTCACAATTCATCAAATATAAATCTTAATAAATTATTAAACGTTATTTAGTAATTAGTCGATTAATTGAATTTAGGTCGTAAATTTGAAACGTTATGTCAGCTGAACAATTGAAGGCAAAAGAAAAAATTTTCCGAATATTTGTGATTGAGGATGACATCTGGTATGGTGAATTTTTGGTGCATCACCTAAAGATGAATCCCGATTATGAAGTAACTAGATTTGAGGCAGCTCGCGAAGCTTTGGCACAACTGCATCTTCAGCCTGATGTAATTACACTTGATTATTCATTACCCGATTTGTCGGGCGATGAGGCTTTAAAAAGAATTAAAATCGATTCTCCGAATACGTCGGTGGTTATGATTTCTGGTCAAGAAAATGTTGCTACTGCCATTGAGTTGCTCAAAAAAGGTGTTTATGATTATCTTGTTAAAGATGATGATACGCGTGAAAGGTTGTGGAATACGGTGAATAATATTCGCAAAAATGTTGAGTTACGTAAGGAGAATGATTTTTTACGTGACGAGATGAGCAAGAAATACGATGTTTCAAATTTGATTATTGGCACAAGTGAACCAATGAAAAAAGTTTTTAATCTTATTAGCAAAGCATCAAAAACAGCAATTACAGTTTCATTATCAGGCGAGACAGGAACAGGAAAAGAATTAGTTGCAAAATCTATCCATCTTAATTCTTCACGATCAAGAAAACCTTTCGTTACAGTAAATGTTTCAGCAATACCCCGTGATTTAATAGAAAGTGAATTGTTTGGGCATGAGAAAGGATCATTTACAGGAGCAATAACTCGTCGAATAGGGAAGTTTGAAGAAGCACACCAAGGGACGTTATTTTTAGATGAAATTGCGGAGTTGGATTTTAGCTTACAAGCAAAGCTATTAAGAGTTTTACAGGAAAAAGAAATTACAAGAATTGGAAGTAATGAAGTAATTCCAATTGACGCAAGAATTATTGTGGCAACACATAAAAATCTTGTTAAGGAAACAAAGAGAGGAAATTTTAGAGAAGATCTTTATTATAGACTTTTAGGGTTGCCAATTACACTTCCGCCACTGCGTGATAGGTCGACAGATGTTTTATTGCTTTCAAGATATTTTATTGATAAATTTTGTTTAGAAAATAATTTACCGGTAAAAGTATGTACACCCGAAGCAAAGGACAAATTAATTAGCTATACCTTCCCAGGAAATGTAAGAGAACTTAAGTCTATAATGGAGCTTGCTGCTGTAATGACAGATAATGACCTAGTAGATGCAGAAGATATATCTTTTAATGCAGCGCAAAATAATATAGAGCTATTAGATCAAGATTTAACATTGGAGGAATACGAGTATCAAATTATACGACATTATCTAAAAAAATACAAGAACAATGTTTTGGAGGTTGCTCATAAACTTAATATCGGAAAGTCTACAATTTATCGATTATTAAAAGAAAAAAAATTATAAAGTATTTTTGTTTAGTTTTTATTAGTAAAGTTTTAAAAATATACAAATGTCATTAAGTAATAATAAATTTTTTTTTGAATCAGTTTTGGCTCAGTTGCCATGTAATATTGTTGTTTTAAATTTGGATCATCAATATATATATGTTAATCCTTACGCGATACAAAGTGCTGAGATGAGGAAATGGATAATTGGAAAAACAGATTTTGAATATTGTGAATATCGTAATATTGATATTAACTTAGCTACCAAAAGACATGAAATTTTTAATAAAGTGGTCGCAGATAAGCAAGAACTGGAATTTGAGGAAGTTATTACAGATAAATCGGGCGAGGTGCGTTATTACTCAAGAAGATTAACTCCAATTTTTTCTGATTTCGGAGAAATTTCTTTTGTCATTGGATATGGATTAGAGATTACAGAGCGAAAAAAAATGCTAATAGAACTTGAAACTCGTTCTGTTTTTATTAATAAAGTATTAAATACTAGCCCTAATTTAATATATGTAAAAGATGGTGAAGGTCGCTTTCAGTTAGTTAATCAAGCGATGGCAAATTTATTTAATACAAATATAGAATCACTAATAAATAAATCGAATGAAGAGGTTCATCAAATAAAAGATGAAACAGATTCTTATTCTATTATTGATCAGAAAGTAATAAACACATTAAAGCCAATAAATATTGTTGAACCATTAACCAAATATGATGGCACAAAACTTTGGTTCGACACTATCAAAGTTCCTTTAATTGATTCAAATGGAACTGTAAACGTGTTAGGAATTTCTACTGATATTACTGAGAAATGGTTGGTTGCGGAAAAGGAACGAGAAAACAATTTGAGATTAATTGCTGGTGAAGAAATTACAAAATCAGGAAATTGGGAAATTGATTACGAATCGGGAGAAATATATTGGTCGCCGGGAATGTATGTAATATGGGAACGCGATGAAGAACTAGGATTGCCAACTATCGACGAAAGTTATTTAGTGATGCATCCCGAAGATGCAGTTAAATTAAGAACTGGAATAGCTGAAATTAAAGTTTCAGGAAAGGAATTCCGAATGGAACTACGGTTATTGCTTCCCACTGGCATTAAATTTCTAGATAGTATTACCAAGCCAATTTTAGATGATAACAATAAATGCGTTAAAATAGTAGGGAGTATTATCGATGTTACAGATAGAAAAAAACATGAATACGATCTTGTCCAAGCAAATAAGCAGGCCGATGAATCAGTAAAAGCACAAGAACATTTTCTTGCAAATGTAACGCATGAGTTAAGAACCCCTATTAACGGTGTTATAGGTATGGCTCGTCTGCTTAATAAAACAGACTTGTCAACTACTCAACGAAACTATTTAGATATTTTGTCGAAGACTGCTGATAATTTATTACTCATTATTAATGATATCCTTGATACCGCAAAGATTGAATCTGGTAATTTGTCATTTGAAAAAATTGTTTTTGACCCTTCGCAAGTTGCAGATACAGTTGTTCAAACACAATTATATAAGGCTGAAGAAAAGGATTTATTTATTAGACACATTGTTGGGATGTCTACTTTGCCACATGTTATTGGTGATCCTTTTCGGTTAAATCAAATACTTTTAAATTTATTAAGTAATGCTATTAAATTTACGCAGCAAGGTGAAGTTCTATTGACGCATAGAGTTGTTGAAGAGCAAGGTGAAAATGTAACAATAGAGTTTTCTGTTAAAGATACTGGAATTGGCATTGCAGCAAATGAACTTGAGAAAATATTTGAACGGTTTACACAAATAGAAGGAAATAAGTTTAATTCGAAGGAAGGTACTGGTCTTGGATTAACTATTTCAAAAAATTTAGTTGAAATGCAAGGAGGGAAGATATGGGTAAAGAGCGAGCTAGGCAAGGGAAGTGTTTTCGCATTTAGCATATCCTATAATAAGGCTTTAAGCGTACCTAAAGTAAAAGTAATTGAAAGAATTTCGCCAGGCGAGTTTGAGAATTTCCGTATTCTAGTTGCTGAAGATAATCGCGTAAATCAATTTATTACTGAAGCGATGTTACAGGATTGGGGCTTTAAAATAGATGTTGCTTCAAATGGTAAAGAGGCGGTTGCTCTTTTAGAGAGAAATAATTATGACATCATTTTAATGGATATTCAAATGCCAGAAATGAATGGTGTAGAAGCAACAAAAATTATTAGAGCGATGGAAGATAGTGAGAAGTCGAAAATTCCGATTATCGCCTTAACTGCGAATACCACACGGCAATCACATAAGAAATTTTTAGCGGAGGGTATGACTGATTGTTTAGTCAAGCCATTTCAGGAAGAAGTATTATATAAAAAAATCTTTAGCCAATTGAAGGCTGGAGGGAAAATTAATCAAGTATTAAAAGGGCCACGTTTTCCCTTGCGCAAATTTCCTGAATTGTCATTAGAGAATTTATATAATCTATCACTTCTTAAAAGTGATACGCGAAATAATCATGAGTTTCTAATAAAAATGCTAGGAATATTTATTGATACAATACCTTTCATTATTATCAAAATGCAATCTCATTTTGATAATAATGAAATGGATGCAATAAGCACTCTTGCCCACAAGATAAAGCCAACTTTACATAGCGTAGGAATTTTAAGTTTAAGAGAAGTCATTCGTAATATAGAAGAATATCGTGACAGGAAAAGAACTCCTGAACAATTGAAAAATGATTTAACTAAATTGAAAGAAGTAATAAATGAAGTCGTCGAAGCTTTTCAAAAGGAAATAATTCAGCTTAAAGAAACTATTGAATAGTAATAATTTTTAGTGAATCTCACTATTTATTTTTTCTATCTCTCTTTCAAAAAATGGAATTATTTCTTTGGTATTTTTTTTCCAATTAAAATTTTCGGAAACAAAACGATATGCATTTTCAGCGATCCGTGATCGAAGA
>Ga0209596_1004869_pt1 | contig 10109 bp, 8 predicted proteins | sample M_130807_MF_Meta_FD_187314 | JGI IMG/M metagenome (GOLD analysis project Ga0209596, IMG submission 187314) | Freshwater microbial communities from Lake Montjoie, Canada to study carbon cycling - M_130807_MF_MetaG (SPAdes) (version 2) | ecosystem: Environmental > Aquatic > Freshwater > Lake...
GGATCACCAGCGTGCGCGGGTCGGGCGCTTCGGCAGCACCAACCCCGGCCAGCACCTTGGCCATGGACGCCGTGGTGCCTTCGGCATGCTTGCGGATGGTCTCGATGGTCCACACCGCATCCTCGGCAGTGAGGGGCGTACCGTCCGACCACTGACCGTCACGCAGCTTGAAGGTGATGGTCCGGCCGTCTGGCGACTCGTCCCAGCTCTCGGCCCAGTCGCCTTCCAGCTTCAGCCCGGGTCCGTACTGCAGCAGCTGCGGATAGAGCATGGAATACGCGGTGCTGTCCTGGGTTTCGATGCCGACAAACGGATTCAGCGACGAGATGTAATAGGTCGTGCCGACCGTCAACACATTGTCGGTGTCACCACCACCACCACCGCCGCCGCTGCCGCCGGCACCTTTCGAGCAGCCGGCAAGCAGCAGGGTCAGGACGGCGAGTACCGCCAGAATCCGCCGCCCCATATGTCCCCCGGCCGCGCTCACAGAACGTTGGTCCATGCCTGGTCGCCGACGGCGCCGACGACGCGCACCCGGCGGTAATCGACGTCGCCGGGAACCTCGACGAAAGCACGGGTGATAAGACCCGACCCATCAGTCTCAAGGATCCGGCCACAGCGGCGTCCGCCACGACCGGCGGTGATACTCGCGCCGTTCTCCCGACTGGTGGTCACGTGAACTGCCCTCGCGGGCGTGCACTGGATTTCGATTCCCTTGTCATCAGTGTGTACCTCCAGAATGCGCGGTCCGGTGGAACCATAGGAATCGCCGACCCGCAGGGCGTCCACCACTGCACTCGGCGTACGTTCAGCAACCTTGACCCACGTCCAGGCCAGGCCGATATCAAAGAGCGGCATATGTGAGTCATCAGTCGCAATACCGTGCAATCGCAGGCCGCGTTGCAGTCCTTCGTCCCACATCAACGATGAGTCGCCTCGTCCGCCTTCGCATTCACTACTGCCGTTGTACATCTCGACGCCGGCCAGGTGCGGCGCATCATCGAAGGCGTAGGAGCCTGCTCCAGTCCAGTACGGGTGCGCGAGATAGGCGACACCACCCTGCTCGTGGGCCCACAGCGCACCCGCCTCTACGGAAGGGAATGTCCGCTGTTCCCAATGCTCTTCGACGTTGATCATCCAGTTCCGACGGTCACCGCCAGGATCCTCCGGGATCTCGTGAATCCCGTAGACCAGCAGATCGGCAGTCCAGCCGACAGGGCCGAGGTCGACGGTCAATTCAGCAGCCGGAACCATCATGATCTCCGGCACGTCATCGACGGTGGCGAGACGCCAGTGGTCGGTCAGAGCGAGCACGTCGAATCCGGCGGTCGAGTACTGGCGTGCGACCGCCTTGGGCGGAAGGTCGCCGTCACTGACCGTCGAGTGGGTGTGCAGGGCGCATCGAAGCCACTCACCGGCACGCTCGAAAACGTTTGTCTCTGAGGGCATTCAATTCCACTTCTTGTCGCACTACTACCGACAACCGGACACTACACCCGCTTCAACTGAACGTTCAGACGAAATCGCAGATGATCGGCATCGCTTCCGTCGACTCAGTACGCACTACCTGGAATTCAAAGGCCGTTCACCGTTTGTTCGATTACTAGCCGGCGTCGGCTGCGGGCTTCACCGGCGGCGGGGCCGGAAGAGCGGCATACAGATCGTGCTCCAAAGCGTCCGCGGCGGTGGCCGAGTCGGGTGCCGAGATCGCGAACACATCGATCACCGAGGAGCCCAGGGTGGTGATCTTCGCCCAGGCGATATCCACTCCGGCACGTTCAAAGACGCCGGTGAGCACCGCGAGCAGTCCGGTGCGGTCCGACGCGCGGACCTCGACCAATTGCCGGCCGGGTTGGCCGCCGTCGTGCCAGAGGATCTTTGGCGGTGCCGGGGCGGCCGCGGGTACAGCGGGATTGGGCGGACCCGCTGGGTTGCTGCCGTACCGGGCGGTTTCGTGATCGCGTTCCTGCAGCGAGCCGATGACGTCGAGTTCCCCGTCGAGGGCGAGGATGAACTGCTGACGCACCAACTCTGCTGCCGGCGGGGAGCCGAAAAGCGGTGACACCACGAACGTGTTGATCGCCGATCCGTCCGCACTGTTGACCGTCGCCGAATGGACGCTCAGCGAGTTCAACGCCAGCACCCCGGCCGCCTTGGACAGCAGACCACGGCGATCCGGGGCGATCATGGTGACGGCATAGGTCAGCGGGGACTCCCCCGGCACCATCTCGACATGCACCGCACCATCGCGGGCGATCGACAGATGCTCGTCCGGAATGGGTTCGGGCTGCGGCTCTTCATCACCGGCCAACAACACCCGGCAGCGGCGCACCAGATCGCCGATCAGCGTGGCTTTCCAATCACTCCACACCCCCGGCCCAGTGGCCAGGGAGTCGGCCTCGGTCAGAGCGGCCAGAAGTTCCAGTAACACCGGATCGCCCTCGAGCGCCTCCACGACACCGGCGGCCGTCGCCGGGTCCGCAAGGTCGCGGTGGGTGGCCGTCGAGGGCAGCAGCAGATGGTGGCGAACCATGCCCGCCAACAGCCGGACATCGGAAGGCCACAGTCCTAGCCGGTTCCCCACCCGGACAGCCAGTTCGGCGCCGATCACGCTGTGATCCCCCCCGCGCCCCTTTCCGATATCGTGCAACAGGGCACCCAGCACCAAGAGATCGGGCCGGGATACCCGGGTCGTGAATGAACTTGCGCGCGATACGGTTTCGACGAGGTGACGGTCCACGGTCCAGATGTGGATCGGATCACGCGGCGGAAGGTCCCGCACAGCGCCCCACTCCGGGAAGATTCTGCCCCACAGACCCGTCCGATCCAGCGCCTCGATCGTGGTCACCGCCGTAGGGCCGGCGCTCAGCAACACCAACAGATCATCGAGCGCATCGCTCGGCCAGGGTGCGCGCAACTCCGGAGCGGTTTCGGCGAGTCGCCCCAGGGTGGACGCCGCGATCGGGATTCCGGTTGTCGCCGATGCTGCGGCAACCCGCAGGGTCAGTCCCGGGTCGCGTTCCGGTTTAGCGTCGCGGGCCAGGATCACCTCGCCAGCGAATTCGACCACACCCTCGTCCAAAGGTCGTCGGGCTGGCCGGCGCAGCACCGAAAGGCCCCGCCGCGGAAGGGCGTTCGCTGCGGTGCGCAGGCCGGCATCGACGTAATAGCTGACGGTGCGGGCGGCATCGGAGAGAACCCGGGCCAGGTCGAAACGGTCACCGACGCCCAGGGCGGCGCCGGTCTCGTCGGCATACTGGGCCAGCAATTGATCACGGCCGCGTTTGGATACCCGGTGCAATTCGGTGCGCACGTTGATCAGTGCCAGGTGCGCCGACGCCAACGATCCGGCCGGGGAATCCGGAGCGAGGCTGGGGTGCACGTCAGCCAACTGCGCGATCGCAAGCGCATTAAGCAGTTGGACGTCACGCAGCCCGCCCATCCCGGACTTCAGATCCGGTTCGGCGCGGTGAGCGATTTGACCACTGCGCTGCCACCGGGAACTCGCCTGTTCGAGGAGTTCGTCGAAGCGCGAGACGATGCCGGCGCGCCACTGCCGCCGTGCGCCGCCGATCAGCGCCGAAGACAACTCCTCGTCGCCGGCGATGTGTCGGGCCTCCAACATCGCCAGACCCGCTGACATCTCCGAACCCGCGACCTGCAGCGCCTCAGATACCGTCCGCACACTGTGGTCAAGCCGAATGTTAGCGTCCCACAACGGATACCACAGCAGATCGGCGACCTGAGTCACCACATCGTCGGGCATGTTGTCGTGCAGCAGCATCAGATCGAGGTCGGAGTACGGCGCCAGTTCACGGCGTCCCAGCCCGCCGGTCGCGACGATGGCGAAGCCACTGCTGGCCGTGATGCCGATTTCTCCCGCCTTGGTTTTCAGCCATAACTCGTGCAGATCCACCAGCGCCTCGCGTAACGCTGCGGCGTCCAGGCGCCGCTGTCCGCCGTCGAGAAGTTGCCGATTGGCTGCGGCCAGGTCGGTGGCGGGGTGCAGCGATTCCGCCGCCGGCGGCTTCCACCTGCCGGCGACGGAATCGTTTGTCCGCTTTGTCATCTCAGTATCCCCGCTGTCTGCACCGCTCCCCTGCGGGTGCGGCGTCTAGAGAGCGTCGGTTCCCCGCTCGCCGGTGCGAACCCGGACGATCGTCTCCACCGGGCTGACCCAGACTTTGCCGTCACCGATCTTGCCGGTGCGGGCGGCGGCCACGATCACGTCGACCACCCTGTCGACGGCGGCGTCATCGACGACGACCTCGACTCGGACCTTGGGGACGAAGTCGACCGAGTATTCCGCGCCGCGGTAGACCTCGGTATGCCCCTTCTGGCGCCCGTAGCCCTGGACCTCGCTGACCGTCATTCCGTGGACGCCCAGTTCCTCCAGACCGGTCTTGACGTCTTCCAGTGTGAACGGCTTGATGATGGCAGTGATCAGCTTCATATCCCTCATACCTCCGCGCCGTGACGAGTGAGAACCGAGCCGCCTCCGGATGCCGCGAAGTCGTACGCGGTCTCCGCGTGTTCGGCTTCGTCGATACCGGCCGCCTCGGCCTCGCGGTCAAGCCGCAGTCCGATGGTGTATTTCAAGAGCAAGGCCAAGATAGCCGTGACAACCGCCGAGTACCCCAGAACCGCGAAGGCACCCACCGCCTGACGCCACAACTGATCGGTGCCGCCGCCGTAGAACAGGCCGGCAACGGCCGCTGGTGCCTCGGGTGCGGCCACCAGACCGATCATCAACGTGCCGACGAGTCCGCCGACCAGGTGGACGCCGACGACGTCGAGCGAGTCGTCGAAGCCGAACTTGAACTTCAGCCCGACCGCCAGTGCGCACAGCACACCGGCGGTGGCCCCGATGACCAGGGCACCAATCACATTAACCGAGGAGCACGACGGGGTGATGGCGACCAGTCCGGCCACCACACCGGAGGCCGCACCCAGGGTGGTGGCATGGCCGTCCCGGATGCGCTCGGTGAGCAGCCAGCACAGCATGGCTGCGGCGGTGGCGATGGTGGTGGTGATGAACGTGGTGCCGGCGATTCCCCCGGAGGAGACCGCCGATCCCGCGTTGAACCCGTACCAGCCGAACCACAGCAGGCCCGCGCCGAGCATGACGAAGGGCAGGTTGTGCGGCCGCATCGGAGTTCCGGGCCAGCCCGCGCGCTTGCCGAGGATGACGGCCAGTACCAGACCGGCGATACCGGCGTTGATATGCACCGCGGTTCCGCCCGCGAAATCGATCGCCTTGAGTTTGGTGGCGATCCAGCCACCGTGCTCGGCGGTGACACCGTCGAACGCGAACACCCAGTGCGCCACCGGGAAGTACACGAACGTGGCCCACAGTCCCGCGAACACCAGCCAGCCGCCGAACTTCAGGCGGTCAGCCACCGCACCGGAGATCAGCGCCACGGTGATGATGGCGAACATCAACTGAAACGCCACGAAGACCGTCTGCGGAATCGTTCCGGCCAATGGAATACCGATGGCTTCAACCGCTTCGATGCCCGCGCTGGGATCGGCGACCACCTCGAGGACGGCATTGCCGCCGATCAAGCCTTTGAGCCCGAAGTACTGACTCGGGTCACCGAAGAGATTGTTGACGTCGTTGCCGAAGGCCATCGAATAGCCGTACAGCACCCAGAGCACCGTGACGACGCCCATGGCGCTGATGCTCATCATGATCATGTTGAGCACGCCCTTGGAGCGCACCATGCCGCCGTAGAAAAAAGCCAGCCCTGGTGTCATCAGCAACACCAGTGCTGAACTCGCCAGCATCCAAGCGGTGTCACCGCTATCCGGCGCACCCAATACCGGGAATAGATCCACTCGCTGTTTCCTCCTTCGGAGTCGCGGTCGTGCACCGACGACTTGGACGCAACAATGCGCAGTCGTTGTTTCCGGAAAGCCGCCCCGGTGTTTCGTGTCTGTGAACGGATGGCCGGACTACGTTTCGCTGTTGTTACATGGCGCGATTCGCCTCGGCAGGATCCAGGTGTGCGTCAGCCCAGCAGTGCGTCCACGAATGCGGCCGGCTCGAAGGGCGCCAGATCATCCGGGCCCTCACCGAGTCCGACGAGCTTCACCGCGACACCGAGTTCCTGTTGAACGCGGAATACGATGCCGCCCTTGGCAGTTCCGTCCAGCTTGGTCAGCACCAACCCGGTGATATCGACGACGTCGGCGAACACCCGGGCCTGGGTGAGACCGTTCTGTCCGATGGTGGCGTCGAGAACCAGCAGCACCTCATCGACGGCGGCGCGTTTCTCCACCACTCGTTTGACCTTGCCGAGTTCGTCCATCAGACCGGTCTTGGTGTGCAGTCGGCCCGCCGTGTCGATGACGACGACGTCGGCTCCGGTCTCAATGCCCTTGTCCACGGCGTCGAAGGCCACCGAGGCGGGGTCGGCGCCCTCGGCGCCGCGGACCACCTCCGCACCCACCCGGGCGGCCCAGGCCTGCAACTGGTCGGCGGCGGCCGCCCGGAAGGTGTCTGCGGCACCGAGCACCACGCGGCGCCCGTCGGCCACCAGCACCCGGGCCAACTTGCCGACCGTAGTGGTCTTGCCGGTGCCGTTGACCCCAACCACCAGCAGCACCGACGGCTTCTCGGCATGGGGCAGAGCTTTGATGGAGCGATCCAGGCCCGGGTTGAGTTCTCTGATGAGCACCTCACGGAGTACCGCGCGGGCTTCGGCCTCGTTGCGCACGCTACTGGCGGCCATCTGGGCGCGCAGATGTTCGATCACCGACGCCGTGGTGACCGGTCCGAGGTCGGCGATCAGCAGGGTGTCCTCCACCTCCTCCCAGGAGGCCTCGTCCAGATCGCCGCCACCAAGCAGGCCGAGCATGCTGCGGCCGAATGCGTTCTGCGACTTGGCGAGCCTGCCGCGAAGGCGCTCCAGGCGGCCGGCGCTCGGGGCGATGGTGTCAAGCTCGGGTGCCGGCGGGGTTGCAGCGGTCTCGGCGAGGTACTCCTCGACCTCCTCCACCAGGGGGGTCTTCGAAGTTTCGGGCGGGGACATTTCGGGCAGCCCGACGTTCGAGATCGGCCGCTTCACCGAATCCCGCGGGATGGCTGCGTCGTCACCGACGCCGGGCAGGCCGGAACCGAATCCCGGGTCGACGGCGGGGCCCGATCGGGGCCGATCAACCGTCGCAGGGCCTGACGATTGTGTGAAGGATATGCCGGAGGAGGCGGTGTAGCCCCCGGAGCGGTCGACGGGTGTGGGAGCCTCGATGGCAGTGTCGGAGCTGGGAAGCAGGCTTACCTGGCGGCTCCGATACCGAACCAATCCGAAGATCAGTGCGGCGATGACGAGGACGGCGATGATCGCGATGGCGATCCAGAGACCCTGGGACACGAGACCATTGTTTCAGGGTTTACCGTCGGGCCGCCGCAGTCCTGGCAAACCGGCGTCGGGCTGCCGCCGATGACGACGCCGGGCCGCAAGCTTCGCCACATCGACGCCTGCCTGACCGGGCCGGTCGAGTATCAGGGCGTCACCACCGGGTTCGAGCGCTACCGGCTGCCCTATGACGCGCTGACCCAGACCAGCCTGGCTGCCGTCAACCTGAGCACCCGTTTCCTGGGCTCACCGCTTGCGGCGCCGGTGTTGATCGGCGCGATGACCGGCGGCGCCGAGTTGGCACGCACCATCAACCGCAACCTGGCCGACGCGGCCCAGAAACTGGGCGTCGGCATGATGCTGGGGTCGCAGCGCATCATGCTCAACGACGATCCGGCAGGAAACACCGCGGCGGCCAGCTTCGAGGTGCGTGACCTCGCGCCGGACATCCTGCTGATCGGCAATATCGGCCTAGCCCAAGTCTGCGACGCACTCGCCCCCCGGCTTTCCGCAGCACTGGCCAGGGTGGGTGCGAATGCCGTTGCGGTGCATATCAATCCGCTGCAGGAGGCTATGCAGGCCAATGGCGATACCGATTTCCGTGGCTCGCTGGAGGCCCTCGGTCGACTGGCAGAAGAACTGGACTATCCGGTGATGGTCAAGGAGGTCGGTCACGGGATCGGCGCGGCCGCCGCCGCCCGACTGCGTGGCCTGCCCATCGCGGCGGTCGACGTGGCCGGCGCCGGTGGCACGTCGTGGGCGCGGGTGGAACAGGTGGTCCGCTACGGCGAGGTCCGGTATCCGGGGATCGCCGAGTGGGGCGTGCCGACCGCGCAGGCCCTGCAGGAGGTGCGGGCCACGCTGCCCGGGATGGCGCTGGTGGCCTCCGGTGGAATCCGATCCGGGATGGACGCCGCCAAGGCAATCGCCCTCGGCGCCGACGTGGTGGCACTGGCGCGGCCCCTGCTGGCGCCGGCGATCGAGTCCGCCGCCGCCGTCGTGGATGTGTTGGGCGGTTTCATCGAGGAGTTGCGGGTGTGCCTCCACTGCTGTGGCGTTGCCGATCTGGAAGCACTCCGCCGGATTGGCGCGACGAGCCGAGAATGACGCCGGGTCGGCCAACCGCGCTATTGGCCGGCCCCCGCGGGGAACCTCGGGATGACCACGGGGATGGTGACATCCGGCTTCAACGAGATGACTGGATTGGATGCCGCCGGGGCGGCGGGCGCCGGGATCGCGGGATCGGACACCGTCGGCACATGAAGGACGATTGGACCCACCGGGTGCGGAACCGGCTGCGGCGTCGCTTCTGGTACTGACACGATCGGTGGAGTGACAAGCGGAGGCAGTTCCGGGGGCATCACTAAAACCGGCGGTTTAGCCTGCGGGGTCATGACCTGCGGAGCTGACACCGCGGGGGCCGGCAGCTCAGGGGCAGCCGTGACCTCAGGCGCTGGAGCCTCCGGAGCGGAAGGCTTCTGCGAGGCTGGCGGAAACGCGCGCACCGTCGGCGCGGGGGTGACGGCCGGCGGGACGGCGCGGGCCGGAGCCCCCGCGGCATTCACCACGGCCGGCGCGGACGGTCGGATCGGGCTGCCTTGATGTGCGGGTTCGCCGCTCGGCGGGGAGACCACCAGATTCTCAGCGCGCTGGATAACTGTCGGGGAGGTTGTTGGGGGCGTGATGTCCGCGTTGACGACCGTGAGCAGCAGCCCACCGACGGCGGCTGCGGCGAAGCCCGCGACAATCCCGGACAGCAGTGCCGAGCGGCTAAACCGGGGTGCGGAAAGCGATCCGGCGGCATCCTCGGCGAATTGCACCGTCTGGCGCGAGTTCAGTTCTGCCACGGCGAATTCCTCGCCGATATACGGCAGGCATTCGGCGATGGAGTCGTCCTCCTGTGACCAGGCGAGGGCCCTGAAGGTCGCCGACTGCGATTCGTCGTCACGGCTCGTGGCCCAGGCGGTCGGGGTCCGGCCGGTGAGGCACTCGCGGCGAGCCGTCGGGCTGGCGGCGGTTGGATCGAATTCTCCGGACTCGCGGCCGATGAAGCCTTCACGCGGGATGGAAATGCTGGTCATGGGATTCACCTTCGGCTGGGCGCAGCCCCCGTTGGGCTGCTCTCACAGGTAGGTGCAATCAGCCCGTGCCCGAAGCACACTTTCTTGAGAAATTCTCTTCCCTGCATGCCACCACTGAAGGTTGAGAGCGCCCGCGGTAGCCCCGAGTCCGCCCTTACAAGGAAATACCTGTTCAGAGAGCTCCAAAAAAGTTTCCAAAAAAGTGTGCGATGGATGCCATGCGGCTGCACCTACCTGTGAACGCAAGCCCAAAGGGGGCTGCGACCACACGAAGGAGAACCTCATGGCTACTACTACTTTCCTCGCCAAGCTGGGCGCAATGGCCGCCACCGTGGCGGCGCCGGCGATGGTGTTCCTCGGCGCGGGCACCGCCGAGGCGTTCGACATCAATCTCCCGCTCGCCGTTTGGGGCACTTCGGCACCCGGTGGCGTCCAAGTTCATGTTCAGACCCCTGCCGACGGACTGAGCGGCTGGTGCACCTACAGCTCATTCGTGCGCGGCAACCCGATCGGCAAACCCCTGCCCGCTATTGATGTTCCGTTCTACCTGGCGCCGGCGGGCGGCGTGAACTCCGCGCTGCTCTGGTTCCCCAGCTACCCGACCGGTTCCACCTGGGACACCACCGTGAGCTGCCCCAACGGGGCGATGACGGTCCCGACCGTCTGGTGA
>Ga0209596_1004870_pt1 | contig 10104 bp, 7 predicted proteins | sample M_130807_MF_Meta_FD_187314 | JGI IMG/M metagenome (GOLD analysis project Ga0209596, IMG submission 187314) | Freshwater microbial communities from Lake Montjoie, Canada to study carbon cycling - M_130807_MF_MetaG (SPAdes) (version 2) | ecosystem: Environmental > Aquatic > Freshwater > Lake...
CTAGGGCGGTGCCCTAGGCTGGTATAGGTTGCCCCTTCAGGGCACAAGGGCCCGATTTATTGAGCGGCGGATGTTAATCCGCTGGTGCTGTTAGGTGAATGATGGTGCATGCTTATATAGGTGCGTAAAAAAACCCATGGGGGGGAAGCCATGGGTTTTTTAAAAGGAGGAAAGATCAAGTTGATATTACTTGATAGCTTCTTTGAAAGCTTTGAGTGCATTAGCGCGAACAGTTTTGGAAGCTGGCTTCGCGGAGAACATCATCTTTTCGCCTGTGAAGGGGTTAGTGCCTTCGCGAGCCTTGGTAGCTGGCTTGTTGCGAATTTTCAGTTTGAGGAGGCCTGGCAGGGTGAAAACGCCTGGGCCTTTTTTGCCAAGTTGGTCAACGATAACAGCGTGCAAGGAATCAAGAACAGCAACGACTTGCTTTTTGGAAAGCTCGGTGTGTTCAGCGATGGTGCTGAGGACTTGGCTTTTGGTCATGGCTTTTTTCTTATCGGACATACTAAAGAACTCCCTAAGACTTGAAGGTAAAAAAACAGGAAACTCCTCCTGATATAATGGAAAGTTAGGATTAAAGGGGATGAGTGTCAATCATAAAAGGGTTATTTTTCTAGGGTTTTGGCAAAGTGAAGGTGAGTAAAGGCTTAAAAAACAGGGATTTGCTGAAAAAGCCATAAAAACAGTGTAAAAAACAGGGAGAATTAGCAGGGTTTATTGCAGCTGCAATAAAAGAGTTGGGAAATGGATGGGAATAAAAAAAGGCCCGAAGGAATATTCCCCCGGGCCTTTTTGGTGGTTGTGAAAAACTTCAAATAGCACAACAGAAATTACAAAGCAGGGTCTGGCGCTCTCTATCCTAGTTGTCTATTCAATGATCTCTGCATAGGGCACAACATCACGGTCTTTGGTGCGATCATAACCAACCCATGGCCCCGGATTACCACGGTTGATGATGGTTATTGTTGCACCACCACCAGGATTATGGGGCTTTTGGAAATCCCCTACAATGTGGCCATTTAATGGATCTGCAGGATTTGCAGGATTATTATAAAGCCTTAGAATTATAGTTTCTTCGTTATCTGTATTTGGTTCAAAAGTAAGAATCATTGCAGGAGTTGCAACCACATTGCTATATGGCGGAACAACACTTTTTAGAATGAACGCACCGGGAAGACCAAAATCAACATTCTGAATGGGTGCTGCTGGAACACTGTATGCAACACCTGTTAACTGAGCATTCACCATATTGGTTCTATCAACGATGGCGAACATACGATGGCGAATATTAATGCCATCGAGTTTGCCAATTTCAGCACCAAGAGTAGGTGGCTGGGCAGAATCATCAATTACCTCGAAATAGCCAGTAGTAATCCAAACAGCAAACACATTGCTTCTAGTAGTAACACTGTTGCCGATTTTAGTAAGTAATTCTTTTCGAGGATAGATTGCGGGGCTTGCGCCAGATGCTGAAAATCCTTGAACATCTAGCAAATTACCGAATGGGACTTCCGCATTCCCAGCAGCGGTACTGGCAAAAGATTGATACCCTAGTAATGACTTATTAAACCCTTTTTTAGATATGGCACTGCTAAAATCCACATTGTTGGCTTGACCAAAACTAGCAATAGGCCTCTGAGCAACCAAGTTACTATAACCCGTGGTTACATCAGTAGGGGTAAAATTATTGGCAGGTGCAGCATCTGCAACGGCTTGAAAAACCTCTTCGCTAGGCATCGTATTTACATTCACTTTTCCAAGAACTCGCCCATGCCTCGCCTCGCCTGCTTGAAGAGGGGAAACGCCAACAGCCTCTAAAAACCGGTGCAACCTTGTGTTTTCGTCAAACCAAGGCCAATTGGATGCGTAGGGATGTGAAATTTTCATGGGAACTAAATTAACACCCGGAATGTTTGGCTGATTAAAAGCATCATTCCAACGGCATGCAGTTTGAGTTAATTCATGAGGTTTGACCGTGGCAACATGAATGAGTTCCAGAGGATTAATCAACTGCCTGTCAAGATGACCAAGCCAAGGCATAGGATTAAGGACATTAGAATTTGGCTGCCCCATAGTATGCTGGGCCCCGGCTGGCATACCCCCTACTTGATTTCCAGTATTATTACCATTGTACATATTATTAGCCAAAATCATTAGATCTAAACCAATCGAATCCAAGAGAGGAGACCTACGGCCTATTGAACTTGTGGTGGTAACATCCGGATTTCGAGCCGCGGTATCGTCATATTTGCGAAGGTCATACATCCTTCCTTTAGAAAAAACATCCACCGTAATATAGGGATTGTAAGGCATCATAGGAATTGCCAAATTGCCCGTAACGGGGTCAATGTCATTGGGCGTTAAACCCGGATAAACAAGTTTTTGCAACATTATCTCAGGGGCATTATTTGGACCAGGCGTTGCAGCTACCCCAATATTTTTCAATTTAATTTTTGGTGTTTTAAATGTAGTATTAATTCTCGGATCCGCTTCCATTCGAAGCATAGTATCATCACCAATCACCATAAACCCACCCGGATTCAAATACCAAGTGGCGGGAACCATATTTGCCACAGGCATATTGTTGGGATCAGTCCAGTTATCCAAAATTGCCTTCGCCATTCCATTGGCATCCGTTGCAATATTGGTCCCATTAAAATCATATGACCCTGTACTGTTGAAATACATTCCGTTAACAGCATTCATTTGGCCAGAAATTTGACCTCGTTGACACAAAACAAGCTTGTAATTTTGGTATTCGGTCCCGGTGCCATCCTTGAATTGAAGTACAGCATTATGACCGCCAGGTCCAACAACATAATTGCCATCAGGTGGCAATGGGTTCATCAATTCAACTGCGGTGAACAAATGAGTTTGCATGGTGGCTTTGGTGTTGTTCATAAAAGTATCACCTGAATCATTTTGGGCCATAGAATAAGCCTCATTGATAACAACACGAGGCAATTCAACACCAAATACAAAATCTTTAGGGTCTCCGCTCCAACGAAAAACAGTATTGAAATCATCTCCGTCGATAAAATCAACAATGTTGGCAGCAAGTTGAGCAAACCATCGATTTGTTTTTTTTATCTCCATAATGTCGGCTTGAACAGCAGGGTCCACGGATGTCACTGCAGTTTCGTAAAAAATAACACCGGTCACATTACGAAGGACGTTATAAATTTCCTGGGCAAAAGTTTGGCGATCATTTACAGCCTGATCAAACTGCGCTTTAACAGCACCATAATTAATAAAATTGGTCTGGTCAGACATCCCGTTTTGTACCACTGGTGGAAAAGCGGTAAGAGGTCTATCAAGATTAAATTTAAGAGGAGGGCTTGTTTGGTTTGGAAGTATTGTTGGGGTATCTGGAATCGGAGAATAGTAAGTCACCCCCGCCTGGGCAACCGGATTTGATCTATCAGGAAAAATAAAATTTTTGGTTCTAAATGTATTCGAATAAATGGCCCCTGTCATTGCATTAGAAAGCGTATCAGGAGAAATTGGAGCCATTGCGGGCCTATCTAAATCTGCACTTAATGTAGCCACCATGTTACGAATCCGTTGCCGAAAAATCCCATCCATTCCCGAAGTGTTATAAGGCATATCCGAACCTAACGATTTGGGAAGCAATTGCGCCAATTGGCTTTTGCTATAGGGTTCCCCTTTGCCCTGCCAACGAAGGATGGATGCGGTTTCTGAAACAGGAAACACTGTGGAAACGCCAATAGGATTTGGACCAGTCACATTTGATTGGGTCCGATAAGGATTAAAATTGCGAGCATGGTAATTTGAACCAGGTGTTACACCATCCAGCAAATGTTCGGATGCTTGCCCATTGCCAAACCCCTGCCCAAAAGATGGAAAGCCATTTGCATTTATAAAGGTTGGCCTTGCAGTTGGCCCCCAACCCCCCATTGCCTGAAAATCCCCTGCCCCATTAAAATCAACTGGGGAATAGGAATGTAATAATGTACTAGCAAAATAAGTTGTTGGGGGGGGATTACTATTAACTGGAAGATAGTTAGCCTGAAACAATCGACCATATGTTTTCCATTGGTTTAATGATGAAACATTCGAAGCTGCTGCAGGTATTCCAGAGGTCGTACCATAGGATAGCAAATTCAAGAATTCATTCGCTGGCGAAAGAGGAGAATACTGAGGCACCATTCCAGAATAATTTTCAATTAGTTTTTTCGGATTGATCTCCCAACGCCCCCAACCCTGATTAGAGGCATGGTCAGCATTAGTTAAAGGCGCGCCCGGATTCCGCTGCATCAAATTGCCTGCGACATTCAAATTAATTCTGCCATCAAGGTCAAGAATCAACGGCGCTATTAACGCTTTATATTTCCTACCATCTGGGGTGGTCATTACCGGAAAGCCAGCATCAATCCAAATACTATCATTACCACCGGGGTAGCCTTCAAGGTTTTTAACATCTAAGCCATTCGGGCTTGTTGGATCAGGGGTTGGGAATCCAACATTGGTAGGCCTAAGTGTTCTGACTTGATTTGCAGGAGTCAAATTAGGATTACCAGAATTTAAGGGCCCGATGGAAACATTAGGAGCAATTAAAATATTGTCCTTATGAAAAGACGGCGAAATTGTTACATTACCAGCACTATCCAAGGAATAACTTCCAAGAAATAAATTACTTTTGTCAGGAAAAGTGTTGGGGGAATTCCATCCACTAATTTGATTCCCTAGAGTGTTATAACCTACTGTTCTAACGGCTTTTTCTGGGTCATAAACATTAAAAGGCGCCGTATTAGGCACTGATCCAAAAACCATATAATTTACAAAATCTAATTCGTTTTGAGATTTACCAGAACCTTGAAAAGGGCGGTCATTGCCCCCAACGGCCTTATAACCCCCATAAATACTCCTGGCCAAACTATGTCCACGAAGTGCACTATTCGTTGTGAGAACTTTCCCACTGTTATCTGTAGCAATGATAGGATCTGCAACATCATATAAAATTTGTCCAAGGGCAAAATTAAACATAAAGCGTGGGTCGATATCTGGCATCAAAGCATAATCGCTTCTCTTATCCGTAGCATTGAGATCAAAATCGCTTGTCCTGCGGATGGAATCTGCAACCAGGAGGTAAGTGGTTCCCACAACCAAAAACATGGAAAGGAATGCAACAACAACAAGAAGAATCATGCCAGAGCGTTTGACATCGGTTTTTGTATTTAACAACATGGCATACCCTCCTTTCAAACTTATTTACAATTTTTGAACAACGACAAACATCTTTGCTGTATTGGATTTTTGATCCCAAATACGAAGGGATATTTGAACTGCTTTAATATTAAGGCCTGTATTATTAGTGACATTCCAAACTGGAATTAATGAATTATTGCCAGCCGTGTTTCCGGATGGTTGCCACTTTCCTGTAATATTATTCCAAAAACCAAAATCATATTTAGGAATGGAGTTAGCTGCATTCCCCTGATCCGTTGTCCAAGTATCAAAAACTCGAATGGCAGCATTGCCGTTAGCAAGTGCATAGTTAGAGGCTGGAGGATAAGCACTATACGAACCTTGACTTAAAATCGTGGTAAGATCTTCATAGTCATATCTTAAATCTGTTAACAATTTTACATCAAAAGAAATCACATTAGTGGCTATGATATCGGTATTAACTTTAGAGGAAGGATTCACAAATTCAGAAAACAAAGGTCCCACACGGTTTCCAAGATGATTTAAAGTCCGATTTCCCATGCGTTTCCACGGAACTGTTAAATCGGAAGGTTTATTAAATGTTCCAGTAGAAGTTTCACAACTTATCTCTTCTTTAATTGCAGCGGTAGCGACCGGCAAAGTAACACCGGAAATATTAAAGCTTGGCAGCACAAGTTTTTGCTGTCGATAAAGATTAAAGTAAGGTAAGGACGGAGGATTGTTTTTTCCATCTGTATTACCGTCAGTTACCGGAGTTGCCCCTGCATTATGTGGGCCTAAAAAATAAGCAACTTCTGCCCAATCGGAATGTATTAAATTCGCATTCGATTCAAATCGCCGAATATTGGAATCAGTCATCCCTAGAGGAGTTCCTGCACCATTAAAGAATATATTTCCAAAAGATGCCCCCAAACTACTATCAAAAAAATCGTTGGGGCTTTTGCCGGGAAGCTTGACCGTAAAAGCAAGCATATGATTAGCTAATGCTGCACTTTGACTGAAAGTAACATTATTAATTGTCCCCTCTGCAACATCATTAGCTTTGTCCTGCCAAAGCATAAAGTAACCTTCTTTGGGTGGGCCATTATCCCAGAATTCAGGGTCGCTTAATTTCTTGCTTCCTTCAAAATGATTAGCCCCTAAATCGCGTTGCAAAAGAGTAATCGCAGGGCGAATTTTCTCCTGCATATCTGCAACTTCTTTTAGCCCCTGCATGACACCCGTTGCGATTACAAACGCCTGGCTCATGATGGAAAGCATGAGGATGATGAGGGCCATGGCGACCATCAATTCAACCAAAGTAAAAGCATTTTTGGGGTTTCGGTTTAGCAACAATGGGATTTGATTCGGTTTCATTAACCTGCTCCCATATCAATAACCCGAACCACATCGGAGAGAAGGTAAACACTTTGAATTGTAATTACTCCATTTGTAACGGGCAGACCAAATTTCTGGCGTAACTCTAATTCTGTGCCATTGATATTTTGAATTTGATGAAAGGTTCTTTCACTTAAGCTATTAACGACCATCAACCAATCATTTTTTTTGCAAGCATCAGAAAAAGCGGAAAGAGTTACAGTGATTGCATTATTGGTGCTAGCCGAAGAAAGACCAGCTTGCGAATAAGGAAAATCTGCAAAAGTTTGGCTCCGCCCTTTGTAAACCAGCATGTACCTGCGGGATGGCAAAGGGTTGTCCAAAGGCAGTTTCTTTTCTAATAAAAACGAAACCGAATATCTTCCAACGGCCGCAGGGGGGGTAGTTGCCGCCCGACCTGATTCATCCAGTTCAATATCAAAATTAGAAGTAAAATAACGCTCATTAATTTGCGCTGGTAAAGCTGGTGAAACACCGCCATTAATATAAGCAACTTTCACGCCACCTAATAAACTCCTTGAGGGCCCTGCAGCTTGATCTAAAAACAAATACTGAGGTGAATTACCTGCAAAAATAGGATTCAAAACTGCACCATTAGAATAAATCCAAGTGGGTTGATTCTTAACAAACTCTAGTGCATCGGTATCGAAGTTACTTTGCGTGTTATTCACCACTTCATTGATTTGATATTTTTCAATAGCTTGGCCCATCATCAGCGCAGCGACTGGAAAAATGGCAAACACGCTAACCATGCCAATCCCCATAATGAAGATGGCCATCAAGACTTCCAAAAGTGTAATACCTTTTCGGTTCACAAAAATTCCTTTAAATTCCCTTGTTACGGGGATCAATCGCAAATTGGTAAGGCGCACCAGTAGGCCCTACTTCGTAAACCCCAATGGAGCCAGACATTTTTCTGACTGCAAGAATCGCATCACGACTATAGTCGCTAGCAAGGGACTCAAAATTATGCAAATGCAAATAAACATCGGAAGGAAGATTATTAAGACTTCCATCAGGGTTGAAGATGATATCTGATGCTGTTGATAATTCCCCACTACCTGGAGCACGAATCTCAATAATGTTGGAAATCTCAAAAGGAGTATCGCCAGAAAGATCAATCGCACCACGGAATATTTTATATTTAACTCCAAATGCGTTCAAGTTTTGATTGAACCCCGAAGAGGCGTTAGTTACTGTAGCATTAGGAATGGCTGTAGCAATAGTTGCAACATCCCCTGACTCCAAAAGCATAAAATCGCCAGGATTTATTACTCCTAAGTATGCTGCAGGAAAGCTAATTACACCGGTCATAACATTAAGTGAAACAGGGCCAACTATGGAACCATCCAAAGGTGCGGGTTTTTGAATTAGAACCACGCTTCCAACCTTAGTCGGGGAATTGGGATCCGCATAAAACCTTATACCGGTTGGAAGGCGTTCTGCCTTGGCACGGTTTCTAGCAGAAAGCAAAGCGGATTGCACGGTGCTTGAAAATCGGGAGAGTTCTCGGTCTGCTTGATTAGCTGGATAAAAAGCTGCAGTAATGGCGGTGAAGATCACAATGATGGCCATTACGACCAACAATTCAACCAAAGTCATCGCAGTTCTTTTTCGGGTACCTTGCAGCATTGTAATATCTCAGAGTTTAACTTGCTATTCAGTATCGTAAGCAATATCTACGCGCAAAGAACCAACTTTTAATGATTTATCAGCAGCATAATCTGCAGCATCTACGTAGTGGATTTTATGATAGATAACCACACCGCCTGGCTTAATGATTCTTACACCAGTGGTATCTGTTGCAATGGAACCAGAACCAAGATCTTCGACTTTTAGCCCTTTGGGATGGGATTCAAGAGCCACTAAAAGACAAGCGCTTGAATTCCGATTGGTGGTGCTAGTTGCGCCTGGAATATTTTTCTTGATTGTATTAGCTATTAATAATTGCTGCGCCAAAGCCAAAGCAGATAAAGTCGGGGGGGTTGGAAAAGCATAACAATTGTAAATTCTTGTTAGAGATGCAGCAGGCAAATTACAATCAAAATTATAAACCGGCGAAGCAGCAGCTATGGCAGCAACCGTAGTTGGAAAGTTTCGAGCTATTTGTGTATTTGCATAAACTTGAATTGCTCTTGCATTGGGATCTAGTTCTGTAAGAAGGCCAATACTGGGCGGATTAAACAGATTGCTGGACAAAGTCTGATAATAAGTTTTGTCCGCAGCCGAGAACGCTTGGTAATCCTGCTTAGACTTTTGCTGAATATCTTGAGTGATTCTAGTAACGGCTTGTTTAATGGTATTAATAGTTATTGAAACGCTTGAGTTGGGATTGGTGGGATCACGCTGCCAAGCTGCATATTTAAAAACGGCTCCCGCAGTTAAAGCAGCTAATACTCCAATAATTGAAATTACAACCAGCAACTCGATCAAAGTAAAGGCTTTGCTTTTGCACAATGATTTGTTTGATGATAAAGCCATTGTTTTACTCCCCTACACCAAGTTGAAGGGCAGAGAAATTAGCAATGTCATCAAAAACGGCCTGACCTATTGTATAAGGAGGTTTGTAGTAACCACCCGGCCCAAAGGTTTTATCCTGACCTGAGCTTATAAGCTGAAAAGTCTTAGGGTTGTAATAGGAGGAGGAGGCAACTGGAGGACTGGGGCTTTTGTGATAGGGATAAACTATTCCACCAAGAGGATTAGCTAAAAAATACGCATATTCGGAACTTGAAAAATAAGCATAAGAACCACCGGAGTTATTTATCATGGTGTAATAATTGGTACCAAGCACAATTTGCTTTTGTTTGAATTCGTAAAATGGACCTTTAGTTTTATACTTGGGATTAGTCACATCCATTGGGTTTAATGGATTTGAAGAAAAACCCCTAAAATTGGGTGGATCATTAAGATTAGGAACATCTGCATAGCCACCGAGTAAAAAAACCAAAGCTTCCATCCCAAGCAATTGTTTCGGTGAAGCAGCATAAGTTGAGGGTAAAAGGTTCGGGGAACTTCCAAGCCAAGGAATTGTAGTTGATGCATACCAATTTTTGCCAAAGACTTTTGTAAAAAAGTTAAAAGTGTTACGAGTATTCGGGTTAGTAGGTAGACCAGTCATCATATTAGTGGCATTTGCTGCCGCTTGGAAATTTAGCCCGTTTGAATAAACCTCAATTATGCTAGGCAATCCATCAACATTCCCAAAGTTTTGTTTAGCAGCAGCAATTGCAGCTTCCAATTGCGAAAGTTCTGTTCGAGCTGCTACCATTTGACCCCGACTTAAAATTTTCATTACGCCCGCTGCGGTAAGCGAGACCAGGATGCCAATGATGGCGATCACCACCAATAACTCAATCAGCGTGAATGCTGAGTTTCTAGATCTGGATTTAAGCAAGTGCGACATGATTTGGATCCTCCGTTTTCATTCTACCCGCATCAACGCGGAATACCTGATTCACAAAGTTACACCCTTGTTTTTAAGGGGTTTTCTAACTGGACACTTGGTTTCTAAGATCTCACATGGCATTCTTTGAG
>Ga0209596_1004871_pt1 | contig 10104 bp, 8 predicted proteins | sample M_130807_MF_Meta_FD_187314 | JGI IMG/M metagenome (GOLD analysis project Ga0209596, IMG submission 187314) | Freshwater microbial communities from Lake Montjoie, Canada to study carbon cycling - M_130807_MF_MetaG (SPAdes) (version 2) | ecosystem: Environmental > Aquatic > Freshwater > Lake...
CCTATCGTGAACGTTACGCAACAAGGTAGCCCTAAGCGCCAAACACGCTCGGTTCGCGCTACCAGGCACCGTCCTTTAGCTTCTCAATCTCTCTTCGATCGCGTTTGGTTGGCCGACCCCCTGGTGATACGGGCACTGGCTGCAGCTTAAGGTTATCGGATAGCGTCTTTCTTCGTGCGCGACTGTCCTCTGTTTCACGGTACAGTGTTTGAGCCTGAAGAGCCGGCCCCCTCTTATCAGACAGCGCCAGCACTTCTACTGTGTACTGGTGTGGGTCAATCCGAATCAGGAGCATATCACCCACGGCCAACGCCTTTGCGGGCCTAGCTCGTACGCCATTACACAACACCCTACCGCACTCTAGGGCGCCCACGGATAGCGGTCGTGTTTTAAAAAATCGTGCCGCCCACAGCCACCTGTCTATGCGACACCTTACGCCACGATCGCTTGCGTCTGGGGGGGCCATGAAATTAAAGGTATGACGGGTTCGGCTATCGGCGATTGGCGCCCTTTGTGGCCGGCGCTACACATCAAGGTTTTTAACTCCTAGCGCATTTTTCTCAATGAAGGCGCGACGGGGCTCCACTATGTCGCCCATTAGGGTTGTAAAGATCTCGTCCGCCGTAATCATGTCGTCAATCTGCACTCGCAATAAAACACGATTTGTTACATCCATGGTGGTCTCCCACAGCTGCTCTGGGTTCATCTCCCCCAGACCCTTGTAGCGCTGAATGCCCACCCCTCGCTTGGCTTCATCCAGCAACCACTCTATGGCTTGCTTAAAATCAACCACGGCCTTGCGTTGCTCTCCTCGCTTGACGTACGCACCTTTACCCAACAAGCCATCTAGGGCCAGCGCTGTTTGTTTGATTTGGACGTAATCCCCGCCTTGCAAAAAGCTGGGCTCGATGTAACTCACGGAATAGTTCCCGTGCAACTTCCTCTCTAAGCGCAGGCGGTGCTCGTCACTGGCTGGGTTGATGTCGGCGCTCACAACTATCTCTGGGCCGCACACCTTTTGTAGTCTGGTCGCGCTTTGTGTCGCCTGCTTTGCGTTACCCAGTTGAATGTCTGGCTGCCTGAGCAGCGCGTGCAGCACCTCTTGGGCGACCGTTCTAGACAGGCGATCAATCACAGCCTCCGCAAGGAAGTACTCCTTGGCAAGCTGCTCCAGCGTCTCTGCCTTTAACGGGGGCGAGTCTTGGCCTGTATGCAGCTCGGCGTTGGCGAGCGCCGAGCCCAGCATAAAGGTCGTCATCGCGTGATCGTCCTTGAGGTAACGCTCGTCCTTTCCTTGCTTAACTTTATATAGCGGTGGCTGGGCAATGTAGACGTGGCCACGCTCAACCAGCTCTGGCATTTGACGATAGAAAAATGTTAGTAGCAGGGTCCGTATGTGCGAGCCGTCAACGTCGGCATCTGTCATGATGATGATGCGGTGATATCGCAGCTTTTCTGGGTTGTATTCCTCTCGGCCAATACCTGTACCCAAGACGGTAATTAGGGTGGCTATTTCTTGCGAAGAAATAATTTTTTCAAATCGAGCCCTTTCAACATTTAGTATCTTGCCCTTTAGGGGCAGGATGGCTTGAAACTTGCGATCGCGCCCCTGCTTTGCAGATCCCCCCGCGGAGTCACCCTCGACCAGGTAGAGCTCTGACTGGGCTGGATCCTTTTCCTGGCAGTCGGCCAGCTTGCCCGGAAGTCCCATGCCATCCAGCACCCCCTTCCGACGCGTTAGCTCGCGGGCCTTGCGCGCGGCCTCCCTGGCGCGCGCGGCATCAACAATCTTACCCACAATCACCTTTGCATCGTTGGGATTTTCCAACAAGAATGCCATCAGTTGCTGACTGACCACGTCCTCAACCACGGGGCGAATCTCGGAGGAGACCAGCTTGTCCTTAGTTTGCGAAGAAAACTTTGGGTCGGGGAGCTTGACCGAGAGCACCGCAGTCAACCCCTCGCGCATGTCGTCGCCCGTTGTCTCTACCTTGGCCTTTTTTGCTATCTCTTCAGACTCAATGTATTGGTTGAGCGTGCGCGTCATTGCTGTGCGCATTGCTGTCAGGTGTGTTCCGCCATCACGCTGTGGGATGTTGTTGGTAAAGCACTGAACGGTCTCTTGGTATGAGTCATTCCATTGCATTGCAATTTCGGCCGTTATGCCATCTCTCTCAACCAGCGTGTAAAAGACATTCTTGTGGAGCACGGTTTTGTTTCTGTTGGTGTATTCCACAAAGCCCTTTACCCCGCCTATAAATGCAAAAAGCTCCTCCTTGCCATTTCTCTTGTCCAGCAAGGAGACTTTGACGCCATTATTTAAAAACGAAAGCTCTCGTAGCCGCTTTGCCAAAATATCAAAATGGAACTCCACCAGCCCAAAGACCTCCTTGCTTGGCAGGAAGTGCACCTCTGTACCGCGCTTTCTTGTTTCACCTATCACCTTAAGTGGCGCGACCGGCTCCCCCACACGAAACTCCATGGAGTGGGTTTTTCCATCCCTATGGATTGTCAGTCGCAGCCACTCGGACAGCGCGTTAACCACCGAAACGCCCACCCCGTGCAGGCCGCCCGAAACCTTGTACGAATTCCCGTCAAACTTTCCGCCCGCGTGTAGCACGGTCATAATAACCTCTGCCGCGGAACGATTTTCTTCCTCATGAATGTCTGTTGGAATACCCCGCCCGTTATCAATAACGCTGATCGAGTTGTCCGGATGAATGGTCACTGTTATCTCATTGCAATGACCCGCCAGGGCTTCATCCACAGCATTATCAACCGCCTCAAACACCATGTGGTGCAGGCCGCTGCCGTCGTTGGTGTCGCCGATATACATACCGGGGCGCTTTCTGACTGCCTCCAATCCCTTTAGGACCTTAATGCTGGCTGAGTTGTAGTCGTTCATTTTTTTATTTTGCCAATCCTAATTATGAAATATTAAAAATATATCCGCCTGGGTGACGCCTGGTGGTTTTAAATACGCATGGGCATGATGATGTACTTAAACTCGTCATTGCCAGGTACGGTTATTAAAATACTACTATTGGGGTCCCCAAAGGATAGTGTGACCGTTGGGGTGGTGATGTTGTTCAGCCCATCCATTAAATAGTTAACATTAAATCCCACGTCAAGCGCTGCGCCTTGGTAGTCTGTCTCTATATCTTCTTGCGCTTCTTCTTGTTCGTTGTTATTACTAATAACACGTAGGTTTTTTTCTGTAAGCACAAACCTAACCCCCCTGAACTTTTCGTTAGACAAGATCGCCACCCGTTGCAGCGTTTGCAGTATCTCGACTCTATTTAAAGTAAGGTGGTTGGTGTACTTTGGAATAACCCGTTCGTAGTCTGGGAATTTTCCATCGATCACCTTGGTAATTAAGGTAATCTCGGAAAATGTCATCCGCGCTTGGTTTTCAGTAAGATTAAATACTATTTTTTCTTCTGTGTTATTTAAAAGTTTTATTAATTCGTTTATTGTTTTTCTTGGTAGGATAACCTCACACTTTGAATACTCTTTTTTAAGCTTGCTGCTAACAAGGGCCAGGCGGTGCCCGTCTGTTGCAATCAGCTTTAACTGATCTTTATCTATTACCAGCAGCATGCCATTTAAGTAATACCTAATATCTTGCTGCGCCATGGCGTACTGCGCCATACCTAATAATTTTTTAAGTTGGCCCTGCTCAATTTGCACCTCCGTGGCCTGATCTAATTGCTCCAACACCCTAGGAAAGTCTTGTGCTGGTAGTGTTTGTAAGGTGAACTTACTTTTATTTACCTTAATCAAAAGCTTGCCGTCTTGTATATCCAGCGATACCTTACTACCCTCGGGTGACACCTTTAATATATCTTGTAATTTTTTAGCCGACACAGTAATTGCAGTGTCTGCGCCAGTCTGCTCCACACCCCCTAGATGTGTTGCAATTTGAATCTCAAGGTCTGTGGTTATAAATCGTAACTTTTCGCCCACCTTCTCAATAAGCACGTTGGATAATATGGGGACCATCTGCTTGCGTTCCACAATTCCAACAACAACCTGGAGGAGCTTGGTCAGACTTTCTTTTTCTATTTGTTTAATAAACATTCTTATATAACCTTAATAACAATAATAATGACTGCCTTGTGTGGTGAGTAACGTTATTTTTTTGTTTTACTATAGTAAGTTAGGGTATATAAAAAGATGTTGAATTAAACTCTCTAAGGTGTGCGTGTATTGTGTAATTTATTTTAACAATCTGTCTTTTTGTATTTTATACACAAACAATAAACATTTATTTTGTAACTTGTTAAGCTAGCCCTGCAGTGTTTGACTAAGAACATTAAAATCAGAATTTAGAGCGGGGTCTAATATACGTAAATGTTCGATAGTTTTGCAAGCATAAATAACGGTTGTGTGATCGCGCCCACCAAAGTTTTCTCCAATTTCAGGTAGGCTGAGCTGTGTTAGCTCACGTGCTAAGCACATTGCAATCTGCCTGGGTCTAGCAATTAGGCGCGTACGTTTCTTTGAAAGAAGGTCGGCAACCTTGATGCGATAGTAGTCGGCAACAGTTTTTTGAATGTTTCCCAAAGAGATTTGTTTGTTTTGGGAAGCCAACAAATCCTCAAGCGCCTCCTTGGTGAGCTCGATAGATATGGGGCGCTTATGGAACTTGGCGTAGGCGTTTATGCGCTTAAGCGCCCCCTCTAGCTCGCGAACATTGGATCGAATGTGTTTGGCCACGAAAAAAGCAACATCTTCGCCAATGGCTAGGTCGTCAAGGGCCGCCTTTTGTAAAAGGATGGCAACCCGCATCTCTAGTCCTGGGGGCTCAACGGCCACCGTTAGACCCCAACTAAATCGAGAGGTAAGCCGGGGGGTCATTCCAACAATATCCTTTGGGAAGGTGTCGCAGGTAATCACAACCTGTTTTTTGGCATCAATTAATGCATTCAGAGTATAAAAAAACTCTTGCTGCGTGCCAGCCTTGTCCGCGATAAACTGAATGTCGTCAATTAACAATAAATCCAGTGAGTTATAAAACTGCTTAAACTCATCAAATTTTTTGGTCTGAAAGGCGCGAACAACATCTGAAATATAGTTCGTGGCATGCACATAGCAAATCTTCGCTTGTGGATTTACGCTCTTCATGCGGTTGCCTATGGCCTGAAGTAAGTGGGTTTTGCCCAGCCCCACGCCGCCATAAATAAACAATGGGTTGTATGTGATCCCCGGGACCTCGGCAACCTGCATCGCCGCCGCGTGAGCCAATTGATTGGCCTGGCCAGTAATAAAGTTCTCAAAAGATAACGATGAATTGAGCTTGATCGGGGGCCTGTGTTTCTTTGGCGCAGACTGGTGCGATTCGCGTGGGGCGACCTCCGCCGCATTGAGCGGCGGAGCAGTAGATGCGGGTTGGTCGGCTATGCGCAACTCAAAATTTGCGGGGGCGGAGAGAAACAGCTCCGCCTGCTTGGCGATTTCTGGTAGAAATCGCTCCTGCACAAGCTTTAACGCAAAGCGACTGGGGGCGGTTAGGGTGATCTGATCGCCTTGAATTTCAAAAACAAGGGGCTTGATCCAGGAGTTAAATTGTTGGGGGGTGAGCGCCTCCTGAAAAAAATGAAGACAGGAGCTCCAGAGCAGTTTTCCCGGCATGATTTTTAGCGGACGACAAAAGGTATTGGGGCGATTTTATCACAAGGCCCACCACCCAACTTTTTAATTTTGATGGCCGCTGCGTAAGGTGGCCAGCCCGGGTCGGTGGGCGGCGTTTTTTGTGGCTGGGCTGGGCCGCCCACCCGGGCCTCCTTGCGGTGAGCGCGCCACGCAAAAGATAAAATCTGCTTGACATAAGCCTCGGTAAATAATGTAATAGCGGGTTTTAGATGTTGGTTACTAACTAGGGGCATTAACAATGAAACGCACATATCAGCCATCCGTCACCAAAAGGAAGCGGACCCATGGATTCTTGGTCCGCATGAAAACAAAAGGGGGCAGGGCGGTTATAGCGGCTCGCAGGGCGAAGGGCCGTGCACGCCTTGCCGTTTAGCACCAAGCAAACCCTGCCCTGCTGTCGTCGAATAAGGCAGCCAACGGAATTTAAGTGGGCGCTTCGTGAGAGCTGTCTGGCCAATAAGTGGTTTGCGGTTTACGTACGCAAAAATGAGAGCGGCTACTCCCGCCTTGGGGTGATAGCCGGCAAGAGAAGTATGCCAAAGGCGGTGGCCAGAAACTTTGCAAAGCGCATGATTCGCAATGTGTTTAGGCTTAATTTTGCTGTGGGGTGCTCGGTAGACGTGGTGGTGCGAGCCAAGAGACAGCTTGATCTTGAGAGCTCGGCCGAGGGGCGTCAAGCCTTGCTGCAGCTGCTTCAGTCTGTCCAGGTGTGATGCGATCCATTTTAATTAGGCTGATAGGGGTATACCAGTACCTATTAAGCCCGCTCATGCCGCCAAGCTGTCGTTTTACCCCAAGCTGTTCTCAATACGCTCGAGAGTCAATTGCCAGGCATGGCGCTGTGCGCGGCACCTGGTTGAGTGTAAGGCGAGTGATTCGATGCAACCCGTGGCACCCCGGTGGCCACGACCCCGCCCCATAGACCCACATAGGCAATACACATGGATTTTCAGAAGCTATTTAGATTATTTTTATTCCTGACGTTCTCAATGGCGATCTTGTCGTTATGGGACAGCTGGCAGCGCACGCAGCAGCCAGCACCAACGCCCATCATGGCGCCAAGAGCTGACGCGCCTAGTGCGACAGCCACACCAGCGACCACGGCTGCAGTCACGGCCACGGCTACGCCAGACAATATTGCGGCCGCCACCAAGCAAAACATTAAGACCGGAGAGAGAGTTGTCGTAAAGACAGACTACCTAATTGCGGAGATCAGCACGATAGGCGGAGACCTAAGGCGCTTAGAGTTTTTGCAGCAGAGGGACAGCAAGAACAAAGACAAGCCCTTTGTGTTGCTACAGGAGCAGGGTGCGCACACCTACATTGCCCAAACCGGCCTAATCGGGGCGGGGTTGCCTACCCACAACGCCCCGTTCTCGACGCAGGCTTATGAGTACGCTTTGGCCGAGGGTAAGGATGCGGTTGAGGTGCGACTGCTGGCAACGGACCTCACGGGTGCGAGGGTGGCCAAGGTGTACGTGTTCCACCGAGGGAGCTACTTGGTGGATGTGAGTTATGAAATAGAAAACATCGGAGCGGGTTCGCTAACCCCGTCCGCGTACTTTCAGCTGGTGCGCGACAAGTCTTCCCCAGACGGGGCGTCAATGTTCCTGCCTACGTATACAGGCCCCGCCATCTACACAGAGCAGGACAAGTTTCAGAAGGTGGGCTTCCAGGACATTGAGAAGGGGAAAGCCAAACACTCTCAGGGCGCAAACAATGGCTGGGCAGGCATGCTGCAGCACTACTTTGTGACGGCCTGGCTGCCAAAAGACAAGGTGCAAAGAGAGTTTTATACCAGGCAGCTGGGGGGAGACCTTTACTCGGTGGGCCTGATTTTGCCTGTGGCAGCAATAGCACCAGGGCAAACTGTAAAAATTAATGTGCCGCTGTACGCGGGGCCAGCACAGACGTCACTGGACGAGGTCGCACCAGGACTGGGCCTGACAGTAGACTATGGTTGGCTGACGGTTTTATCCACCCCGCTGTTTTGGCTGCTCTCCTATTTATATGGGTGGGTGTATAACTGGGGGGTGGCCATCATACTGCTAACCCTTTTGGTCAAGCTGGCATTTTTCCCGCTGTCTGCCGCCAGCTATCGATCCATGGGCAAGATGCGCGTCGTCGCGCCAAAGCTGGAAAAAATCAAACAGCAGCACGGGGACGACCGAGAGCGCCTGCACAAGGCCATGATGGAGTTGTACAAGACTGAAAAAATCAATCCGCTCGGGGGCTGTCTGCCAATGGTGGTGCAGATACCGGTGTTCATAGCCCTCTACTGGGCCATTCTTGCGAGCGTCGAGCTGCGTTACGCCCCGTTCTTTGGCTGGATAAGCGATCTGTCTGTGCCAGATCCGTACTACATCTTGCCGCTGATTATGGGCGCAACCATGATCATTCAGAGCAAGTTAAACCCCACCCCACCGGACCCATTGCAGGCCAAGCTCATGAAAATGCTACCAATTATATTTAGTGTGGTGTTTTTCTTCTTCCCGGCCGGGCTGGTGCTGTACTCAATTGTAAACAACATATTGTCCATCGCTCAGCAGTGGTACATCACGCGTGGCTTAGAGGCAAATGCCAAAGGCGTCATCACCAAAGCCTGACACCATCGCCGCAATTGCCACCCCACATGGGCGGGGCGGCATCGGTGTGGTTAGGGTGTCGGGGCACGGGCTCGCCTCGATGGCATGCGCCGTCCTTGGCAAGGCGCCCGTGCCCAGACACGCAACGCACACCCCTTTTCTCGACGCACAGACGCATGCCATAGACCAAGGCATCGCCCTCTTCTTTCCTGCCCCCCATTCTTATACCGGCGAAGATGTTCTAGAGCTGCAAGGACACGGCGGCACCGCCGTGCTGCAGTTGGTGTTACAGCGCTGCCTTGAGCTGGGCGCGCGCCCAGCCCAGCCGGGGGAATTTACGCAGCGCGCGTTCCTTAATAATAAGCTTGACTTGGCGCAGGCGGAGAGCGTGGCAGACCTAATAGCCGCCACCACCAGCCAGGCCGCGCGCAGCGCCATGCGCTCACTGCAGGGGGAGTTTTCTCAGGCCGTGCACCGCCTAGTGGAGGGGGTTGTGTTGCTGCGCATGCTAGTCGAGGCCCTGTTGGACTTTCCGGAAGAGGAGATCGATGCCCCCGACACCATAGGGCGAGACGCGCAGCTGGACACGTTACGCACGGAGTTAGAAAAAGTCTTGAGTCTGGCACGGCAGGGCAGCCTACTAAGGGAGGGCGCACAGATTGTGTTGGTCGGCCAGCCTAATGTTGGCAAGTCAAGCCTGCTTAACAGATTGAGTGGCGAGGACGCCGCCCTGGTTAGCGAGCTTCCCGGCACCACACGCGACCTTATTAGTCGGCCCATACAAATTGGTGGCGTGCCCCTGCACATAATTGATACCGCCGGTCTGCGTGAGACGGTGGACACGGTAGAGCAGATGGGTGTTGCCCGCGCGCGTGAAGCAATACAGGGGGCGGATGCCATTCTGGTCTTGTCGGATGCCAGTCACGGCATAACCCATGACGACCAGAGGATTCTGGATTCGCTGCCGTTAGATATTCCTCGACTGCATGTCTTTAACAAGGTGGACCTGCTGGGCCAGCAGGCACACACAGAGAGTCGCAATGACGAGCACCACATCTACCTGTCCGCTAAGACGGGTGATGGACTAGAGCTGTTGCGGGAGAGGCTCTTGTTGTTGCTCGGCTGGCATCAAGAGGCCGGTGTGTTTATGGCGCGAGAGCGCCATATTCGTGCGCTGTTGGGTGCGCGTGATCACCTGCGACTGGCAGCAGGAGAGGTTGGGCGTGCAGAGCTTTGTGCGGAAGAGCTGCGACTTGCCCAGGAGGACCTCAGCTCTATTGCGGGTGAGTTTAGCGCGGACGACCTACTTGGGGAGATATTTAGCCGATTCTGTATTGGCAAGTAGCCAACACAGCTCAACCGGGATTGTTTCACGTGAAACAGCCGCCAAGGTACATTTTTGAACCTGTACATATTTGATGTATGATGCGACCCCCTGCCGAGGCGGACGGGTCATCGTCGCCAGAGGGCGACAACACAAGCACAATATGAACTTCCCAGAAAAATTTGACGTGATTGTGGTGGGCGGCGGCCACGCCGGAACGGAGGCCGCGCTTGCCAGCGCGCGCATGGGCTGCGACACCCTGCTACTTACGCACAGCATCGAAACGCTCGGGATGATGTCGTGCAACCCCTCTATCGGGGGCATAGGCAAGGGGCATCTCGTCAAGGAGGTTGACGCCTTGGGCGGTGCCATGGCGGCAGCCACAGACGAGTCTGGCATACAGTTCCGCGTCCTCAATGCATCCAAGGGCCCGGCGGTTCGCGCCACGCGCGCCCAGGCCGATCGAGTGCTTTACAAACAGGCCATCCGCGGGCGGCTAGAGAACCAGCCCAATCTCTGGCTGTTCCAGCAGGCGGCAGA
>Ga0209596_1004875_pt1 | contig 10099 bp, 9 predicted proteins | sample M_130807_MF_Meta_FD_187314 | JGI IMG/M metagenome (GOLD analysis project Ga0209596, IMG submission 187314) | Freshwater microbial communities from Lake Montjoie, Canada to study carbon cycling - M_130807_MF_MetaG (SPAdes) (version 2) | ecosystem: Environmental > Aquatic > Freshwater > Lake...
CTGGATCCGCGACGTACGCGAGCAACTTGGATTCTCTATCAACTGGCGCTTCTTTAGTCTTGAAGAAATGAACAGAACGGGTGACTCTAAGCATCCGTGGGAACGTGAGATCGCATACGGATGGTCACAGATGCGAGTATCGGCCTGGTTGCGTCGACAGAGCATGGACTGGTGCGACCGCCACTATGACGTCTGCGGAAAAGCCTTGCATATCGAAGGACGTCGCCCATACGACCGAACTGTTGCTATGCAACTTTTGTCAGAAGCCGATCTTCCGACCAACGCATGGGACGATGCACTTGCTGATCCCACTACGCATGATGATGTTCGTCGCGATCACGATGATGCGGTCAATATTCATGCGGGGTTTGGTGTACCAATCATCATCATCCCGGGGGCTCGCGCGGTCTTTGGTCCAGTTGTTGTGCCAGTACCACCCGCCGACAGAGCACTTGAACTGTGGGATATGACCGTTGCCTACAGTAAGTTTCCCGGATTATTCGAAATCAAAACTCCAAAGACAAACAATGATCTACAAGTCATCGGCAATATCTTCAAGCCATATCTCGAAGCACGTCAATGGCCGACAATCATGAACCCTGCCCCATAAACACAACTCGACCAAAGAGACTTCTATGATCCCCACCGACCTTATTGACCTATTAGAAAATACATGGATATCAACGAGCGCACTTGGCGCTCAACTCACTGAGGCGCAGTGGAAAATGCCCTCGGAATTGCCTGGCTGGACAGTACAAGACACACTCTCGCATCTCATTGGCGGTGAACGAATGATGCAGCGACTCCCGCCAACAACTCATGTTGCTGCGTCAGCAGATCACGTGAAAAACCCCATTGGAGCAAACAACGAAAACGATGTCGATTCTCGTCGGTCATCTTCTGGTGCACAAGTGATCACAGAGTGGAACGACATCGTTGCCCTTCGACTTCACACATTGCGCAATGCCGACAACGCATATTTTGCTGTCGAAACAATGACCCCGACTGGCCCAGGTACGGTGGCAGACTTTTTGCACATTCGCATTATGGACTGCTGGTTGCACGAACAAGAGATGCGCAGAGTGACGGGCATCATCGGAAACGAAGACGGTGGTTGTGCCAAACATGCTTTGAATCGACTCATTCGCACGATCCCCATTGTCGTTGGCAAACGTGCTGGCGCCCCAGAAGGCGCAACCGTCGCATTCAACATCACTGCACCTGTACCCCATTCACTGCACTGCACCATCACTAACGGCCGTGGCGCTGTCTCAGATGGCCTCGCAACTGACGCACTTGCCACTATCAGTCTTGATAGCACTACTTTTTTTCAACTTGCGACAGGTCGTGTCACTGCTGATGACAGCAAACACAAGTGGAGCGCAGCAGGTGACACTGATCTTGCGTACCGCGTGGTGAGCCAGTTCAACATGATGATCTAGCCATCACAACTTTTTTACAATGATGTCTGCGGACCAACTGCACCAATTGCAGCAAAGTATTCAAGATGCGCATCAACAACCTGCACGACATCGACATCATCGAGCACAGTGACGCCAATCTTTTCTGCCTCACCCAGCAAAAATGCTGCCGCAGTCGTCTCATCAACCACCACAACATCTGTGATTTCTTGACGAAGCTCCATGATGCGATCGGGCTGCAGACCTCGTGCTCGCAACCATTGCATATGTGCCAACAACAATTGATGGAGTTCGTCTTGGGTGAGCCGTGCTTGAGTTGACTCTGGGAGACGTCCTGCTACAAACTCCATTGCTGCTGCAAACTCGTACACCACCCGCGGAGAAAATGCGTCTAGCCGATGGGCTTCTCTGCCAATTGTGCCTGCCGCAATCAAAAACACACCAATTGCTGCGAGTACAGTAAAAAACACCATCACCAGGTCCATCCGTTCAGCCTATTGTGGACACGTATGTTCCGTGATCTACCTGCACTCTGGAAAATCAAGCGCTATCGCTTCCTCCTCACGGCACGCGCAATCTCTAATATCGGCAACGGCATGTCTCCTGTCGCTCTGGCCTTTGGGGTGCTGGGATTGCCTGGCTCAACTCCGGCTTCTCTCAGCCTTGTTACGACAGCCCAGATGGTGCCCATCGTCGTGTTCTTACTAATCGGCGGCGTCGTTGCGGATAGATTCGGCCGCGCCCAAGTCGTGGGCACCACAGACATTATCGGGAGTGTTTTTGTTGGGGCATCGGCACTCCTCTTCTTATCTGGTCACGCCACAGTGTTACTTTTATGCGCAATCGCGGCCATCATTGGCGTACTTAATGCATTGTGGTGGCCAGCATTTGCTGGATTACTTCCTGAAATTGTTCCGCCCGAACTCACACAATCCGCGCTCTCGATTCAGGGACTCAGTTCCAATTTAGGATTCACTATTGGCGCGAGCATCGGTGGCGCAATCGTGAGCATCTCTGGTGCGGGCTGGGCGATACTCATTGATGCATTGTCATTTCTCATCGCGGGGTTACTCGTTCTGCAACTAAAAAATGTGACCACAACTTCTGAATCCGAGAAGCCTCGTGTGTCAATGTTTGCTCAACTCAAAGAGGGATGGGCTGAGTTCTCCTCACGTCGTTGGCTCGTCACGCTCGTTGTCGCATTTGCATTTATCAATATGTGCTTCGAAGGGTTCATCGGTGTACTCGCACCCGTGCAAATGAAAGAGCAACTTGGTGGCGCAAAAGACATGGGAATTCTTCTCTTTGCTTTTGGAGTCGGCAATATTTCTGGTGTTCTCATTTCACTCAAGATTCGACCCAAGCACCCATTGCGAGTCGCCATGATCTGGATGCCTTTCGTTGGCTTACTCGTGCTTTCGCTTGCCATCCCGCTACCACTTCCGCTCATTGCATTGATCGCAGTTGCCGCCGGAATATCCTTCGACCTTTTCTTTGTGCTCTGGATGACAACGTTCCAGACTCAAATACCCCAAGAAGCTCTCTCTCGAGTTGGTTCCTATGATGCATTTGGTTCAATGTTGTTTGCGCCTATTGGATTGTTTGTGGCAGGTCCACTCGCTCAATGGATTGGCGCACGTGACGCATTGCTGATTGCGGGTTCGGTTGTCTTGATTGCATCCGTTAGTGCTCTGCTTGTGCGTGATGTTCGCAATCTCGAGAGTGCACTTGACCAGGCGACCAACAACTGACCCAATAAAGAATTAGCATAAAACCATGAGTCTTGAAATGCGCAACAGTCGGCCAAGAATTCGGCTACTAATTGTCTTAATGTTGGTCGCTGCAACTGGCGTTACAGTCATACAACTAAATAATTCGTCAGACAATGCCAGCACATCAAAAATCAGAAATATTGCCGGGGGACGAGAAGTGTCAGCAATTGCAGAATTGCCGTATCAAGTATCAATTCTTAGTGCTAACCCAGATCTCGCGAAGACCAACCTAGGCAACAAGAATGCTTGGGGATGGAGCATTTGTGGTGGCTCGCTAATTGCCCAGCAATGGGTACTCACCGCTGACCATTGCATACAACGAAACAGCAATTACGGAATTGAACCTCAGTACATATGGATAGGGGCTAGCAGCACTACTTATACGAAAGCTCTTTTGTCTCCCTTATACGTCAAGGCTGCATATCCTGCACGCGACGCTCGGTATAAAAAACCTGATCTTATGTTACTCGAGCTAACAGAACCTCTGAACATTGATCTTGGTAAAACAGTTGCGTTGCCTGTAGATGTCGACACCACCACCTGGCCGCTGCAAGGAAGCATTGCAACTCTCAGTGGCTGGGGCAAAACCGGTGTTGGAACAGACTCGTCGGAAGTTTTAAAAACAGTCGAGTCGATCATCGGCGACACGCCAACGTCAACAGAGCCGTGCATCGGCGGCGGGTTTTACAGCCTTTATGCGTCTTTTCATGAGATCTGTGTCCCAGGTGGTACGCAAAATGAACGGATTGGTGCATGCCAAGGAGACAGTGGGGGGCCATTAACTGTTGAAGTTGACGGGAAGCCAGTGCTAGCGGGGGTAGCGAGTTGGGCGTTCAATGCTTCGTGTGATGGTTTACTTCCGGTTGTTTACGCGAGAGTTGCATCACATCTCACGTGGGTTGTCCCTGGGGCAGTGAAGGATATCAATTTCCAATCGGGTGCAAATGGTGTACTCGCAAGTTGGAGCCCTGCTGATCGAATTCCCGCGGTACCAATCAAGGATTACGTTATCCAACTGCGCGAAAAGGGAGCAGCAAACTTTAGTACGATAAACGATGGTGTCTCAACGGCAGCATCGGCAACAATTACTAATCTCGATATACAAAAAGAATACGAGGTACGCATCAGTGCTCTCAATGATGTCAATATCGCGGCTCCCATTCAAAGAATATTTTCGCCTATCGTCACTCTGACAGGTGCGGGTGTGCCTGTTGTGACTGTGCCTGCTGCGACTGTGCCTGCTGCGACTGTGCCTGTTGTGACGGTGCCTGTTGTGACTGTGCCTGCTGCGACTGTGCCTGTTGTGACGGTGCCTGTTGCGACGACTCTGCCTGTTGCGACGACTCTGCCTGTTGCGACGACTCTGCCTGCTGCGACGGCTCTGCCACCCACGGATCCAAAACTCAGCCCGCAGGGAATAGAACTACCTGATTTGTCAAAAATAACGGTTCCAAAGCCGGACAAACCCTCGGCCACAAATACCATCGATTCCCCTGTTGCAACGACCAGCCCAGCCTCACCGATGCAAGGAGTGCGAGCAGGTCAGACGCTGGATATTCCCGATGTTTGGAAAATTGGAAAAATCAATGTACCAAAAAATGCTCTCGTATCACTTCGCGTAGCTTCATCTTCCAAGAAGTACTGCGCCAACACAAGCGCTGGACTACTCCTCAAAAAGTCAGGCAAGTGCAAGGTGACGATCGTTGTAACATCTGCTGGGACAAAAGCAAAGTCAAAGACAATATCGATTTTGATTCCAAAGTAAATGTATTTATTTTACTCCATGATATTTTCTTAGAATCAACAATTCCTCGTCTAGTAAGTAGATTGCTGATAATCCAAGACGAAGTTACGTGAGGTAATCCCGTAACAGTGCGGGCTTTAATCCGTTTCTTTTAATCTGCTCCATAAGATGCACGAGGGATCTCTCAAGACTTGGTAAGTAGTGCATCAAAATAATGTCACCTGGTCCGAGTTTTCCTCTGCCAGCCATGCGAACAACTCCACCATCTGCCTCTACGTTCCACATCACCAAATACTTCATTCCGCATTTGGCCACAGTGTTAATCACTTTGCTATTAAACGAGCCACCAGGTGGCCGAAAATACATCGGACTCTCCTTTGCTACATTTCTTGCAACTTGCGACGCACCACATACTTCGTGTTTTCTCTGGGCAGCCGAAACCAACGTCATATGAGCATGATTCCAGGTGTGATTCTCAAACGTCATGTATTTGCGATCGCGAAACCACTCACGATGTTTCCAAAGCATCACTGACACAGCAAAAGTTGTCACTGGAATTTTATTTCTGTCCAAGTACTTCGCCAAAGATGGGGTCACAGTACTTCCGTCATCAATCGTGATGAACACAACTGGATCTGTTGTGTTCACTTTGTAGACAACCTTGACATCTTTGCCCTTTAAGACTTTCGGTTTTGGCTTGACAACTGTCGTTGACACTTCTGGCACCGTAGTGGTGGTGGTAGTGGTATCAACCGGCACGCCTTGGGCTATGGCTGTCGTCGAACACACTGCTGATGTCGCCATGGCGACAACAATTCCGACTGGACAAATGATTCTGGTCCAACGTCTGTGTTGTCGTGTCAGCACGAAACAACACTAACAACAAGCCAACATGCAGAGCAGCCCCAACGGGATTCGAACCCGTGCCGCCACCTGCGACAAGCAGATGCCCGGTGGACGACATGGGGCCAAATTCTGGCACTTACAGGCAACATAGACCCACCAAAGTGTCCATCTTGATCGATTCGCTATATCTGATGGTTGGCTTGATTAAAGTTCCATCATGGCTTTCAATCGCTTCGGCACATTCACACTCGGCATCGTCATTACTGCGGTATCAATAGGAGCAGTGAGCTTCGCAAACGCCGCAGGTAACACAACACTGAAAGCTTGTGCCAACAAAACATCCGGCACGATGCGTTACATCTCAAAAGGCTCGTGCAAAAAGACAGAAACAACTCTGTCCTGGAATCAAATAGGCCCGTCTGGTGCAACCGGCACAAATGGTCAAAATCATTTTGCGGTAGATGCAACGGGAAAGACTTTAGGAGTGGTTACTGGCACTGGTTGGGGTGCGTACGACGTCCTCATTGAAGGAAAGATTTGGAATTTGTCGTCAGAATCAGTTGGCTATAACAATTCTTCGCAAGGTGATGCGAATAGCGCGTACAGTAATAGTTCTTGCACTACCCCCTACTTCAAAATGGATTCTGAGGCGCCACTGCGCACGTGGACTGCTGCAAACAACATTCAAGGTGTAGCAATTGACTCTGGGTTGCTTTTTTACGAATCAGTCCAAACAAACTCGACCTACAAGGCCTACCAGCCATCCGGTGCTGCACTGTCATGGACAACAAGTACCGTCTATTTCTGGGAACCGCGTTACGACAATGGGACAAGTACTGTTACCTGCAACTTACGATCGGATGCAGGAAAAATTATTGATGCTAAAAACCACACGTTGTATGCCGCAGTTGAAGTGACGCGACCTACATACACCGCACCACTGACACTTGTCGCCAGATAACAATTTCGGCATAGCAAGAAGTAATTGGCAGCCCCAACGGGATTCGAACCCGTGCCGCCACCTTGAGAGGGTGGTGTCCTAGGCCACTAGACGATGGGGCCAAGTAGCACAACACACGATACCGCTACTGGCGAGAGGTTTAGTTGGGGAACAAGGACTCGAACCCTGAATAACAGTTCCAGAAACTGCTGTGTTGCCAATTACACCATTCCCCAGTGGAACATCGCAAGTGTATCGGTGCGCGCCAAAACTACCCACAAGATCATTAGCCAGTCATGCGCCAAAGGCGCTCAAATCCGATGAGCCGTCCAATACCCACACCAACAGTCTCTTTGATGCTGCGCCCGAACGCTTCCCATCCCCTGACCGGACTCGTTGATGTAGCCGACCCACGTGCACGAAAGCCCGACTCACGCAATGTCAATACGCTGCGTTGTATATGAAAGGTGTCTGAGACAACTACGACTGACACAATCTCGCGTGCATCCAAGATGGGCTTCAAATTTCGTACGGACTCAAACGTTGAATGCCCCTTGTCTTCAGAAATAATTTTTTCTGGTGGAACACCTAGTTTTTCAAGATATTTCCGTGATGCCTCTGCTTCCGTAAAACGATCTCCTTGTTGCTTGCCGCCAGTCACCGCAATAAGTGGCGCTTGATTTTTCTTCCACAAGTCAAAAGCATGGTCAAGTCGAGAGGCAAGTAGTGGCGAAGGACGTCCGTCGTACTGTGCGGCACCCATAACGACAATGGCATCAGCAGGTTGAGTATCTGTGTACCTCCCGACACTCAGCACCGATATGAATGTGATGAATAGATAGACCGCAACCATCAGTATTTTTGTAGCCGCAACAACAACACAAAATCGAGCAAACTTCATTGCCATCGATCAGCCAAGGCGTTGCAAGGCAACACCAATGCGCGCGAGCGTGCGTTGGCGACCCAAGAACTCGATACTTTCAAAGAGCGGTGGCCCAACAGTTCGACCAGTAATGGCAACTCGCAGTGGTGCCTGGACTTTGCCTAACTTCAGATCGCGGTTGGTGCCGATTGTCTCAAGCACGAGTTTCAGTGAATCATGGTTCCAGTCGCATGTTGCATACTCGCGTGCGCATTCGTTCAAGACATCATGTGCCCACTCCGGGGTCATGGCTTTCGTCCAAGACGCATCGTCAGTGGGTGCATCAGGAAGAAAAAAGAAATCAACCATGCTTGCAACTTCGCTTAAGACGGCCACACGTGTCTGAATCAGAGAAGCGATCGATGCGAACACATCTGCATCGAATTGGGCAGGGCTCCATGCGACATCGCTTGCCGTTAACCACGGCTGACATGCATCAATAAAGTCACTCAGTGACAGTGCCCGAATGTAATCGCCATTAAAAGCTTCTAGTTTTTTGACATCGAAAAATGCTGGTGAGTGATTGACGTCCTCAAGACGAAACTGCTCAACCATTGTGGTCCAAGGGACAATCTCTGTGTCGCCGTGTGGGGCCCATCCAAGTGTCATCAAATAGTTCACCATCGCATCAGCCAAGATGCCATCTGATTTGTATTGCTCAAGTGCCACTTTGTCACGCCGCTTTGACAACTTCTTGCGTTGTTCGTTGACTAACACCGGAACATGGGCCCAGATAGGAGGAGTCACTCCCAACGCATCCCACACCATTTGTTGTTTTGGAGTGTTAGGAAGATGTTCTTCTGCTCGCACAACATGGGTGACGGTCATATCGATGTCGTCAATAACATTGGCCAACAAAAACATTGGCGAGCCGTTGCTGCGCAGCAAAACAAAGTCCTCGATGGTGTCATTGGCAAACTCCACTTCGCCGCGCACTAAATCATGCACGATGGTTGTGCCTTGGGGTACACGAAACCGCAACACATGTCCGGGACCAGCACTCAATCCCCTATCGCGTGAGTATCCGTCGTAGCCCTGCTTGCCCGACGCCTTTGCCCGCTCTTGAATTTGTTCTGAAGTCAGATCACACCAATAGGCGTTACCTTGCTCAAATAATCGGTGTGCGGCAGCAATGTGCTTGTCGGCATTATGAGACTGAAAATACGGCCCCTCGAACTGCGGTGAATCAGAGTTGATGCCGAGCCAGCCAAGTGCGTCAATAATGCCTTGCGTCCACTCAGGGCTATTGCGTGATTCGTCCGTGTCTTCAATGCGTAAGACAAATGTGCCGCCTAGATGTTGCGCTAGGGCCCAGTTATAGAGCGCTGTTCGTGCGCCGCCGACATGAAAAAAGCCCGTGGGTGACGGGGCAAACCGAAATCGTGGGGCTGTGGTCATGTGACATTTCTCATCGCCTATTCAGGTTAGTAGAGCAACGCATGTATTCAGTGCTGACGAGTATCGTCAAGGTATGGCACGTACCAAAGATCCACACCCAGGGCATCGTTCTGTTTCAGGCGGTTTGGCCCGTGCCGCAATATTTGGCATCAGTGATGGCTTGATCTCAAATGTGTCGCTAGTAATTGGTATCGCGGGTGGTGGAGTCAGCACGTCAATCGTGAGGCTCGCTGGTCTTGCAGGTGCAGTTGCTGGTGCCGCCAGTATGGCTGCTGGCGAATGGGTATCAGTGTCGGCGCAAAATGAACTGATTCAGCGCGAAGTTGAGATGGAGCGCCGCGAGATTGTTAATAACCCCGAATTTGAAACACTCGAACTTGCAGCGTTCTATGAAGGACACGGCATGTCTAAAGAACAAGCGGCGAGTGCTGCTCAAGAGGTGATGTCAAAGCCAGAACTCGCGCTCATCGTGCACGCCCGCGAGGAATTCGGGATTGATGTTGATGATCTGGCCTCACCTCCTCGTGTCGCAGCCGTTTCGTTTATCTGCTTTATTGTTGGCGCTCTCTTGCCTGTCCTGCCGTGGTATATCGGATCTGGCGCAGCCGCCAAAACTGCATCAGTTCTGATTGGCGTATTCGTTGCCGCCATCGTCGGTGGATTCATCGGCAAGTCAGCCGAGCGTTCGATTGCGCGCACGAGTCTTCGACAAGTACTGATTTTGCTGGTTGCATGCGGCGTAACATATTCCATCGGACTACTTCTCAACACCACGGTGACATGACATGACTATCTATTCTCAAACAGAACAACTCAATGTGTTAGGCGAAAGACTTGAGTCGTGCTGCACAGACCCGATGACAGGTTTTTATCGCACCGGTTGCTGTGAAGTCGGTGGAGACGATGTCGGTGTGCATGCAGTATGTGTGCTGCTCACGAAAGATTTTCTGGAATATTCCAAGTCAGTCGGCAACGATCTCTCAACGCCAATGCCTGAGTATGGTTTTGCTGGGCTTAAACCCGGAGACCAGTGGTGCCTATGCGCCCCACGCTGGC
>Ga0209596_1004880_pt1 | contig 10095 bp, 19 predicted proteins | sample M_130807_MF_Meta_FD_187314 | JGI IMG/M metagenome (GOLD analysis project Ga0209596, IMG submission 187314) | Freshwater microbial communities from Lake Montjoie, Canada to study carbon cycling - M_130807_MF_MetaG (SPAdes) (version 2) | ecosystem: Environmental > Aquatic > Freshwater > Lake...
GATGGTTCCCGTTTAAAAAAAGTTATCAAAATGCGTAGAGCAATTGAACTAATCAAGAATTATAATGAGAGTAACTACATCGAAATGGCAGAAAAAGAGTTAGGTCCGTTGGTTCTTCATGATTGGGAGTTTGAACCTGTTCCTGATAAACCCGAATACTCAAGAATAATCGATAGAGATACTGAGGAAGAAAAGGTACACAATCGTAAAGTATATGACAGAGCCCATGAGATTGAAGAACAAGAATGGGAGGAACTTTTTGAAATTTTAAAAGGTCAGGACCATAAAGAATATTGTAAATTAAGCGACGCTCAAACCGAGGAAGAAAAAAGAAAAAGAGACCTTTGGAACGAATGGTTTGATGGTTCTGGAATAAAAAGTTGGTGGGATTAATAAAAAGTCGTATATTTGTATTCTAATATTTTAAGTCATGAAAATAGTATTCATCAGCGACACACACGGAAAACATGATGTTTTAACAACCAAGGCGTATGATAACATCTTGGGTGAGGGAGATGTCCTTGTCCATGCGGGAGATTGTACCAACGTAGGAAAAACTCACGAAGTTAAAGAGTTCTTGGATTGGTTTTCTAACACACCATTTACTCATAAGGTATTCATCGCAGGTAACCATGATTGGGGATTTGTGAAAAACCACGACATTGCACCTGAATACAAAGAAAAAGGTGTTCACTACCTTTTTGATAGTATGGTTGAAGTTGATGGTGTGAAAATCTACGGAAGTCCGTGGCAACCTGAATTCTTTGATTGGGCATTCAACGTACCAAGAGGAGAAAAACTCGCTGAGAAGTGGGCAAAAATCCCTGAGGGTCTTGATATCTTGATTACTCATGGTCCCGCACATAAAATGGTAGACCACACAATTCAAGGTCTAAATGTTGGGTGTGAAGATTTGTTCGATAGAATAATGGAAGTTCAACCAAAAATCCATGTTTGTGGTCATATCCATTGGGCTTATGGTCAGAAGTCATTTCATGGTGTTGAGTTCTTAAATGCCAGTGTTCTAAATGAAAGATATCAGTACCAAAACAAACCAATTGTGATGGAGTACAATCCTGAAACAAAAGAGATAGATTATCTCTAATTAAAAAGTGGTGAGAAATTACCACTTTTTTTTATATTTATTATGGTATGGCAGACCAAAGTCAATTTTCAAGATTACCCAAAAAACAATTAGTATTAATTGCCGAAAAATTAATAGATGAAGATTTTCCACAAGGAAATCCTTATGGTGATTATGAATTTTCAAAACATTATAACCAATTAGAAAATATTGGAAAGTACTTTAATATCTCGGCGGTTCATGAAGATGTTGAATTTTTTTCAAAATTCCTTGAGATGAATGACGATGTTCTTGCGGAAATATTTGAAACTGGCGATAAATCTCTATCTGAAAAACTTATAATTCCTGTGGCACAGACATACGAATTACTTTATAGTGTTTGGGGGTCATGTACTTATGATGATTATATGGGTCAAAAATTTGATTCTTATGATATGAATTGGGTTGAGGATTCTGCCGAACAACAACGACAAGATGGTAACTGGGACCTTTATGATGGATATAATATACGAGATACAGTATATGATAATTTTGACTCATCTGACCATAGTTTTGATGAGGTTCGTCCTGTTAGTGAAAATGTTAAAGAATCGTTATTAGATAGATTGGTACTTGAAAATACAAGTGAGGTTGTTTCATCTTTAGATAGACAAACATTATTAAAATTAAAATCAATTATTGATTCAAGACTTAGGTCTTTGTGATTTTTTCTTTGGAGTTGTTTCGTTAACCAAATCACCTAAAGTTTTCTTTTTGGTATTAGGAGCTTCAAATCCTTTTTTCCATTTGTGTTCAACAGATACTGGTCCTGAAGTTGTTTTAGAATAATCATACTTCCAAATAGAAGTACAATATTCGTCTTCATATACTCTCTCAAATTTAGTTACTTTTTCGGGTTTTTGTGACATAAAACAAAGATATTAAAATATTTTTAATTTACAAAAAAAATCCTCACCGTTTTAAGATGAGGATTAGTAAGTTACTCTTCGTCTTGTTTTTTACCCTTTGTCAGGTTGATGAACTTATCAACAGATGCAATACCAAAACATGCAATTGTGATAAATTTAAATGAGTCAAAAATAAACTCATTAATTAATAGTGGTTTATTCATAGCACCTGTTACGATGTCAACAATTGCGAAAACACACATCATTGTAAATGCCATAAATCCAATAACCGCCTTTTCATTAATTGAATTGTGGTCGTTAAATAAATCGTGAAAGAATTTTTTCATAGTATCTTGGTTTTATACTAATAAATATATTAAATCTAATTATAGTCCGTATCTTGATTTAGTCGCGTTCCAAATTGATAAAATTTCTTCTGATGTTAGTCCTCTGTCATAAACGAATACTTCTCCAACGTTACCATTCAAAAACTCATTTCCTCCAGTTTTTGCAATCTGTAATGCACTTGTGATAACATTATGTCCTACAGGAGTATCGGAACCAACTAAAGTACCATTAACCCATATACTTCTTGTTGTACCATCATAAGTTGCAACAGCATTAAACCAATTTGTTGGTGACTCAGAAGAAACCCCCACTAAATCATTGGCCCACCAATAATTTAATAATACATTAGTTGAAGCCGTTCTGAATGCGTTTGATTGATTTGTAGTACCAAATGACCCAATACTCATGAGTCCATTACCACTCCATGTAGGACCAAGTTGAACCCATATTATTAAAGTATAATTTGAATTTCCTGTAGGTAAATTGGAACCTGATGGATTATTAAACCACCCGTTTGCCCCTGTTGAAAAATAAACAGGTAATGAATTGTTCCAAGTAATACTGTTTGAATTTACCATTGTAACATCGTTTCCATTACCACTTATATCATACCAAGTTGTACCTGTTCCTGGATAACTTGCAGGATTACTTGCATCCAAATATAAAACAGGTCCTGTATATGAATTCCAATAACCGTTGTCTGTTAACCATGTTGAAGCATCATTACCAGTTGTAAAATTTTGATTAAATGTTTGGTTAGTTAATTCAACGAATGTTGATTCACTTAATGGGTTTGGCATGTTTTTGGTTCCGTAAAATTTAAGAGATGCATTAACATTGGCACCTAAAAATTGATATCCTTCAGGTATTAAAAAATAAGAACTATTTAATATGGTCATTTGTCCAGCATTATTTCCTGGAGACAATACAGGGTAAAAAGATGTTAATCCATAAAGAGGTAAACCTCCAGTACTTATTGAAGGGTTTGCATATAAGTTATTATTCCAATATCCACCATTAACCCTTATCCAAATTAAACCATTAGATAAATCAACTGCAACATCAATTAAATCATTTGGTACCGACCATGTTGGTAATGCTGACTGAATAAGTGAACCACTGTAATAAAAATTACCATCCATAGAAAATCCAACACTTTGACCATCATTTCCAGGGTATGCACCATAAGGATTGCCTTGATAATTCATTGATGTTGTTCCAACACCAATAGATTGAAAAAATGGATTTCCTGGATTTGGACATACATTAGATTGGACACTAAACATAACTTTATCAACATTGTTAATTAAAGTTTGCCCTAATACAGATTGTTGATAACCAAATTGTTGTAGCGCCAATTGACTAGTAACTAATTGAATATCACTCCCTTTGTAAGTTGGACTTAATATTAAATTTCCATTAAATACAGGAGTTTGTTGTGTATTACCTGAAACAGGTGCTGCGATAACATAACCTAACTCTTCGTCAGGTCCGTTCCAAAATTGTGGATTAGTTGTAAATCCTGATGTAGGTGTTCCTACTGCCAAGCTTCCTACTTGTATTGTCCCTGCAATTACTGCGTTAGGTGATGGATTATATGCGAATGGTCTTGCGAATGACATTATTACTTTAACAATAAATATACAAAAATAAAAAAAGGGGATTAAATCCCCCTTCTTTTATTTCAATATTCTATCGTCGTGAGTAAAAATCTCTAACGTAGATGATTTTCCACTGTTGTCTAACCAATCGACAATTTCCAATTCTTCTCCTTTATAGAAAATCTTGTCGATAAAATCCCAATCTCCATTAGGTGTTTCAATACATCCTGTGGTAAATGTAAAATCTTTTGAACTTGGAACTTCGTCAGATTCAAATTCCATGTAGTACAAACCACCCTTATTTTCATCCACACTTAAGTAAGTGTTTCTTGGTTTTAATTTTTGGTCTTTTGGGAATGTGTCATAATTAACATAATCAGTTTTCTCGTAATAATCTTCATCCAAATCACCAGTCTCATCAAGGTCAAAAGATAAAACTTCTTTTTCCATATTGTCTTCAACGGTGAAGTACATGGTTCCATTATCAAACGCCTTTGAAACATGAAATAAATCACCATCCCAAATGTCGATGTCTAACAAATCATCTAAGTCATGACGAACTTCCCAAAGTTCTTCATAACCCGCCTTTTTCATCAAGTCCTCAATTTTTTTAACTTGTTCGTCAGTAAGAATTTTACCAATCGCTTCCAACGACCATCCATAACAATTTAATTTATACTTCGTCATAATGTTTCAAATGTAATAAAATATTTATTGTAAAACAAGCCCCCCAACATAGTTGGGACTTTTAGGACCGTTACTGTTATGGTAACACGAAAAAGAGGGATTCGCTACCCCTCTTTTTTTATAATGTAATCCCATCCAAAAATTTCTTAATGGTTCTTCTTAATGTTGGTTCTCCCAAGTGAACCCAATCACTTTCAAGATAACCAAACAATTTCCCAACCAAATATTTTTTGTTACGCTCCAACATGTATGTCTTGTAATCAATAGAAATTTGTTTGAGTGGTTTTTCCATCCAGTCAAGTTTAATTTCAATAACAGGAAAATGTCTTTTAAGATAGGTCAATAATTCATCCGAAGTTGTCCCATCATATTTGGACATAATATCTTTTTTTTCTGCTTCGGTAAGTCTCATAATATTAAATATAAGGTATTTAATTAATAAATAATAATAAAAATATGGCAAAGGCAGCAAAATCTAAAGGTACATCATCAGTTTCTGTAAGAAAAGATAAAGGAAAAGTTTCAAGACCAGGAATTCATGCAAAAACTAAAACTTCTAAGTTAAAAAAATCTAAAAACTATAAGAAGATTAATAGAGGACAAGGTTAATTAACCTATATTTTCTGGTGATTTTTATTATATTATTATCATAGTGGATAATAAGAGAAGACTTTTTCGCCTAATTGAAGTGTACCTTAACGGATTTAAGGGCGACTTGGTGGAATCAATTTATGGGGATAGGTCGAGGATTAAAGTCCATACAGTGACGTTTGGAGTCTCAGATAATAGTGTATTGGTTGAACTTGTTGTTGTTTTGGGTAGTACAATAAATGAGGAGACATTGGACACCTCGTTGGCAGAAATCTTAATTCAAGAAGCTCTTGTTTATTTCTTCCCTGAAAAAACTATTAAAACAATTATTAGGTGGGATGTTTAAGAATTTCTCTTAGCCATTGTACTCATCAACTCAGCATTTTCTTTCTGCATGAATTCAACTTTAACCGTAAGTTGAGCAACTTTTTCGGTTAATTCTAAAATAGTTTGTCTCATGTTGTCTTTTTCTTGACTACTTGCAATCAATAATGCTTCTAATTTTGATATTCTATCTCTACAGTCATGACGAATAAAATCTTCGTCTCTATCTCTTTGTATTGACCTTTTTTCATAAAATCTCCAAGCTGCCGAACTTCCTAATACTGTGATAAGTGTTACAACTACTGCCCAAACTGATTGATTCTCCATTTTTTGTGTTTTTTAATAAATATAACTAACCCTAAAAAAAATCCGCAATAACTTCGAGTCCAAGTACTTGTTCCAATCGTCGAGATAAATCCCACTCTCCTTCTTTCTGTAAATAAAAATTTGATGGTTTGTTTAACCCAATAAATAATGTATGTGAGTCAGGAACCCAATTTCTTTCCTCGTCCAATTTTTGTGTTGGTAAAACTCTGAAGTCCCGAATGGTAAAACCTTCAAACGATGTATCCAATATTTTGGTAACAATTTTTTTTAATCTATTTTCGTCCATGTCATATCCGAATTTAACACCACAGAATAAACATGTTTTTTGTTCCATTCTGATGGACTAATAATTGATAATGAATACCCACCATCCGAATCCTCGTATAAGTGATATATTTCACCTATAATCGGTTCAAATTTATATTTGGACTCGTATACCGTCTGAGTGATTAAAAACGATTTTTGGAGGGTTTCTGCTTGTTCTACGATTTCTTTATATCTTCGGTCAAAAACTTTATTGACCTTATCGAGACCGTTTTTCTTGAATGTCGTTAAATTGACAGGTTTAATAGATGGTGCACTGACATTACTAGCGTATGGTAGTAATCCAGGTTTGTCCGCAACGTTATCAGGTTTCTTAGTATCCATAAAAAAAAATGTCCCACAATTTGTGAGACATTAATATAGACATATTTTATGTAAGAATCAAATTAATGACCTTTAATCATTCCCATTCCGTGTTTCAAAAATTCTTTTGCTCTTGCAGACACGTGTTGCATCCCATAAACCTTTTCAATATCTTTTACAAGTTCTTCACCATGTTCGTTCTCTTTGTAAAGTTCAATAATCTTGTCCATAGCAGAACCACATTCTTTTTTTGTTTCGTCAAAATAATTGTAAGGTTTAAAACCTTTTAAGTGATTCATTATTTCACTTGCCAAGTGCTCACCACCGTCAGAAACTTTTGGATGTAATCTAAGAGTTTTTAATAACTCAAGTTTATCCACCAAACCGTTAACTCCGTTTGGTCTAATCTGAACACCTTCAATATAATCTTCGGATTCATCGTCCCCAACAATTTCTTCAAGAGATTTTACATTTCCACCGTGGCAGAATTTTCGGTCATCTTCTTTTGTCTCGGACTGTTCTATAAGATAAAGTTTTTTAATCTGTTCTTTATCTGATTCTGTAAGTTGAAATCTTTTTCTCATATAAATAAATATACTGATTTTGTTTATTATATGTAAATAGACTCAAATTTGGTTAAAACAACTTTTGGGTGTCGTTGAATAATCGTTTCATTGTTGATTCAATTATATTGATTTGTTTTTGGTCTTCATCAGTAACCTCAAAGTTTTTAGCTTTAATTTCCCTAACTTGTTCTTGAAGTCTTTGGTATCTCAAAAGCATATCATCATAAAGTTTAGCTTTCTCTTGTTGTGTTAAATGTTGTGCTCCCATTGTATCTTTTTTTATATTATAACTCTTATTTTAGGTATATCAAGAGATTTTATTTTTTCTTTGGTCATTCCATTCCATCCAAAATGCTATTACAACAATAATGTTCATTCCTACGGATGCAATTATCTCATAAATGTCTTCATATATATTCACGGTTAAATGAACATGACCCACAATCCAAAATGGCATTGCCATGTTAGACCCAATCCATCTTATCGTATATGATAAAAACGACATGATTATGCCATTCCTGTTTGTTGGTAATATTGTTTCATATCTCCAACAGTTAATGGTGATGATACTGGTTTCCCTAATTTTTTGTTAAATCCAGGATTGGCCTTAGCAACAGTTGTTGCAGATAAACCTTTGGCTTGTAAAATAAAATCATCGGATTTTCCTGCGGCAACAGGGAAAAAATTATAAAGGTATAAATCTGCAGGACTTTTTATTTTACCATTATTATAACCTTTAGTCCAAAATTCTTTAATCCCGTCCATTTGTGCTTCCAAATCGTATCTTATTTCATCTAAAGTATATGATTTACCATTAATTGTTTTTGGCATCCCACCACCAGGACAAAATTGAATTAAACCAACACAACCAATACTATTCTTAATTTGAGGATTTAACCCTGATTCATGTTTCATTAATTTAATAATCGAATTTTCATCTATATGAATTGCCTTTGAAATCTCTTTCAATTTCTTTTTAAAAATTGGATTGTTTAATAACTCTTGACCTTTTGCAGACACTTTACCTATTGGCTTAGAACTTGACGAACTACTATCACTTTCTTTACTACCGTCTTCAGTTTCAGGTTCATTTGATGTATCCGATACATTTATGTCAGATTTACCATCTTTATTTGTAAACATTTTGGCGAAACTGCTAAGTATTCCAACCAATTCATTTTCTGTTAATCTAATTACTCTTGCCATATTCTATAAATACACTTATAAACATATTAAACACATTCCTTTCACCTTAAATGTTTATATGTTATCTTTGACATATGAAACAAAAACTTATTTATCCGATTATTTTGATTGTGTTAGGACTTTTAACATTTGTGAGGTTGTACTTTGACTTAGACCAAATTGGTTGGTTTACAGAGTCCATATCACCTTTAATTGCGGTTTACGTTCTATACAAGATGTCAAAAGAAATCTAAACAAAAAACCCCACCTTTTGAGTGGGGTTTAGTAATTCTTATTTTTTTAACTTCTTATAATGTTTTGTGGAATCAGCATCAGGTACGATTGTTCCAACAGGATAAGTTGCCCCTATTGGTGCTTGTGTTACAGATGTTTCACCAGGTAACGCTCTAATAGACGTACGTAATGGTAAAGCTAATTCATTAATCGGTCCATAACATTTTGCCAATGTCACACCATTAACTTTATTTGGTAATATCTTACATGGCATACACCACATATTACTCATACCACCACCTGGTTTTTCTGTGATTGTAAATGTTCTATTTACTGTTGGTAGACTTACCCAAGTTGGTGCTTGTGGGACACTATCATAATACCAAAAATAAGACCATACAGTCTTATCTGTACTGTCAGGTGTAACGTAAGGGTCACCGACTAATAATGTGTTCACAAGAGCAGTTCCTTCCATTACAGGACACGTGGCACATCCTTCAAGGAATGTATCACCTTGGACAACAATTTTATTTCCTGTTAATGTCGCAGGGGACGCTCCGCAAAATGCGAACTTACCGTGATACAGTTGTAAAGCTCGTTGATGTGTTGATTCTTCTTTCTTTTCTTCTTTTGTTACATTTTCACAAGAGCTTAAAGCTACAATCGCAAATAATGTCGTTAATAATAGTTTTTTCATAAATTTTAATTTAGTTATAAATAGTTTTAAAAATAAAAACCCCTTTAAACTGCAAAACTTTCTCCGCAACCACAAGTACGAGAAGCGTTTGGATTTATAAATTGAAAACCTTTTCCATTTAACCCATCTGTAAAATCCAATTCGGTTCCAAATAAATAAAGGAAAGATTTTTTGTCTATTACAATTTTTATGGAATTATCTTCAACAATATTATCACCTTCTTGTGGTATAGTATCAAATCCCAATTCATAAGACATTCCTGAACAACCACCACCTTTAACACCCACTCTTAAAAAATGAGTTTCCTTATTTAACTTTTGTTCTTCCAAAAGTTTTTGGATTTGTATTCTCGCTTTTTCAGATACAGTAATAATTTCCATCATGCTAATGGTGATATATTATAAATAGTTTTGAAAACAAAAAACCCCATCCTTGTGAGATGGGGTTTAGAATTACATCATTTCAATAGAATTGATTTTGTCTCCTTGTTGGATTTGGTCAATTACATCAAGACCTTCAACAACTTTTCCAAAACAAGTATGGTTTCCGTCAAGGTGTTGAGTTCCTTGTCTGCTGTGACAGATGAAGAACTGAGAACCACCTGTGTTACGTCCAGCGTGAGCCATTGATAACACACCTTTATCGTGGAATTGTTTTGGTGCGGTTACTTCACATTGGATGTTGTATCCTGGTCCACCATTACCCATTCCGTTTGGACATCCACCTTGAACCACGAAGTTTGGAATAACTCTGTGGAAGTTTAATCCGTCATAGAATTTTTTACTAATCAAACTTTTAAAGTTGTCTGTTGTGATTGGTGTTTCGTTGTCATACAACTCAGCAATCATATCACCTTTGCTTGTAGAAATTTTTACTTTGCTCATAAATTTGTTTTTTCAAATAATAAGTAAATTATTTTATAGTATCAAGAGATTAG
>Ga0209596_1004882_pt1 | contig 10092 bp, 9 predicted proteins | sample M_130807_MF_Meta_FD_187314 | JGI IMG/M metagenome (GOLD analysis project Ga0209596, IMG submission 187314) | Freshwater microbial communities from Lake Montjoie, Canada to study carbon cycling - M_130807_MF_MetaG (SPAdes) (version 2) | ecosystem: Environmental > Aquatic > Freshwater > Lake...
TGGCGATGGCGGTGTCCGCTTTGAAAAAGGAGGAGGTTCACCGCATCATCCTCACGCGTCCCGCGGTCGAGGCCGGCGAGGCGCTCGGCTTCCTGCCAGGCGATCTGAACGACAAGATCATGCCCTACCTGCGCCCGCTCTACGACGCGCTGCACGACATGGTCGAGCCGGACGAAATGCAGCGCTACTTCGAGCGCGGCGTGATCGAAGTCGCACCGCTCGCCTACATGCGCGGACGCACGCTGAACCACGCGTTCGTCGTGCTCGACGAGGCGCAGAACACGACGAGCGAGCAAATGTTCATGTTCCTCACGCGCCTCGGCACGGAGAGCAAGGCCGTCATCACCGGCGACCCCACGCAGATCGATCTCCCGCACAATAAAAAGAGCGGCATGGTCGAAGCGCTCGCCGCGCTGCACGGCATCGAGGGCATCGCCTTTGCGCAGTTCGGCGACCGCGACGTGATCCGCCACGAACTCGTCCAGCGCATCGTGACCGCCTACCGCCACCACCGCGGGACGGACGTGAAAAAATAGCGCCGTGCGACGTGGCGCATCACGGCGTGGCGCAAAGAAGGAGCCACGCTTTTCGAATATCTGATGATCCGTAGCCGCGATTGTAAAAGCGCGGGCACTCTTTCCATCCACGGCAGGATCAGTCCGCGCTTTCACAAGCGCGGCTACCTCAGCGCGTGCGATCCGTGTAGCCCGGCTTCGCAGGCCGCTTCGGCGGGCTCTTCGCGAGCAGTCCGAGGATTTCCTTGATGCCCCGTTCGAGCTGCGGGTCGGTGCCCTTTGCGAGTGCCGCGGGATCTTCGAGCACTTCGATGTCGGGTTTCACACCAGTGCCCTCGATGATCCATTTCCCGCTCGTGTCGTAGATCGCGAAAGTCGGCACGGTGACCTTGCCGCCGTCCACGAGCGACGGGGCCCCAGTCATGCCGATCAGCCCGCCCCATGTGCGCGTGCCGATGACCGGGCCGAGTTTTTTCTGCTGAAACAAAAACGGAAAGCAGTCGCCACCCGAGCCGCTCCAGCCGTTCGCGAGCATCACCTTCGGGCCATCGGCAGTGACGAATGGCGAGGACCAGTCGCGGCCATCGCGCACGGCGTAGAAGTTTGTCACCGGGCGGTTCAGAAGCTCGATGAAACGATCCGGGATGTGGCCGCCGGAGTTCCACCGCTCGTCAATGATCAGCGCATCCTTGTGCGTCTGCGCGCGCCATTGGCGGAACAGCTCGGTCTGGCCCTCGTCGCCCGTGTTTTTCACATAGATGTAGCCCACGCGCCCGCCAGTCGCGGCCTCGACGCGCAGGCGGTTCTGGTTGAGCCACGCGTAGTGGCGCAGCGCGCCCTCGGTGCCGAGCGTGTGCAAAATCACCTCGCGCGCGCCTTCGGGCACGGGCTTGTCGTTGATCGTGAGCACGACCGTTTTTTCCGCGAGGCCCATGAATGCGGCGGCGGGTTCGAGCTTCGTGTCGAGCTTGCGTCCGTTCACCGCCAGGAGGAAATCGCCCTCCTTCACCGGCACGCCCGGCCCGCGGAGCGGCGAACGCACGCCGGTGTCCCACGGTGCGACGTCGAGGATGCGCTTGATGCGAAACGCCCCCTGCTCCAGCGCGTAGTCGCAGCCGAGGTAGCCCACACGGCGGTGCGAAGCCTCCGGTAAATCGCCGCCGCTGCGATACGTGTGCGAACTGTTCAGTTCGCCGAGCAGCTCGCCGAGGACGTAGTTCACATCGTGCCGCGTCGCGCACGCATCAATCATCTTCCGGTACCGCTCGCGCATTTTCTGCCAGTGGACGAGGTGCAGGTACGGGTCGTAGAAAAAATCGCGCTCGATACGCCACGCGTCGTCGAACATCTGCCGCCACTCGGCCATCGGATCCACCGTGCATTCGAGCGAACCCGTCGGCAGCGTGCGATCCATCTTCTGTCCCTCGGCAGCGGCGACGACGGCCCAGCTCCCGCCCTTCGCGACGAGCAGCTTGTTCCCGTCTGCGCTGATTTCGTAGCCGCCCACGTCGTCGAGGATCATCCGCTCAGCGTGCGCGTTGATGTCGTAGTAGCTCAGCGGCGAGGTGCGGTTGTTCGATCCCGCGCGCGGCGGCCAGCGGAAGATTACCTTCCCCGGCAGCGCACCGAGCTGATCGACCCGTCCACTCCCGATCGGCAGCACGATCGCGCGGTCCTCGAAGTGATCGAGATCAATCTTCACATCCGTCGGACGCGGCGGCGTCGCGGTGCCCGCCATCATCCGCACCGGGCCGTTCTTCGTCTGCACGACCACGACGCGGTTCGGCGGCTGCGGGATCGGCTTCGAATCATCGGGCTTCGTCTCGCCCTTCTTGGAATCCTCCGGCTTCTTCGCCGGGTCGGTGCTCTTCGGAGCTTCCTTCGGCGTCTCCTTTTTCGGCTCGTCCCTTTTCATCGGCTCCTCGTCGTTCTTCGGCGCGAGCGGCGACGGGATTTCCTTGCGCAGCGGCACGCAGACGATCGAGTGGCTGTTCAAGTAGGCCCACGTGTTGTCGAACTCGCTCCGGTGCTGGGAAAACATCCGCTTGCTGCGATAGTAGAGATAGTTCCCGTTCGGGTCGAAGACCGGCATGTCGTCATCGTAAAACGCGCTCGTGACCTGATGCTTCTGGTGCTCCTTCGTGTCGTAGATCACCACGCACTGCTGACGGTTGTCGGTGTCGCCCGCGTAGGCGAGCCACCGGCTGTCCGGGCTCCACGAAAACGAAAAGTTTTCCAGCTCGCCGTGGTAAAGCCACATCCCGTGATCCACCGGGATCGTCTGCTTCGTCTCCACATCGAGCAGCCATATCTGCATCTCGGAATCAATGAACACGATCTTCTTGCTGTCGGGCGACCAGTGCGGCTGGTAGCGCCATCCCTTGCAGAATTCCGTGAGCTGCTTCTCCTCGCCCTTGCCGTCCGCGCTGCGCAGCGTCAGCTCGTATTCGCCGCTGCGATCGGAGAAATATGCGATCCATTTTCCATCCGGCGACCATTCGGGATAGCGCTCGGCCACGCCCGGCGATTCGGTGAGATTTCGGATCACACCATTCTCCGCGGGCACGGAGAAAATCTCACCGCGCGCCTCCAGCAACACGCGCTTGCCCGTCGGCGAAATCGCACCGTTGCGCACGAGCCCGCCGACATTCTGCACACGCGGACGCAGCGTCGCCTTGTCCGTGATGACTTCGATTTTCACCTGCCGCGATTGCTCCGTCGCGAGGTCGAGCAGGAACAGTCCGCCGCCATTTTCAAATACGATTTCCTTCGGCCCGACGGACGGATAGCGCACGTCATAGTCGGTGAAATTCGTCACCTGCCGCAGCTTCTTCGCGGCAACTTCATAGCACCAAAGGTTCGCGCGCTTCTTCTCGCCGCTGTCGGAGAGGAAATAGATGCGGTGACTGCCAACCCACATCGGCTGCGAGTCGCATGCGTCGTCGTGCGTGATATTTTCCGCCGCGCCGGTATCGAGGTGAAAGAGCCACACGTCCGGCTTCATGCCGCCGCGATAACGTTTCCACGACGCACGATCCGTGTCTGTCATCGTGTAGGCAAAGGACTTTCCATCCGGCGAGATCGTGCCGAATTCCCCGAACGGGATCGGCAGCTTCGATGGCATTCCGCCCTCTGCATTCACGCGGAAAAACTGCCCGACGCGATCGCTGAAGCTCTCCCGGCGTGACGCGAAAACGACGCTCTTCCCATCCGGCCACCAGCACACCATGCGGTCGCCCGCGCCGTGGAAAGTCACGCGCCGCGGCTCGCCGCCGCTCACGGGCATCACGTAGATGGACTCGCTGCCGTCGTAGTTTGCCGTGAACGCGATCTCGCGCCCGTCCGGCGAAAAGCGCGGGAACAGCTCCTCCCCCGCAGGCGAGCTGAGCCGGATCGCCGTGCCCCCTTCCTTTGGCGCGATCCAGATGTCACCGGCATATACAAAGGCGATCTGCTTTTCCGATACCGCCGGCATCCGCATGAGACGCGCGTCCAGCGCATCCTCGCCCGATGCCTGAATGACGAGCGCGACGAGTAATACGACAAAAGTGGGGAGCTTCATTACGCCGGAAGAAACACGCGCGCAGCGAATACGGCAACGCGCAATGTAAACTCGCCTCCTGCCGTCGGTGGCTAGACCGTCAGCCGCCGGGCGCGGGCGAGGATGGGCCATGTCTCGACGACACGCCCACCTTCAATGATGAGCGCCTCGGAGTGCAGCGCGACGGTCGGGCAGATGTGGCGCGGGATGCCGTGGAGCGCGTCGCCGACGGCGAATTCCCCCGCACGCGGTGTCTCGAGGACGAGGTGTTCCTCGCTCTGCATCACGGCGACCGCATCGGGCAGCTCGATGAAGCGCACGCGCGGGTGGGGAGTTTCCGCAGCGACGGCCTTGTGGCCGAGGTCGAGGCAGAGACGGTCGGGCGTGGGCTTGCTGACCACGCGCGCGAGCAGCACGGCGGCGTGCTGAAAGGGCAGGTCGGCAAATTTGTCGCCGTAGCCGAAGTCCCAGAGCACCGTCGTGCCCGGCGAGCAGTCGCGATCGTCGTGCGAGGCGTGGATGGGAAATGTGGGCGTGCCTCCCGCTACGAGCACGGGCAAGGGCAGGCCGAGCGATTCGAGCTTCGCACGCAGGGCGAGCACGGGCACGAATGCCTCCTCGCAAATCGCGCGGCGCTTCACCTCATCGGGCTCGTGGATGTGGCCGTCGTACGCGTGCAGGCCCGCGGCGCGCAGCGCGGGTGATGCTGCGATGAGCCGGTAAAGATCCACCGCGCCGTCGCCGGGCGCGATGCCCGTGCGGTGCATCCCGCAATCGAGATCGATGAAGACGCCGATCGTCACGCCCGCCGCGAGTGCAGCGGCGCTGAGTACGCGGACAGCCGAAGGATCATCCGCCACCACGCTGAACGCCGTCTTTGGGAAACGCCGCGCGAGTTCGCAGAGCCGCGTGATGCCAGGACCGGCTTGTGGAAATGCGAGCAACACATCCGGCGCTCCGGCTGCGGCGCACATTTCCGTCTCGGCGATCGTCGCCGCCTTGAATTTTGTGATGCCCAGTTCGATCTGGCGCACGACGAGCTGCCCGAGCTTGTGCGTCTTCACGTGCGGGCGGAGCCGCGCGGGGCCGCCTGCGATTTCGATCATGAGCCGCAGGTTGTGCTCGATGCGCTCGCGGAAAAGCAGGAGTGCCGGCGAGGGAATCGAGGCTTCGTCTGTGGGGCGGAACCAGTCGTTCATCTCGCGAGGAAATGCGTGCGGGCCACGGGTGTCACTTCATTTTCCGCGATCCCCTACCCTGCAAACATTTTCGATTCCTCCTTGTGCGCCTTATCCTCTTCTCCGTGCTCACTGCGGAAAATACCATGGTCTTTGATTCGGTCATTCGACGCCCCGGGGATCGAAGCGCGGGACACGCGAAGGCGGAACTGCGGCGCGGTGCGGATGCGCCTTCGGTACAGGCTGCGCCCCGGGATGCGGTGCGGTTGCTCACCTCCCCGTCCGGGTCAGTCCTGTTTTTTTGCCGCGCGCTTTTTGGCCTCCGCGAATTGCCGTTTTCTGGCCGCCTCACGGGCGTGGCGCTGGATGCCGGCGGCCAGTTCCTCCTCGCTCTCCCAGCCCATCTGTTGCCAGTGCAGCAGTTCCATGATCCGCTTGCCGGGCAGCCGCCCGGTCGCGCCGGCCAGCAGCAGCGCGCAGATCAGGCTCAGGTAGATTTGCAGGTTCACTCCGCGCTCGCTTTCCGCGAACCAGTGCCGGCAGGGGGCCAGGCATTTGAGCCACCGGAGCCACCGGAGCCACCGGAGCCACCGGAGCCAAGCGGAGCGAGGCAGCCTGCGCTCAGCGCAGCCCGAAGGGCGGGCGCGGCGGCGCGATGCCTTACGAGGAAGATCCGCCGTCGAACTTGCCGCCTGTGATTTCGAGGAAGCGCGCTTCCAAGCTCGCGCCTTCGTTCACACTGCGCGGGAAAAGCCCGTGGCGTCCCAGCACGTCGTACAGCATCTTCATCGCATCCGTCTTCTGGCTGGAATTTTGCAGATTCAATTTCATCTGAAAGGAAAGATCGTCCTCCCTGATGACGCCTGCCACCAGCGGATGCGCCGTTAGTTCGCCTTCCGCGGCCAGCCCGAGCGCGCGGTCGAGCGTCACGCGCAGGAGGAAGGAGGCACTGGTGAGTTCATCCATCGTGCCACATTCCATCACCCGGCCCTTGTGCAAGATGCAGACGTGATCGCAAATCTGCTGCACTTCCTGGAGGTTATGGCTCGAAAAAATGATGGTGCGATCCTTCTTGTAAGCCTTCACCAGATCACGGATGCGGCGCGCATTGTCGGGGTCGAGGCCGGCAGTCGGTTCATCTAGAAAAATCACTTCTGCGTGGCCGATGAACGCCTGACACAGCGCCACGCGTTTCAACATGCCGTGGCTCAGCGCGCGGGCGTTCTTTTTTGCGACGTCCGGCAATCCGACGAGGTCCAGGGCTTCTGCCGCGGCCTTTGCGGCAGCCGGTGCGTCGAAGCCATTGAGGCGGGCAAACAAGGTGAGCTGTTCGATGACGGGAATCCCGCTCTGAAACGACGCATCCTGCGGGAGCATGGACATGCGTCCACGCAGCGCGCTGATGTTTTTCACGTTGATTCCGTGTAACTCGATTTCGCCTGATGTGGCTTGCGATGCTGAACCCGACGGTCAATAGCACCAGGATGAAGATGATTCCTCCGCCGGTTCGCATGGCGAACCGCATCGAATACTGGGCGATGAGCCCGATGTGCGAATTCATGTAGGGCGGAGGTCCGCTTGTGCTGCAATCAGAAGACGACCGATCCTCTCGGTGCCCTCTGCCGGATCGGACTTACGGATTGACAAAGTCTTCCTTGAACGTGGTGTTTAGGAGCACCAAGGTAAGAATCGGGTAAGTAAGACCGATAATGGTTTCGATTCCAAAGCCCGTCTTAGCGACGAGAATGACCAATACGGTCCCGGCGATGCCGATCATCCCGTAAATGCTGCCAACGCGTTGCCCGAGAATCTTCTTTTGGCCGATGTAGCCAATGCCCGAGACGATGAGAAGGGTCATCGAAACCAGCATGAGAATGGCCGCCATGAGGATCATGGGACCGTCCTGTTGCGTGAGTGAATAAGCGGTAATCGTCACGTCGGGAGTTGAGGGCACAAGCGAATATCGCGCCCAAAGAGCTTGGGCACCTACGGCAACAAAGCCGACAAATACAAAATTTAAGACCGCAAGAGCGGTCAAACCGTATGGGCGTTTTCCTTCTGACATATTATTGGACAAATTGAACATTCATGGGGTCTTCCAAACTGTGGCTGGCTTGGACTTCTGGGGACGCCGCGGTTTTCGACAAGCCGAATTTCCGTCCGCGAGGGATTTTCTTTCGCCCGCGCGCCATTCGTGGAGGTGCCGCTTTTTTCAAAGGACGACGCACTGGGCAGCACGACGTTCGCAAACTTCGCGGTCTCGATCATGGAGATTTCCGGGCTGGAAACGAGGGCGGATGATCCACTCACCTTTTCGCGTCTGCGGCTCTGCGTGACATCACACGCTGGTGACCATCAGCGGGATTCCAATGGGAGCGCGAGCGCAAGTGCGGTCGTCGCCCAACCGGCGGCGGCGATGGAAATGAACTGGTCAGCAGCATGTGGATAGCCGGACTCGAAGTAGGTCTGGACGGGGTTGCTGCGCGTCTTCACATGCCATGAGCCGTCGCCGAGTTGCGTCGTCAGCAGCAGGCGCAGACCCTTGCGATACGCAGCATCCGTCGTCGCCAGCCCGCCCGCCTGATGAAGCGCCACGAGCGCGGTGGCGGTCGCGTATGCGTCGGAAGCCATATCGTCGAGCTGCGCCCAACCGCCGTCCGTGCGCTGAGAGCCGAGCAATGTTTTTGCCGCTCCGCGAATCTCAGCCTCCGGTGCGCCCGCCGCGTGCAGTGCGCGCAGGCGGAACACGCGGTCCTCGTGGTCCTCCGCGGGAGTCTTCACCAGCCATGCGAGCACCTGCTCCGTGCGGCGGTCGGTTCGTTCGCGCTGCTCCGGCGTGCCGAAGGTCCGCAGCCCGCGCAATGCGACGTAACTTGATGTGAAGAGGCTTTGCTCCGTGGGCGGACGGCGCGACTGCGGCTTCCAATGGCCGAGGTCCCGCTGCCACTGTAGCAGGTATTCGGTCACGGCGGCGGTGGTGGCGTCGGGTTTCCAGCCGCCGTTATCGAGCGCCCACAGCGCGTATCCGGCAGTGTCCGACTGGCCGCCCTGGCCTTTTCCGGCGAGATAGTTCTCCCGGTTCTTCGCGAGAAAATCCGCGGTGAACTGCACCTGCTTCCGCAGCTCATCGGCATCAATCGCAATGCCGCGCGACTGCGCCGTAACCAGCGCCATGATGGGCATGCCCTGATTATGACAAGTGAAGCAGCGCTCGCGCTTCTCCATCGAACCCCGCGCCCCCGCCGTGAGGAGCGGTAATGATTTCCCGATGGCACTGCGAAGCACCGCGGGCTCGGGCGCAACCTCGCCCGGAGCATCCGCCGCCGATGCCGTGCCCACGCCGACGAGGCACGCTGCGAAAAGGAACACCGAGATCCGGGATGGACGCATGGGACGACGTTACCGCCAAATTTTCATCTCTGCACAATCCAATTCTTGTCTGCATCCGCGCGTCCTCATCTCCGGCACACGACCACGTTGCAATTCTCGCAAGCGCCGTCCATTTTCCGCACCCGACATGGCACACCAGAAATCAGACGGAATGAACTACGCCCCCGTGGGCAAACCCTCGCCGGTGGTGAAGCCGGGCGAGTTTGTCTTCGCAGCGGCGGCACTCGATCACGGCCACATCTTCGGGCAATGTCAGGGGCTCACCGAGGCCGGCGGCGAGTGCCGCTACGTCTTCGATCCCGATGCGGCGAAGGTGGAAAAATTCCGCGAGAAATATCCGGCTGCGCAGCCACTCCGCTCGATGGACGAGGTGCTCGCGCAGAAAGACGTGCAGCTTGTGGCGAGCGCGGCAGTGCCCAGCGAACGCGGGCCGCTCGGCTGCCGCGTGCTCGACGCGGGCAAGGACTACTTCACCGACAAGGCGCCCTTCACCACGCTCGCGCAACTCGACGCCGCGCGCGCGACCGTGAGGCGCACGGGAAAAAAGTATGCCGTGTATTTTTCCGAACGGCTGCATGTCGAGGCGAGCATCCGCGCGGGGCAGCTCATCGAGCAGGGAGCGATTGGCCGCGTGGTGCAGGTGATGGGCATGGGGCCGCACCGCAGCAATCCGGGGACGCGCCCGGCGTGGTTTTGGAGCCGCGAGAAATGCGGCGGCATCCTCATTGATCTCGGGAGCCATCAGTTCGAGCAGTTCCTCACCTACACGGGAGCGAAAAGCGCTCGCATCGTCCATGCGGCGGTCGCAAATTATCAGCACAAGCAGTTCCCCGAATTCGAGGACTGGGGCCAGGCGAACCTCATCGCCGACAACGGCGCGACGAACTACGTCCGCGTGGACTGGCTGAATCCGCAGGGCCTCCGCACATGGGGCGACGGGCGCACGTTCATCCTCGGCACCGACGGCTACATCGAGGTGCGGAAATATCTCAACCTCGGCGCGGAAGCCGAGAGCGATCACCTCTTCCTCGTGGACGACAAAGGCGAGCACCACATCCGCTGCCACGGTGAAATCGGCTTCCCATTCTTCGGCCAGCTCATCCTCGACTGCCTGCACCGCACCGAAAATGCGATGACGCAGGAGCACACCTTCCTCGCCGCCGAGCTGTCGCTGCAAGCGCAGGCCGCGGCCGTCCAAATCGAATAGCCATGCCCGACCTCTACGCCGAACTCGCCACCGCCCTGCGCGAACGCCTCGCCGTCATCGCCGACCGCGAACTCTACGCGCGCGATCCCGCGGCGCACTTGGAAAAGCTGAAGTCCGTCTCGGAAAAGATCTCGCAGCTCGGTGCCGCACTGCCGCGTCCGTTGCCCGGCGACTTCGAGCACTACCTCCAGCGCGCGAGCTACGAAAAGGCGCTCGCGTGGATTGATGCGAACAGAACGTAACGCGGGCAATCTTGCCCGC
>Ga0209596_1004883_pt1 | contig 10092 bp, 10 predicted proteins | sample M_130807_MF_Meta_FD_187314 | JGI IMG/M metagenome (GOLD analysis project Ga0209596, IMG submission 187314) | Freshwater microbial communities from Lake Montjoie, Canada to study carbon cycling - M_130807_MF_MetaG (SPAdes) (version 2) | ecosystem: Environmental > Aquatic > Freshwater > Lake...
AGAGTAAAATAAGTTAAGGTATTGGCATCGCGGTAGCGGCATTTAGTTTAGGATGTAAAATATATTTAAAGTATATATTTTGTATCTTGCTCAGCGTATTCTTTAATACGTATAGAATCTTATTCATACACACGACATAATTCGATGAGAATATGATATACTCATCATACAACATATAGTTTATATATTTATTAATTTCGTTGAAAATACTTTGAAACCGATTCATTATAAATAAAATATAATTTCATTCCTTTAAGTAATAAGGAAGCCTCGGGCTGCTAAAAGTCGGCATCCAGAGAGAACTTGCGTATATCTGTGTGTTCCTGCTTACTTCCGACGTTCGCCTTGCTATACTGTGAAACGCGACTTTCAAAGAAGTTCGTTTTCGACTCTATGGATATCCTCTCCATAAACGGAAAGGGATTATTCGAGTTCCATATTTTGTCATAGTTTAATTGCGTTAAAAGCCTGTCTGCGACAAACTCGATGTAAATAGACATTAAATCCGCATTCATACCAAGCATCGAGCAAGGGATGCTTTCGATGATAAAGTTCTTCTCGACTTCCACCGCTTCTCTCACGATAGTATGAACGACCTCTTGGGGAAGGCGATTCGCGATTTTAGAGTATAGTAGCACCGCAAACTCGACATGCATTCCCTCGTCTCTGCTGATTAACTCGTTCGAAAACGACAAGCCTTGCATCACACCCCTTTCTTTTAACCAAAAGATACTACAAAACGCTCCGCTGAAAAATACGCCTTCGACTAATGCGAACGCAAGTAGTCGCTGAGAGAATGGAGCGTGTTCGTCGTTAATCCATTTAAAACACCACTCTGCTTTCTTTTTGATGCAAGGCATATAATTAATCGCATCGAGTGCCTCGTGCTTCTCCTTGGGTTCTTTAAAGTATGTATCGATGAGTAGCGAATACGTCTCCGAGTGAATATTCTCTATCGACATCTGGAACGCATAAAAGAACTTCGCTTCGAGAACCTGAACGTCGTTTAAGAAACGTTCGCCTAAGTTGATATTCACGATGGTATCGCTGGAACTAAAAAACGCCAAGATTTGCTTGATGAAAAACTGCTCGTTCTTATTTAATTTATTGAAGTCCGCTAAATCTTTGCTTAAATCCAATTCTTCGGGCGTCCAGAAGCAACTCAGTGCCTTCTTATACATCTCCCACATATCATAATGCTCTATCGGAAAAATAGTTAAACGATTGCTCGGTTCGAGAAGAGGTTCACGAGATTCATTAGACATTATATTATAATATCAATATATATTTATATACAAATTATCAAAAATCAAAAAAGTATTTGTATAGTATAGGAAAGAAATAAAAAGAAAGATGCCTTCGACTGGCGGTAAATCCATAGCGGTTCTTATTAAGAAGGCGATGGCGAAGATGCCGATGTCCCTTGATACCAAGAAGAGTATCGATGAATATTATAAGACTGCTATGAAGGAAATAGTGATGAAGATGAAGGCGGAAGAGAAGGCAAAAGGTGCGAAGGGTGCGAAGGGTGCGAAGGGTGCGAAGGGTAAGACTGTGAAGAAGCCGAAGAAAGTTGGTGGTGGTTTTGAATTACCGACGACGAAGGAGTTCGAAGATATTCTTTATAGGTTTAAGTTATTTCACTATAATGGTACGAATATAAATAATATTATTAATAATATGAATAGTTATTTATATAGCGATACATACAAAGAAGATTTAAATAATCTTATAAGCAAAATTAATAAAAATGGAGATATAATAGATATCGATTCTAACTCCACGTTTGATATAGATATAGATGTTATTGACACATATATAACTGAAAATATACTTCAATATAATAATGAAAAATACGTAGAATATTATCAAGATAAATCATATCCGTATAGTTTTAATGATTTTACAAACAAAGTTGCAGGAGTTCGAAGAACTTTTGTTCCTAAATTTTAAAAATATTGGCATTCGTTGTCTGATATGTATATGGTATTCCACGTATCAATAGAGATTAAATCGCAATGAAAAGATTATATTATTAAATAATAGAATAGAATGAAGTCCAGTGGTAAATCCTTAACGGTTCTTATCAAGAAGGCAATGGCTAAAATACCCGCAACTCTTGATACCAAGAAGAGTATCGATGAATATTATAAGACTGCTATGAAGGCTATTAACGATAAGAAGAAAGCCGAAGAGAAGGCTAAGAAAGCGGTCGCAAAGGGTAAGACTGTGAAAAAGCCAAAGAAACTTGTTGGCGGTATGACGGGGGGCGAAGAGTTAGAAATCATTGATAATATTATGGAATTGTTTATTGCTTATAAGAATGAAGTAAGTGTATATAGAGATTCTGTTGGCGATGCTAAGTACAAGGAAGGAAGAGAGTATTTTCTTTCGGACGAATATACGACCCATATAAATACACTTGTATATTTGTTAAAATTAATTTCTGGAATTAAAGAAAAAATAGATAGTGACAAAATATTAATGGATAATGTAAGAAAGGAGAACATAATAATAAGTAAGGAAAGTTTAATTTATAGGGACAGAATATATAACGCACTAATCGTCTATATAAAATACATATATATTATAATAGCAACAAGACATAATGATAGTTATGATAAATATAAAACGGGAGATAAATACGCGTCATTATATTCAGAACTATACCCTTGACAAAACACGTAAAAAAGAACAATGATATACGTAAAGGGATATGTATCAAACGGTGAAACTGTATTATCCGAACGATAGTATAAAATAAAAAGTATTTGTATAGAATAGAAAGATAAGGATGTCAATAAACGCAAACACACTTTACTATAATATGGCGAGTTCGGCTTCGTCCGCTTCGTCGTCAAGCGGTAAATCCTTGGCGGTTCTTATCAAGAAGGCAATGGCGAAGATGCCTATGTCCTATAATACCAAGAAGAGTATCGACGAATATTATAAGACTGCTATGAAGGCTATTAACGATAAGAAGAAAGCCGAAGAGAAGGCTAAGAAAGCCGCTTTGAAAGCCGCTTTGAAAGCGAAAGAGAAGGCTGTCGCGAAACCTAAGGCGGTGAAGGGTTCGAAGACTGCTAAGAAACCGAGAGCGAAGAAACTTGTTGGTGGTGGTATGACGAAACAAGAAGAATTAGATATAATAGACAGCATTATAATGAAATTTATAGATTATAACAATATGCTTGTTGATTGGCAACAAGAATATAAAGAAGGAGGTTATATAGATGATATTAAAGAACTTGTAAGATTAATAAATTTAATTGGATATAACGAAACAAATATAGATATATCGAATGAAAATATACAAAAAAGTTTGCAAGATGATTATGATATGAATGAAATATATACGGCAATTGATGAAAAGGTAGTGTTTTTGATTCAAAATATAATACATAATGAACATCGTGAAACGTACGATTATTATACTAAATTGTATAATAGTAAAAAAACACCTTAGAACTTCATCTTCAATTTCGTTAGCAATAATAATTTATAATGTCTCATTTATCAAATTTCTTCTTTCTCTTCAACTTCGTTAGCAGTTCTTTCTTCTTATAAATAACCCGTTTGTCTTTAACAACTCTCGAAAGTTTGATTTAGTTGCCTAATGCGTTTAATATCAGATATAATATTAATAGAGTAATAAGACCCTTCATTAGTAAATCGCCCACATATAAATCATAAATACGATTCTCCATAATATTATCAGCATCGAATAAATATCAATATAATATAGAACTATGCCGAAGCCGAAGCCCAAGTATATCAAGGAACTCAAACGATTTTATATAAATAAATCAAAAATGTATGGCGGTGGAGACGGAGACGAGGATACCTTTGATGGTGATGACTTTGATAGTATTATGAAATATATTTTACATAAACTTAACGATAAAATAAAGATGGGGCAAGGGACATTGGCTTCGGAAAAAGAGAAACATCTAATAATGCTTTACGGACCTCCCGCAAGTGGAAAGAGCATCGCAAAGAAAATTATGTTAAGTAAATTGAAAATAGGAGACACTGATTACATCGATATAAACTTAGACGACATTATAGGCAATGACCGAAAATATAAATTGGAACTCGAAGCATTAAAAAAAGAACACGGCAATATAAGTGCTGAGCCAAGCGACGATATACAAAAGAGAGCAACCGACCTATATTTTAGTATTCGAAAGAAAGCCAACTTGGTTTTTGAACTATTGGTATTTATTACGAGGCTATATGATATTTCATTAGTGGTTGAAGTTACTGGCGGAACATATTGCTCGATGGTTTGGTGGGATAATATATTACGCTTTTTTAAAACCAAAAAATATACAATATCACTTATTTATCCTGTTGTAACCGATGTTAAAAAAATAGTTTCAAGAGCCGATGAAAGAGGGAAAGAAATATTTAGATTTGTTTCTTCTGTTGCTATTCGAGAAAGCATAGAAGGGGCAAAAATGAATATCAAAACTATAATAGATACTTCAAGAGCAATGTTTCATAAGTTTGATAATATTTATATCTATACTAACGAGGACGCTAACTTTCTTTCATACGCAAAGGAAAACAAGACACAAGAACTACTCGATTTATTCAATAAAAATATTCTATATAAAAAAGAAAAAGGGAAGATAATTACGCAAGGAATAAAATACGATTTTATAAAAGAAATAAAAAGAAACTCTAATATATTTTATGATAAGCAGAAAATGCCTTTAGTACCTGAAACATGCGGATTAACATATTGATATTATCAAGCCTATACAACCTTCTTTCTCTTCAACTTAGTTATCAGTTCCTTCTTCTTATAAACAACTCGTATGTCATTAACAACTCTCGAAAGATTGATTTGATTGTCTTTACACAGTTGCCTGATGTCTTTCATCGTCATAGTAGTATTGTTATGATACCGTCCGCCACCACTAATCCCGTTTAATTTTTCTATATCTGATAATTTATCTTCAATCTTTTTCAATAAGGTTTCATTTTCTTCATCTAATATTACAGATTGAAATTGAAATTTATCACTTAAAGTTGAGAAATCTTTAAATAATTTATCATATACATCTGTTGTGATTAACTCCTTTATTTTTTATAACGTATATTGATATTGTCTAATCTATTTGCTAATGCCAACAAGCCTTGATTTTTTTCCCATCCATTATGCGAAGGTTTTGAAACATAACCAAGCACTTCTGGAATACTCGGTCTTGCTTGTTTTTTACTTTGCATCCTTCTCTATACTTATATATCATATAATATACAAAAATAAATAACATAATCATCACCCCCCCCTTACGCCGAGCATAACACGCACGTATCAGCATTCTCGTCGGCACATCTTCTCTTTTTCTTCGCGAACTCAGGGTCAATCGTAAATTGCTGTGTCTTCGCCTTCGGTCTTGTGCGGAGATAATAAGAACCCGTCTTTAATCCCTTCGAATGTCCGTAGAAGTGCATCGATGACAGTTTTTGAAAGTCAGGCTCTTCCATAAATATATTGAGGCTCTGTGTCTGGCAAATGTATTGCCCCCTATCCGCCGACATATCGATAATGTTGCGTTGTTTTATCTCCCACGCCGTCTTATAAATCGCCTTCGTTTCATCATCAATCTCTGGGATATTCTGAACACTGCCTTCGTGTAATATAATCGTGTCTTTCAGTTCCTTGCTCCATAGCCCCTTGTGTATCAAATCATTAATCAGGTATTTATTAATCACAATAAACTCCCCGCTCAATGTCTTGCGTTGAAAAATGTTATTCGTAAATGGCTCAAAACTCTCATTGAATCCCATAATTTGCGAAGTAGATGCCGTGGGCATCGGCGACAACAGAAGGCTATTGCGAACCCCATACTCCTTCACGTCGGCACGAAGTTTATCCCAATCGTATCTCGCATTCGCATTCGCATCGGCATCGGCATTCGCATCGGCATTCCATAAATCAAACTGAAACAAGCCTTGCGACATCGGGCTACCTTCAAACGAACTATACGCACCGATATACTTCGGGTTGCCAATATCCTTCTCAAACTCATTCACGTAATTTTTGATATCCACGTCAAGTATCTTGTGATTCAAACTTTTAATATCATTGATTATTTGGCATCTTTTCTTCGCCAACTCCATCGACGCCTCTACCGCCGCGTGATAAATCGTTTCAAAGATATCCTTATTCAACTGCTTCGCCTCATCGCTTTCAAAAGGATACCGCATCTGGATAAATACGTCCGCCAACCCTTGAATGCCGATGCCAATTGGGCGATGCTTCAAGTTTGAGCGACGTGCCTTTTCAACGGGATAAAAGTTCTTGTCAATCACCTTATTCAAGTTCTTCGTGATAACCTTTGTAATCTCGTGTAATTTCTCGAAATCGAATACCGGAACGGACACAGACACAGGGCTGCCACGGCTACTGTTGTTCCCTGTCGCTTCATCCGCATCGCCAAACGAAAGATACGACGGGAGGCAAATAGACGCCAAGTTGCAAACGCCCGTCTCTTCGGGCGACGAGTAAATCAACACCTCCGCACACAAATTGCTCGACTTAATCGTTCCCAAGTTCTTCTGGTTGCTCTTCTTATTCGCTGCGTCCTTGTAGAGGATATAAGGGACGCCTTGCTCTATCTGTGCCTCCAAAATCTTAAACCACAAATCCTGTGCGTTTATCTGCTTCGTGTATTTGCCTTCGCTCTCGTATCTCTCATACAATTCCTTAAAGTCGTCTCCATATACATCGCTAAGCCCTCGGCATTTGTCAGGACACATAAGCGACCATTTGCCCTCCGCCTTCACCCGCTCCATAAAGAGGTCGGATATCCACAACGCCAAAAACAAGTCGCGACATCTGTCTTCTTCGCTCCCGTGATTCTTTTTGAGTTCCAAGAAACTCTCGATGTCCGTATGCCACGTTTCAAGATATACCGCAATACTACCAAGCCTCTTCCCTGCTTGGTCTATATATCTCGCGGTATTATTAAAAACACGTAGCATCGGTATGATACCGTTCGAAGTCCCATTCGTCCCACGGATATGGCTACCGTTCCCGCGTATTTGATGGATATGTAGCCCAATCCCACCCGCATACTTTGAGATTAAAGCAACCTCCTTTAACGAATCGAAGATACCCGATACGCTATCGTCATTCACGCTACACAAGAAGCAACTGCTCAACTGCGGACGATTTGTCCCCGCATTAAAAAGCGTAGGCGTAGCGTGTGTGAAATACTTTCTGCTTAACAAATCGTATGTTTGAAGAACCTCCTTGATATCGTGTCCGTGTATTCCAATCGCAACACGCATCCACATATGCTGAGGACGCTCGATAATCCGCTTATTGACTCGCAACAGATACGCACGTTCGAGCGTCTTGAATCCAAAGTAATCAAACAGATAATCCCTCTGATAATCAATACACGTGTTGAGTTTCTCCTTGTTCTTCTGAACTACGCTATATAACTCGTCGGATACTAAGGGTATAGGGTTGTTATGATTATCCACGTTGTTATAGAGCGTCTGTATGGTTTCGCTAAACGACGGCGAAGTATTCTTATGGTGATTAGAAACGATGATACGTGATGCCAGAATACTATAATCGGGATGCTCTATCGACATACTGCTACATAAGTAGGCAGCCAACTCGTCCAACTCGTGCGTCTTGACGCCATCATAAATACGCGAACAGACCTTTTGGGCTATCTCTGAAACGTCAATGGTTAATCCAGAAGACAGATTCTTCAACCGATTTAAAACCTTGTCGAAACTAACATCCTCCATTTCACTATTACGCTTAATAACACGCATTTTTATTTTTTGAATCCTTGGTTATATCTATATATATGCTTAGTTTTTATATAGAATATAAAAAATATATTAAATACTAAAAAACTAACATATACTAACATATACTAACATATACTAACATATACTAACATATACTAACATATACTAACATATACTAACATATACTAAAAGCCTAACAGCCTCTCGCTACGCTGCTACGTTGCTACGCCTGTCATCTACATATTTTTTAAGAGAGTTCGAAGACGTTCCAGATGTGTAAATCTCAAATGCGTCTTTGAACGAGATACTAAATGCCACAATTCGGCTTCGCCAGTTGCCATCAATATCTTTGATGCCTCAGGACAAGCATTATATTTCGATAATGCCGCTTCATACTGAACTTCATCGACTATCTCCTCCCATTTTGCCAAACTTGCTTTGTCAAGCCTTATCATTTTTCTATTCATACGTGCTACACGTGCATCCCCTTTCCCTATCTCATCTCCACTTTCTAATGTGAATAAATATGCTTTTTCAGAAGATACAAGTCCTATCCTTTGAGATTGATACACGTGTTCTATCGTGTTATAGGTATGTCCTTTGTATGTGAAAGGACAGAAATGAAAGTTCGAAAGCACCTTCCTCCAATCCTTTATTTTTTTCAATTCTTCATACGCATTTTCATCCTTCGCAAACTCATGCACCCCTTTTCCAGCGACAGCATCCTTTGACCTCGAATGGAAATACAGCATATCAGCAGACATCTTCTGTGTTGTTTATATAACAGACAGTGTATGTCAATTTTTAGAAAAATAAAGGAATATCATTTCATTTCATTTCATCTACACTACGCATCGGCTTCTTCGCTACCTTCGCTGCCATAATTATAATCGCATATTAACTTACGTCCAATCGAAGAGGATATCCAGCATTCTATTTTTATTTGTCCTGTATGCTCCTTGGTATGACATTCTTTACATATCGCCACCAAGTTATGCTTCGCGTTCTTGTGAAACGCGTTCTTATGGGATGCGTTCTTGATAAACCCATCTTTGTCCGCGGACTGTTGATAGACGATGTGATGCGTCTCTTCCGCCTTGTTTTTATTACAGATATTACACGTGTCGATAATTATCTTCGAGTTATATCTTGAACTCTTCTTATTGACTATCGTGCTATTCATACCTTCCACTTCCTTTCGATTCAACTCGGCGTTTTTCATAAAATCGATTGGCATATCCAGCGTTCGACATACATCGATGCCATAATTTGTGCTACCTTGCCCCTCTTGAATCACCCTGTCATAGATAATCGTATTCTGTTCGTCAAAGGTGATTCGGATGTGCTTTACGAATAACTTGGATTTTTTAATGTTGCTTTGAATACTCGATAATTTCGTCAGTTCGTGGAGATGCGACGCGAAGATAAAGGAAGCCCCATTCTGGATGAGCGTATCAATGCCACTCGCCACAATCGATAACGCCGATATCGATTCCGTCCCACAACATATCTCATCGCCAATCACGAGGCTATACTTATTACACCTCCTGAGAATATTTCGCAACTCTGTCATCTCCACCGTAAAACTCGACATTCCCTTATAAATATTATCCAATCCCGATATTCTCGTAAATATGCTGTGATACGGGTAATACGTGAAAGACGACGCGGACACGAACATCCCCGCTTGTGCCATAATAATATTCAAGCCAACCGCTTTCATAAACGACGATTTGCCCGACGCATTTATACCATAAAGCAAAATACCGTTTTGATGGAGCGAAATGTTATTGCCGACATATTGGAAGTCGTCTTGTATCCGCTCAATAATCGGATGCCTCAAATGCGTCGCTTCGATGAAAGACGACTTGCCTGATGTCGCTTCGCAATCGATAATCGGACGCGTATAACAGTAATCGAACGCGTTCTTCGCCGAGTTCGCGGCGATATCCACGCGAACCAGATATTTCACAATCGCATCGTAGGTTTCCGACGCGGTATTCGCGGGGCTATCGATGAACCCTATTACGAACTCCTTGTAATGGCTTAGCACCAACTGTGAGATTTGCTGACTATACTCGGCAATCGCGTTGCTCTCCTTTGTAATTGTGGCATTCGTGAGTTTATACATGGTCGATGAAGACGACAACGGTTTCTTATCAAATGTATTCATCAGTTCCCTTTTATTCTTCAAAGCGTTCTCATATCGCTTCTTGGTAATCGTTAAATAATACCCGTCTCGATTATTGTTCTCCACCTTACATATCGTGCTATCGTTATCTCCGCCTACCTGCGTTATATTCTCAC
>Ga0209596_1004889_pt1 | contig 10085 bp, 7 predicted proteins | sample M_130807_MF_Meta_FD_187314 | JGI IMG/M metagenome (GOLD analysis project Ga0209596, IMG submission 187314) | Freshwater microbial communities from Lake Montjoie, Canada to study carbon cycling - M_130807_MF_MetaG (SPAdes) (version 2) | ecosystem: Environmental > Aquatic > Freshwater > Lake...
CACGGTGTTGTAATCGCCTTCGCCCAGTTGGGCGCCGCTGTCTGGAAACCGGTTCGGCAACATTCCGCGGTTCACGACCCGTGCCCAGGCGCCCAGGACTTCGCATGCCTCCGCGACCCGTCCGGTGAGTTGTGTCAAGCCCGGCAGCGCGATCATCGTGTCGCGCCCCCAATCGCCGAACCAGTGGTAGCCCGCAATCACGGTGCGACCGGTGCTGGCCCCACTCCCGTGGCGATCACTGACGTTCCGGACCACAATGAAGTCGTTTGCAGCCCGGCGGAGCTGCTCGAGGAACCGGGAGTCAGCGTCAGCTTGAACCTGCCCTTCGATTGCCCTTGGCGGTTCAATTGTGAGCGAAGCGGCCATATAAACCCGGCGGAGTGGTGGGGCGGTGCGTCGCGTGACAACCGTTCGACCGGCCCCAGGCGCCGCGCCAATCGCCGCGATAGTGGCCGTGACGGTCAATGTCTGGCCTTCCTGCATTGTCGTTGAAAGTGTGCCGAGGCAGTACAGGTCCTCCACATGATCGAATCCCCGAGCTCGTTCCTCCCGGTGCAGGAAATTCCACCACCATCCAGCTGACGAACTGTCCCAGTTCCAAGTGGCGCCCCGTGGTGGGGTCGCTACCAGATGCCAGGACGGCGCGTGTTGATGCGCGCGGACTTCAATCACCGCATGGTCTTGCGAGGAACGAGCATCTAAATACGGTGGTGTGGTGTGGCTTTTTCGCACTGGACTGATCTCGAAGTGCCAGTCGCCATTTCCACGCCATTCCGCGTGGAAGTCCCTCGAAGTGGCCAAGGGTCGAATTTGGAGGGTCGCAGATGGCACACCCAGCAATGTCCACGAGATGTGGGTCGCACTCGCGTGATGGCCAGATCCATCAGCGGTTGGGTTGGAGGTGTCGCACCAGATCTGTCGTTCGATTCGTCCACCCGAACCGATGTCCCATATCCAGGTGGGGCGTCCGTCAATCAGCTGGAATGACCGGAGATTGTCCAAGCCACGCGGGTGGATTGTGCCGTCCTCGAACTCGTGGCTGGACAGGCTCACTGGCGTTGCTCCTGTCACGCCCGAGACCAGTTCATCAAGGTGAGAGAGAAGCACATGCCTCCCAAGAGGTGGAGCGAGGGGTGCCACAAGCAGTCCGTGATACCTGCGTGTGTGTGGACCCGGAACCGACCCACTCGCGTAACCGCCTAGTCCGTCGGTGACAAGCCATTCGCGTGTCAGGCACAGGTCAAGTGGCACGCCATCCGACGGTACTGAAACATGCTCACGCGCAAACCCGCCCTCGTCGTCGGTGGAAACAGATGCGGGGCCAAGAGACGCCGAGACTGCAGGTGATTTCATTGAACGGCTTGCCATCCACGTTCCCTCCGCTAATGGCAGTCGGGGTTTCACCGCCACCCTGATCGTATCGCGGTTCCGTCAATTGCGCTGACGGTGGCAGTTCCATGGACTTCAGTGACTTGAGTATCCTGAGGCCAAGCGAGGCGTCCATGAATCACGTGGGGCTTTGTGAGGAACGAACATATAAATCCGGCGGGGCTGGGGAGCGCAGCGAGGGGTGTGGCAGCGAAGCGAACATATAAATCCGGCGGGGTGGGGTGGTAGTGTGGCAGCGAAGCGAGGGGCGGAATGCAGATTGGAACGTCCGGTCACACCGTAATCATTGGAGCTGGGGTGATCGGCGCGGCGATTGGCCAGTCGCTTGTCTCTCGCGGACAGTCCGTGACCGTTATCGAGCGGGGATTGATCGCCGCAAAGCCCGGTGCATCCGGTGCCTCGGCGGCGCTGTTGGAGCCTCTGGCCGGGGCACATCCCGAACTCCGGGACACGGCACAGCGAGCCCTTGCCCGCCTGCCCGGGTTATGCCGTGATCTGCTCGCTGATACCGGGATTGACCCGCAATGGTCACGTCCGGGGAGCATGGTGCTTGTTTCGCGAGAGCGCGATGCGACGTGGTTGCGCACGTTCCGGATGCCTATGTTCCATGAAATCTGCGAACCGGTCGAGTGGCTGACCGGGCATCAGGCGCGGGTCTTAGAGCCGGCTATCGGCAGCCATGTGGTGGGAGCACTGCGCATCCCCTCCACCCAAAGCGTGCATGCACCCGGCTACGTCCGCGCCCTCATCGCCGATGTCACCCGCCGTGGTGGCGTCGTCCTTGCAGAGACCGTTGTCACCGGTTTTCGACGCGATGGACTGACCGTGCGCGCTGTCGTCACCTCAGCCGGAGAGATCCTGTGTGACCGGGTCGTGATCGCCTGCGGCGCGTGGTCGGGACAGGTGGCCTCGCTCCTTGGCAATGACGTTCCGGCCGTGCCGATCTCTCCACAGCGGGGCCAGATCCTCGCGATCGCCCCGACTGGCGGTGCGCCCCGTGTCTCCCATGTCCTCCACGGTGCCGGAGGATATGCGGTGCCCAAGCCGAATGGGACCGTCCTTGTCGGGGCAACCCATGACAATGTCGGCTTTGACCCGTCACTCACGCCTGAGGGTTTCCGTTTCCTCGGGACGCTCGCGCATGACCTGGTCCCGGGCATCGCTGATGAACCAGTTCGTCATGTGTGGGCCGGGTTCCGTCCGATCTGGGAAGGCTCCGGTCCCCCGCCCGTCGGACCGCTGCAGGGCACTGACAATGTCATCATCGCTGCCGGGCACGGCGCAATTGGCCTGACGGTAAGTGCCGGGGTTGGCGAGGTCGTTGCAGACCTCGTTACCGGCAGGTAGCCGCCGGTACGTCCAGATCGACCGTCCCGTTGCGCCCGTCCGTTCCACCACCATACTGCCGGGCACGGCGCAATTGGCCTGACGGGTGCGACGAGAGCAGAGAGTGGGCGGGCAGGGATGCCCGCGGACCAGATGCGCCGCCGTCCCGTTGCGCCCGTCCGTTCCACCACCATGCGCAATCAATGGAATGACGCCGACCTAGCCCGTCTCCCGGATTTCGATGGCCTGCTGTATGCCTCGCGGTTGACGGGTGCAGATGCCGATCTTGTCGTCTGGGGCGGAGGGAACACCTCCGTCAAGCGGACCGAGACGGATTTCCGTGGTCGGTCTGTTCGCGTGCTCCGCGTCAAGGGTTCAGGATCAGACCTGAAGTCGATGCAAGTCAGGGACTTCCCCGGGGTGCGGCTTGAAGACGTCATGCCCCTGCGTGATCGCCTGGCCATGGATGACGCCGAGATGGTTGCGTATCTCGGTCAGTCGCTCATGGAACCCGGTTCAGCCCGGCCCAGTATTGAGACGCTTCTTCACGCCTTTCTTCCCGCGACGTTCATCATTCACACGCACGCGGACGCCATCCTGGCCTTGACGAATACCCCGTACGGGGAACGATCGGTCCACGAGGCCCTTGGCCCCGGGTTTGTCTGGGTCCCGTACGTGCGACCCGGGTTTGGGCTGTCGCATCTTGTGGCCTCAGCCGTCGAGGCACATCCCGGAGCTGCAGGCGTGGTGCTCGAGAAGCACGGTCTGGTGACGTGGGGTGAGACGGCACGCGAGGCCTACGACGCCACAATATCGGCGTGCACAGCAGCCGAGGCCTTCGTCGACGCGAGACGAACGGCGCCCGTTGGCACCCTGCCTCGGCCCCGGCCCGTGGTCGGGAACAGCGCAGCGTCGCCGGCCGGCGGAAGCAGTGCGGGCAATCAATCCGAGCCAGTCGCACCCGCACCGGTCCTTGATGCGTCGGCACGGCGTCGCATCTTCTCAATCCTCGCGCCCTTGATCCGGCAATTGCACGCGCGCACCCGGGCTGATGGCTCGCTCTCGCCGGAGATGATGGGGATAGCCACAATTGCGGGCACCCGCACGATTCTGCACCTTGACGATGCCGACGACGTTCGGGCGTTCGCCTCCCATCCTGACGCGGCGCGACTGTCCCAGATCGGCCCCGCCACTCCTGACCACCTGATCACCACCAAGCGGTCGCCGTTGTACGTGCCCGTTCGCGGGGCGCCTGCTACCAATCCCGATGAAATCGCGACCGCACTCTCGGACGCCTTGCCCAGTGCATGGGAAGCATGGGCGCGCGGGTACGTGGACTACGTGGACACAGGTGCTTCATCGGACCCTGGCACCCCGCGTCCCGCCTCGGTTGATCCAAGACCCCGCGTGATCCTCTTGCCAGGCGTTGGCATGGTGACTCTGGGACGGGACGCACGCGCCACGCGCATCGTCGCGGACGTCTACCGGCATGCGATGCGGGTGGTGCGCGATGCCGAGGCCCTTGACGCGTTCACGTCGCTTGACGCCCACGACTGCTACGGGGTCGAATTCTGGCCTCTCGAGCTGTACAAGTTGACGCTCGCTCCGCCGGAGGCAAGCCTTGCGCGGCGGGTGGCATTCGTCACCGGCGCGGCCAGCGGCATCGGGCGCGCGATTGCCGAACGACTCGCCGCCGAGGGTGCCCACGTCGTTGTCGCGGATGTCGACCTCGATGGAGCCCGCGTGGTCGCCGACGCGATCACGGGTCGGTTCGGACTTGCACGAGCATTGGCAGTCGAGTGTGATGTCACGCAGGAAACCGGGGTCGCCGGCGCGGTTGCAGCGACGATCGAGGCCTATGGTGGCATCGACATCCTGGTGTCCAATGCCGGGATCGCACCAAGCGGTTCGGTGTCGTCGATGCCGTTGGCCATGTGGCAGCGAAGTTTCGATATCAATGCCACGGGACACTTCCTGGTCACCCGCGAGTGCCTGCGGGTCATGGAGGCTCAAGGCACCGGTGGGAGCATCGTCTACATCACCACGAAGAACACGATGGCACCGGGCAAGGACTTCGCGGCATATTCCGCCGCCAAGGCGGCCCAGGCGCAACTGGCGCGTGTTGTGGCAATGGAAGCCGGGACGCACGGCATCCGGGTGAACATGATCAATCCTGATGCGGTATTCAGGAATTCGACCCTGTGGGCACCCGAGGTGCGCCGCGCTCGGGCACTCGCTCACGGCATCGATGAGACGAATCTTGAGGACTTCTACCGGAAACGGAACCTCCTGCGGGTCACGATCGATCCTGACGATGTTGCCGAGGCGACTTGGTGGCTCGCATCGGACCGAAGCCTAAAGTCCACCGGGACCGTGATCACCGTGGATGGCGGGGTGCCCGCGGCCTTCCCCCGGTAGGTTGCTGCCCCGCCCGGTGCCAAGCGAAGCGTCTATGAATCAGGTGGCGACGGGGAGCGAAGCGAGGGGATGTCGTTGGGTTTTGAACGCTGGAAAGACCTGTCAAAAATCTACGCCATGGCTGCGCAGATATACTTCGCGACCGGCCGGGGACGTCCGTGAAGCTTGGCATTAGTTTGGATTGCATTCATGCGGTCCAACCACAATGCGCGTTGAGTGGTCCCCGGTTGTTGCGGCGGAAGGGCAGGTCAGGTGAGCGGCGACGGCGGTGATGCAGTCAGGGAAGACTGGGATTCCGCTCTCAATCGCCTGCTTGAGGGGGTAAACCTCGACGACCTGAGCATACCCCTGTCCTCCGAGACGCAGCGCGTGCGCCTCACCTTCGATGCGGTTCATGATCGGGTAGCCGATCAGTTGCGCGACAAGGTCCGGTCCGAGCGGATGCGCCGTGACGCCGTGATGGCAATCAGGCGCCAGTTCGAGGAGAGCAGCCTTGTCATCGACGAGGCACTCGGTCTCTTTGTCGCCACCCTCCTGGAAGCGTTCCATGGTGGAGGCGAGGTGCGACGCATGCCTGATCCTCGCGACGGTCGTACCCGGACATGGCAGGTCCTTGCGTCCCGGGCGCCCGGGCGAACCGGAGCGCGCGAACCGGTTGTGACCGTGATTCTCTCGCTTCGCGGTCTCGATGCGCTTGACCGCGGTCAACCCGCACTCGAATGCCGGACCGGAACCCCGCGGAACCCCCGCCTCGTTGACTTTGTTGCCGGGTCCGACATCCGGCTTGATATCGAGGACGCCATCTGCCGGGCGTACCAGGACATTCTCGGCACCCTGCGGTTCGATCCGATCGCTCCCGACCTGCGCGACGCCTGACTGCTGGTCGGGTGTACGCTTCCGTGCCTGATGTCGCGTCGCAACCCGGATACTGGCGGGACCGGTTTCGGCAGTGACGCGATCAAGAATGGGAGAGAACGCATGCCACTCGCAGACAAGCCCCTTTCCGAACTCGTCACGTATCGTCCGCCCCTGACGCGCGAGGCAGATTTCAATGCCTTCTGGGACCGCACACTTGCGGCAGCGGCGCAGATCCCACTCGACATCCACATCGAGGCAATTCCCGACTATCCGGTGCCGGAGATACATGCCTCACGGCTGACCTTCACGGGTTGGGCGGGCGCGCGCATCTGCGGGTGGTGGCTTGTACCCCCGGACAGCGCGCCCGGTGCCCACAACGGCAAGCGCCCGACCATGGTCTTCTATCACGGGTATAGCGGGAACAAGGGGTACATCGACCAGTATCTCGGGTGGGTCCTGCAGGGCTACTGCGTCCTGACAGTCGACGTGCGTGGCCAGTCGGGCGAGAGCACCGATCCCAAGGCCTACCCGGGAGGGCATGCCACCGGCTGGATGACCCAGGGCATCACCGACCCGGACCACTACTACTATCGAGGCGCCTACATCGACTGCGTGCGTGCGCTTGACGCGGCCTGTGCCCAGCCTGAGGTCGATCCGCACCGTATCGGAATCACTGGTGGAAGCCAGGGGGGTGCGTTGACCCTTGCAGTCGCCGCTCTTGACCCCCATCGTCGTGCCAAGGTTGCGATGGCGGACGTTCCCTACCTCTCGCACTTCCGGCGTTCGGTCGAGATTGCCTCGGCACCGCCATACACGGAAATCGCGGTCTACTGTCGCCAGTGGCCGTCACGTGAGGAACAGGTCTACCGGACGCTCAGTTACTTCGACTGCATGAACCTGGCCGACCGCATTGAATGCCCGGTCTTGATGCAGGTCGGACTGACAGACATCATCTGCCCGCCAAGCACGATCTACGCGGTCTACAACCACCTCACGGTGGCGACCCGACACGCGAATGTCTATCCATACAACGGCCACGAAGGCAACCCCGCGCACACGTACACCAAACTGGCGTGGGCGCGGAAGCACGTCTTCGGCGCGTAATCGGGTCCGCGACCACCTTCGCTTCGCTCCCGGCACCACCTAATGTACGTGCGCTTTGCTTGGCAGCCCTCTCCCAACCACGTGATACCGGTCAGGTGGGAGAGGGTCTGTGTGGGCGGTGCAGTCCACGGCGCGGAGGTCGTTGGGCCCGCGCCCCGCTAGTACCTGATATTCATGAGCGTGGCCGCCGCGAGCGCGAGGCCAAGGCCCGTTCCATGACGGAGGGTGAGGCGCTCCCGGAAGAAGAACCATCCTCCCAGGGTGGTGCACAGGAGACCGCCAGCCGCCGCTAATGGGAATGCAACCACGCCCGGCACGGTCGCCAGGGCTGGGAGGAATGCACTGAGTTGGCCGAGGTTCACCATCCCGGTGACTGCTCCAAGTGCGAGCGACCGGACCCGTCCCCCTGTTGAGTACCGGCCTTCGCCTCTCGGTTGCCACTTCCAGGTTGCGAGCGAGAAGATCGTTGCCGTCACGTAGGCGCTCGCCACGTAGAGGGGGCGTTCAGCTGGCCGGCCAATCTCGGCAAAGACCTTTGCAGCCAGCAGTCCCGCTCCAGTGACGAGGAGCGTGACGATCACGATCAGCGCGACCCGTCCTCGTGATGGGGCATTCACGACCGTTCCCATGAGAAGGGCGTTCGGGTTCACTCCACTCAGAAGCGGCAGGGCAATCGTCGCCATCATCAACCCTGAGACCTGCATGGCAGTGACCGGTTCATTCCAGATGAACAGCGACGCGATCACCGGGACGGCGATTGCGAGACGCAGGACACTTGTTGCCACCGCGATTCCGCCGAGTCCAATCAGCGCGTGCATCAACAGGAACGTCAGTTGATATTGGGCACCGTTCACCGCCCCACCCACGATGGCCGCAGGTGTCCAGGTCCATGCAACTGGGCCGTCAGCGGTGATCAGGATTGCTCCGCCGATCAGGGCACCCGTCGCGTAGTTCATCGTGCCGACGGTGGCGTAATCGAACCGGGCACTCCGCGCGCATCGCACAAGGAGGGTGAACGCAGCGTTTCCAACGAGGTGCAGCACCAGAAAGAGCATTTGAGCGGGCAGCATACCGGCAGGTTTGTTGCGACCATCGGTCCGCGCGGGGCGGGATGCCCTACCATGCCGTCAACATGGAACTCAACCTTGAAGCCGACGCCTTCCCGTATCCGTCTCGTCGCCAGCCGGTGATCGCCCGCCGGGGCGTGGTTGCGACCAGTGAACCCCTCGCCGCCCAGGCGGGCCTGCAGATGTTGCAGCGTGGTGGCAATGCCGTCGATGCGGCCCTGGCCACCGCAATCGCACTGACTGTCATCGAACCGACGTCCAACGGCATCGGAAGTGACGCATTCGCCCTTGTCTGGGATGGCGCAAAGATGCACGGTCTTAACGCATCCGGCCGGAGTCCCGCTTCCCACACCCCCGCATTCTTCGCGTCGAAGGGCTTGGATCAAGTCCCGGCAAATGGTTGGTTGCCGGTCACGGTTCCCGGTGCACCGGCGGCGTGGAGGGACTTGCATGCCAAGTTCGGGCGCCTCCCATTTGAGGTGCTCTTTGAACCGGCGATTTCCTATGCGACCGACGGATTTCCAGTTGGACCGGTGACCGCCTCCGGGTGGCGTCGCACCCAGATGCGCGCCCCGGAAGTCTGGCACGGACAGGAGTTCCGGGGTTGGTACGACACATTCGCGCCGGGCGGACGCATGGTCTCGGCCGGAGACATGTGGGCCTTCCCCGATCATGCGGCGACGCTGCGCGAAATTGCGAGTACCGGTGCCGAATCGTTCTACCGTGGACGACTTGCCCGTGAAATCGCGGCGTTCGCTTCGGTGACCGGTGGAACCATCACGGAAGCAGATCTCGCCGCACATTCAAGTACGTGGGTCGATCCGATCGTGACCGACTACCGTGGCTATGGTGTCTGGGAAATCCCGCCCAACGGTCAGGGGATTGCCTGCCTGATGGCGCTCAATATTCTCGAAGGTACCGACCTCGCCAGCCATGCCCGAGAGTCGGTCGAGAGTTACCACCTCCAGATCGAGGCGATGAAATTGGCGTTCGCCGATGCCCGCCGCTTCGTGGCCGATCAGGATCACGTTGAGGTGCCTGTCACTGGGATGCTTGACAAGGACTACGCTGCACGGCGCCGTGCGCTCATGGATGACAAGGCTGGCCTGCACCCCCATGGTGAGCCAGTGCGCGGTGGCACGGTCTATCTCTGCGCGACCGATGCAGACGGCATGATGATCAGCATGATCCAGTCGAACTTCGCCGGCTTTGGCAGTGGCGTTGTCGTACCCGGTACCGGAATTGCGCTTCAAAACCGTGGGAGTGGTTTCACGCTTCAGGAGGGCCATCCAAACCAGGTTGCCCCGGGAAAGCGTCCCTTTCATACCATCATCCCGGCCTTCCTGACGGAGGGACGGAATGTCCCCATCGGGCCCTTCGGTGTCATGGGCGGGCACATGCAGCCTCAGGGTCACACCCAGATGGTCGTCAACCAGGTTGACTACGGCCTTAACCCGCAATCTGCGCTTGATGCTCCCCGTTGGCAGTGGATGCGCGGCCGTGCGGTCACCGTCGAGACTGGCGTCGCGGATCACATCGTCCAGGGACTGCGCCGCCGTGGACACGAAGTGACCATCGTTCCCGATGCGGGAACGTTCGGCAAGGGACAGATCATCCGTCGCTTGCCCAACGGTGCATATGTGGCCGGATCCGAACCCCGCGCCGATGGATGCGCCGTCGGGTATTGATGAACCTGTAACCGGGGGGCGGGATCAGGCTGTGACCCTCCGGTTCCGGGTCATCCGCGTGATTGCGGGCGAGTTCCCGAGCAAGCACGTTGGGATGACCCTCACCGGGCAGTCGCGTACGCTTTCACCCGGATGCCGGGGTGGCATGGTCGTCATTCCGTACATTATGAGAGGCCACGATGAAGGTCACCGAGTTCCTGAGTTCCGAACGCCAGACGCTTGAGGCGGGCATGGC
>Ga0209596_1004892_pt1 | contig 10080 bp, 10 predicted proteins | sample M_130807_MF_Meta_FD_187314 | JGI IMG/M metagenome (GOLD analysis project Ga0209596, IMG submission 187314) | Freshwater microbial communities from Lake Montjoie, Canada to study carbon cycling - M_130807_MF_MetaG (SPAdes) (version 2) | ecosystem: Environmental > Aquatic > Freshwater > Lake...
TCGTCTATACTAATGTCGTTGGAGCCTTTAATGTTTTAGAGGCCAGCCGTAAAACTGGTGTAAGAACAATCATTCATGTCTCAACCGATGAAGTTTACGGATCCCTATCTGAAGGTTCAGCAGATGAAACTTACCCACTTGCACCTAATTCACCCTACGCCGCAAGTAAGGCGGCATCGGATTTGCTAGCACGTAGTTATTTTATTACTCATGGGCTGGATGTGCGTACAACTAGGTGTTGCAATAATTATGGAGAGTACCAATTTCCTGAAAAAGTGATACCAGTCTTTATTAACAAACTGAACTCCGGGGAAAAATTGCCGATCTACGGTGATGGCAAGAATGTACGCGAATGGATTCACGTATCAGATCATGCTCGTGGAATTCAAACTGTACTTGAACAAGGGAAGCCAGGTGAAATCTACAATATTGGTAGTGGTTCTTACTTATCAAACAATGGTCTTGCCAGCGAGATAATTAGTATGATGGGGTTAAACGAAAAAATGAAATCATATGTAGCCGATAGACAAGGACATGACTTCAGATATTCAGTTGACTCAAGTAAAATAGACTCCTTAGGCTTTAAGCGACTAATTGATTTTAAAAATGGACTAAGAGAAACCATTGATTGGTATGCGGCTAACCCTCGTTGGTGGGATACTCAAAGCGAAATGAGCTAAAGTTGGTCTCTCTAGAAAAAGCATAAGAGGAGATGGTTCGCCGAGGAAAAATAGCCGAAAGTTTGATTGCTTTGGAAAGACCAGAACTAATTGATCTCTTTTTAACATATCAAAATGAGGCGGTAGCAGCACGAAAGTTTCTTGACAGTAGCTTGATTGACTTAAATTCTGGAGCGGAGATCCTTGAAGTTGGGGGGGTATCCTGGCGATTGCAGTTCAATTAGCTAGTGAGGGCTTTAAAGTCACTACAGTCGAGCCTGTTGGAGAAGGTTTCAGTGGAATTTTATTCATAATGAAAATATTCGAAGGAATCGCAAGGAAAGAGGATTTGAAATTTAATTTGATCGAATCTCCAATTGAAGATTGTAAATTCGGTCAATAGTTCGACTTCATATTTTCAATTAATGTGATGGAACATCTTGAAAATCCATATTCGGTTCTAATTAAATTAGTTGAACTTCTAAAAACAAGGGGGGAATATCGATTCTTTTGTCCTAATTATAACTTTCCATACGAACCGCACTTTGGAAAGTGGTTATTTCTTCGAAAGGATAAAGTATTCTACCTGCAAAAAAGTGGAGCTAATTCAAGTTCAATCTCTAGTGACGAAGCATCTGGATTACTTTCATCTTTGAATTATATAACTTTGAGACACCTTAAAAATTCTGTTAAAGGTACAGAAATTAAACTTAAGCCCAATCAAAGTGCCTTATGCGAAATTCTTAGCAGGTCCTGTTATGATTTTGAGCTTAGCAAGAGGCATCCACGTATTAGCAAAATAGCTAGATTTCTCTGCTCACTCAAACTTCATTATCTTGCGAAGTTGGTCCCAACCAATTTTTCGCCAATCATGGATGTAAAAGCAGTATTTTCAAGGACTTAGACTATTTCTAATATTAAACATCGGTTTACCTATACTTTTTTGGTGAATACTAGCAATGTATTCACCCAGGATTCCTAACGTCACTAACTGAATCGAGGCGAGGGCAGTAATCAAAATAGTTAATGTTGAAAAACCGGCAACACCAATATTGCCATTAAAGTATTGAATGAGAAAATAAAGCGTTAATAGTGCGCTTGCTAAAAAGCCCAATAATCCTAATACAAGTGCAAATTTTAGTGGCTTTACTGAGTACCCGATGATCATCTGGATTGCGAATTTAAATAGGGTGCGAAAACTATAATTGGACTTTCCTATAATTCTTTTGGGCATTGTTGTTTTGACAGTCCTAATACGTGTTGTGCTCCAGTGAAGAGATATGTCAACTGTCCCAGTACTAATCTTTTGCAAGTCAACATTTTGAAGTAACGACTTCCTGAAGATCCTAAATGCCGATATGTCTCTCGCGTTTTTCATTCCCAAAATCCGAAATAAGCCATACTTAAACATCGTAGATGCAACATTCCTGATAAAGCTATGTTCATCGTCATGGGGCACTCCATAAACTAAGTCCGCATCAAAACTTAATTCCTTAATCAAAGATGGAAGTTCGCTTGGTTTGTGTTGACCGTCATCATCCAAGGTTGCAATTACTTCGTATTTTGAGCAACTTATTCCAGCAAAAATTGCCGCGTGTTGTCCAAAATTTCGTGAAAGCTCAATAACTCGACATTCAGAAAATTTACCTTGCAAGCTCAAAGCAATTTCGGTTGTACCATCCGTGGGTCCATCGAGAACCAACAATATTTCATAATTAACAAAATTGATTTGTTTTAATGCTTCTCGGATCCCCAAAACCACATTACTCAATGAAAACTCACTTTGATAACATGGAATTACGATACTCAATCCAATGTCGTGAGTATCAATAGTCATAGAATCGCCCATGCGTATACGATACAGGCATGATCTGTATTGTTATCGTGTTGACTCAGTGAATTATTAGGTTTGAGTATGTTTTCACACTTCAAGGGATCAACATTCGTGAGTAGCTTTCACCTCATTTTAGATGCGAACGTCCGAGGTATCTCTTCAGACTTAACTATCGAATGCAGGGCGGCAGGTCCCTGGCTTCTGAATTTTAAGTCTTGGTTAGTGCAGATGAAAGATAGCAGAGAAATGAGCAAGGAAATGTATTTCTCTCGTTTTCCTGCCTCAATAGACAGCCTAACTAGGTACCTGGACAAAGGACCAATTGAAGATCCAAATCAAATACTTTTTCTAATAGTCGATGAATCAAAAACTTTATATGGTCATGTCGGTTTGAAATTGGATGATATAGGAAATGTTTATGTTGATAACGTTCTGAGAGTTACTGGTCGCACTCCAGGAATCATAGGGAGAGCGCTTCAAGAAATTTTAGCTTGGGGAAATAAAAGTTTAGGAATTTTAGAATACAGGTTGCAGGTTATAAGTTCAAACCATAGAGCTATCGCACTCTATCAAGATCTTGGTTTTTTTCTGGAAGAAAGCAAGAGTTTAAGAATTGAAAAATTTTCAAACGGTTGTGCAAATTTAGTTCCGTCCGATAAAGAGAATTCAAATACGCCAGAAGAAATGCTTATTATGAGAATCAAACTTTAAAGCACTGCGATGAATTATTTTCTGATTGTTCCCAGACGTCTATTTTATCTAGCTACTTTAATCCAACCTCGCAACAGCACTAGGCATCATCAGATGCACCGCAATGGTCTCTAACTCGCCCATCGTATCCGCCGAAGTCGACCAATCTACTTCAACATCGCTGCCAAGTGTCATTACTAAGTCACTTCCCTGTAACTCTTATATACATACTGATTCCTGCGTGATATGGGCCTTAACAAGCTTGGTAATTGCTTTGCAGTCTGTTGATAGTTGGTCAAGCGATTTCAATTCGGTTAAGATATTCTAACCACATATTTCTTGAGTTCCAAAACTCCGATTTGCTTATATGAAAAATTTTTGCCATTTGGTTTTATCGGGTGGAATTATACATCCTGGTGCACAATGCCCTTCTTAGTCTTTGGGAAATCAACAACTGCGACAACCGATGCAAGCCGACCGCCACCTTTTCCTCCGCGACGCAAAATATCTATTCTAAAATGGATACCCCCAATGCCGCGTGATCGAGTGGGCAGACAATGTGCATGTAAGAATTTGAGGTAGTTAATCCTCTGACGGGATTCGAAGGAAATAGATAAGGGCAATGGCCCAGATGGCTGCTGCAAGGTATATAAGCGATGTGCCGAGGCTTGTGAGTGAGTTGTAAATTCCAATAGCCAGTAGAGCAAATAGAGCCGAGCCTGCCCACAGCGCGATAGCGGTGGTTTTTTGGGTAAAGCCTTTGCGCACTAATCGATGCGATAGATGATCTTTGCCACCTGTTAATGGTGACAACCTGCGATATACGCGTGATGTCACGGCGACCGTTGTATCCAAGATCGGCACGGCTAATAGAATCGGCATGAGGGCGAGAGATTTCCAACTTGGATCAATACCTGGGTTAACACGGATAGTTAAAACGGAGATGACAACACCAAGGAAGAGCGCACCGGCATCGCCCATGTAAATCTTGGCCGGCCGCTTATTCCAGATCAGAAATCCTAGAGTCGCACCGGCCGTGGTGATTGCCAGCGCACTAACCGATTCCTGACCTTGGTTGTAGGCGATATAGAAAATACCTAAGGTGACAACGGCAACCGTGCCAGCTGCGCCGCCATCTAAGTTATCGAAGAAGTTAATGGAGTTGCAGATTCCAACGATCCAAAAGATGGTGAGCCCTCGATTGATAACCGAATCATCAAAGGCGACTCCGACTGTATTGGTATTGATTAGGACAAGGGAAACGGCGATGGCGATTGCGGTTTGGAAGAAGAGTCGTGGCAGAGCTGGCAGCCCCCGTAGATCATCAATCAGCCCCATGAGACCCATAGCCAGCGCTGGGATTAAGACATAGCTTGCCAGTGGAAAGTTAGTTGTTGTGAAATCAGAGGCGATGACACCGGCATATGACAGCGCTGTGACGGCGATGGCAATTGATGCACCACCTAAATACGGCACAGGCTCTTTCTGGGTCTTGCGCTCGAGGTTGGGCTTATCCATCGCCCCGATACGGATAGCTAAGAGCCTTACGGGCCATGTCAGCAGACCTGTAAGCGCAAAGGCCATAAGGCCAAGGAGTGCAAACTGGCCGGCGCTAAAACTCATGGATTGAGTATAGAGAGGGCTCTGAAGTAGAACACCATTTTGCAGATGAAGTCTGAAATCTACTCCGAGTTGCTAAGGAAATAGGGGTCGACTTAGTCGAGGCGAACAACACCACTAGGTGTCTTCAGGTGAACGGCAACGATACCATTTTCGCCATCATTATCTGTAGGAGATAACCACACAACTTCAACGTTATCGCCAAGAGCTTTTGCAGTATCTGATCCGAGGTAGTTAGTAATGGTTGCTTCATCGCCTGCGATTTCAACTTTAACAATAGTTGCAACTGCCTTGCCATCAGTTGATGGATGATGGTTTTCAATCCACTCAATAAAGAATGGGAGTTGACGATCCTCGAGTGTTCCAAGAACACCAATCTGCTTCCATCGAATATCTGTTCCATCTGGCTTTGTGCGGTGACCATCTACTGCTGGGCGACCAAGACGTGTTTCAATTGCTGACACATCATCGACTGCAACGACCCATGTAAGCCAGCCGCCGCCCTCTGCTGCGCGGCGTGAGACCGCTTTACCAAAGGGAGATGAATCAGATGCTGGATGATCCAATGGACATACAACTTCGATGTAGTGACCGTTTTGTAGCGGTAATGTGAAGTTGCGTGTACCAAAGCGCGGGTGAACTCCGCCATCGACGAAAGTGCTGCCCAAGCGCGAACCTAAACGCTGAACTGTGTCGGCTAATTGATCATGGGATGTTACGTAAGAGACATGGTCTAAGTGCATAGGTAATATCTTGCCCTATCAATCGGGGTACTAATTACCATCGGGCGAGCGCCACTAGTGGGCTTTCTCGCGGTGTTACTGGGTGCAGGTCAGGTTCTTTGTGGGGATTGTGCCAGTTAGTAGGTAGGTATCTACTGCATCATCGGTGCAGGACGATCCCCTGCCATATCCAGTATGGCCCTCGCCTTTCATTGTTATTAAGTGCGAACCAACAATGTAGTTATTAAGAGCCTTAGCCCATGCATAAGGCGTTGCTGGATCTTGGGTAGTACCGATGATCAGAATCGGCGTTGCTGTATTTTGAATCTGCGCCGTGTTTTGATCGCTTGTTATTTGACTACGCCCGATTGCTTGATTGAGTAAGTTGCATGTTATGCCGCTGTAGGCAACGTAGGGACCAAAGACTGGGGCGGTTTTTGCAAACTTTGCTGCCACTGCACGGATCGTGTCGTTGCTGCGGCTCTCCTGCCAATCTAAACAGTCGATAATAATGTTGGCATCGTTTTGATTATTACTGTAGGTACCATCGCTGTTGCGGCTATTGTATCCATCGGCTAACTTCGCAAATCCGCTTCCATCTCCTTGCAATGCTTGTGTGATTGCTGTGCGCAAAAGCGGCCAACCCGATGCATCATCATAAAGAGCTGAGGCGGTACCGGTAACGACTAAGCCTTCGGTAATCAGGCGCTTTGATTCGCCATTAGTAATCGTTAAAGGTTTTGCTGCAACCTGATTGAAGAGTTCGGTAAAGAAGGCAAGTGTTGCGTTGGGGGGTAGGGGACAGTTTTTTTCTTGTGCGCAGTCGGCAATAAAGTTTGCGAGTGCTTGATCGAATGCAACGGCTTGGATTAAAGATTGTTGATCGATAGAGATCGATGGATCAATTGCGCCATCTAATACAAAGCGCCCAACGTTATTGGGAAACTGCTGGGCATATAAAGTTCCAAGGTATGTTCCGTAAGAAAAACCCATGTAATTTAACTTCTTATCGCCAAGGCCCTGGCGTAGTAGCTCCATATCGCGTGCCACATCTACGGTTGAAAAATGTGCGATGTTGGCCGTCTTTGCTACGCATTTATCGATAAAACTCTGAGTATCAATAAGCCCTTGGGCGTATTCAGCCTCGTTATCGGGCTTAGGGTCGCTGGTAAAGAGCGCATCCTGCTCGGCATCGCTCAGGCAGTGAATAGGGCTGCTAGCGCCAATCCCTCGGGGGTCAAAGCCCACGATGTCATAGCGCTCAAGAACACCAGGGCTCAGAATGTACTGGGCGTTGCGGGCGTATTCGATGCCGCTTACACCTGGCCCGCCGGGGTTAATCACCAGAGAGCCGATGCGATCGTGCTGGCCTGGGTCGCGGTAGCGGATAACGGCGATGTCGAATTGCCCCAGGGATTCGTTGCTGTAATCGACTGGAACTTTTAGTGTTGCGCATTGGAAGTTACCGTTACAGGTTTCCCAAACTAATTTTGAGATTTTGTTAATCGACCTAGTAGAAGGATTGCTCGATGGAGCTGCGCAAGCAGTAACTGAAATTAGGGCGACAATGAATAGTGAAACTAGTTTGCGGAAGCATAAAAGATTTGAAGGCATATTAAGAACAGAAAGGTGCCTAGTCGATCTCATGAAAGTTTTCATCGGATAAGACGAATATAATGTATAATTCGCCTATGACTTATTTGCAAACTATCCGACACGCCAATGCTGCTTATAGAGATGATTGGGTTATTAAAAGAATAAAGAAGTACGTGACTACAGACTCCTCGAGTACTGTCCTGGATGTAGGGGCTGGATTATCACCATATCGGAAAACCGTTGAGGCACTAGAGCTAAAATATTTCTCTCAAGATTTTGATATGTACCTTCCGTCCACCTCTCAAAGCCCTGGCCTCCAGAATGGTGAATGGAATTACCCAAAGCACACCTTCACCTGTGATGTACTCGATATTCCCGAAACTTCAACATATGATTTTATAATTTGTACTGAAGTGTTTGAGCATGTCCCTGACCCTGTTGCACTTTTTAAGAAGTTGTCTGTATTAACTCACCCTGGTGGCCACATATTAATTACTGTCCCTTTTATATCTTTAATGCACCAAAGTCCTTTCTGGTTTAGCTCTGGTTTAAGCCCCTTTTGGTTTGAATACTGGGCTGAAAAGCTAAGTCTTAATATTTGTGAGCTTGAAGTATCCGGCGATTATGTAGACATGATGGGTCAAGAGGTTGAACGCCTTCTAGCTTTCAAACATCCCATTAGGGGTTTACCAAGAATCGCAAAACTCGTGCCACTCTTCAGAGGGCTTTTGCCGACAACAGTTCTGCAAAGTGGGGGATTCGGCACGCTCTGTGTCTTAAATAAAATGTGATCCCTCCCTGCGCTCTATTCGCAATTATGATGAGCACTAACGCCCAATGACACACATGAGTGCTTCAACGGTAAGTAGCGGGGCTGCGTTGTGGCCTAGGTTGGTGCGCGCTGCCATAATGGCGTTGATCTTATTTATTGTTGTGTGGGGCTTAGTGTTGGCGGCATAGCTCGTTATTTGATTCTCTAACTCTTTATTGATTAAGCCATCGTTAGCACCGGCCTGCACCATCATGACATCGCGATAAAAGGTTGCGATATCTAAAAGAGCGGCATCAAGACCATCTCGCACCATGCGGGTACTGCGAGTCTTTTGCTCTTTCTCTAACTCCTTGATCGCTTTAGCACCACCTGTTGCCATGCCTCGTCCAGTTGCGCCTTTGCCATAGGCAAGGGATAGATCATCGATCTCACTTTGGTTGCGCTCTTCGGCGGCTTCATTTGCCTGATCAGTTGCTAAATCAACGAGAGTTTGCGCGGCGGCAAATGCAGATGAGATCCCTTTTAATGTCAGGGGTAGCTGCATAATTGTGGTGCGGGTATTGCGCACGGCTTCATTCTTTGCCAAATATCGCGCACGGCCAATATGGCCTTGACTTACGCGAGCTGCAAAGTCGGCCATCTGCGGGCTTATTCCATCCCGGTTTTGAAGGACCTGAGCGACGGCTTGTGTTGATGGTGTTACAAGTTGTAGATGGCGACAGCGGCTGCGAATCGTTGGCAAGACATCGTGCAAAGTTGGCGCGCACAAAAGCCAGACCGTGCGACTACCTGGCTCTTCAATTGCTTTAAGTAATGCGTTGGCCGCAGACTCTGTAAGCCTGTCGGCATCCTCCATCACAACTACTCGCCAGCCGCCCATCGATGGCGCCCATGCAACGCGGGCTAAAAGCTCGCGGACTTCATCGATCTTGATAGATAAACCTTCGGTGCGAATTACTTCGACATCGGGATGTGCGTTAGTGATAACACTGCGACAGGCATTACATGTTGCGCAGCCATTGCTTGGACAGACAAGGGCTTGTGCAAAGGCAACGGCTGCACTGGAGCGGCCAGAGCCAGGTGGGCCGGTAAAGAGCCATGCATGTGTCATGGCCTGATCAGTAATTGCGAGGGTTTCATCGCCACTGCGAGTAGCGGCAACGGCGCTTTGTAATACATCAACGATATGTTCTTGACCGACTAAATCCCCAAAGACGCTAGATGTAGCGCTCATCTCGTACTCGACCTCTTCTTTGGCTTTGCTTTATTAACGGCCTTACTTGCACCGGCCGTTGTTCGCTTGGCCGTTGTTCGCACAACTTTATTAACGGCGCGAATCGGGCGCAGGAGTAGTGCACCTTTATCCTCTACTGCATTGCGCTTGAGTGCTGCGATCTCACTGACTCTGGCAATAATTGAAGTGTGAGTCTCTTCAATTGATCGATTGCCATCGACGATGAAGTATCGCTCAGGGTCAAGTAAGGCTAGCTGTAAGAACTCTTGGCGCACACGCTCATGGAAATCAATGGGTTGTGCCTCTAAGCGATCCTTGCTGCGCAGACGGGCAAGTCCGATTTCTGCTGGCAGGTCAATGATTATCGTCAGTGTTGGGTATAAGGATTCAGTTGCCCAGCGCGATATTCGCGCAACCTCCCCGGGCTCTAAGACGCGACCTGCACCTTGATAGGCAATCGATGAATCGAAGTAGCGATCACTAATAACAACATCGCCGGCGGCAAGTGCTGGGCGGATAACGCTATGAACATGGTGGGCGCGATCGGCAGCGTATAGCAGCGCCTCTGCGCGTGGACTGATCTCACCAGTTGAGTGCGAGAGTAGTATCTTTCGAATCTCGATACCTAAATCACTGCCACCTGGTTCACGCGATAGGACAACGGACTCGCCCTCTTGCTCAAGCCATGCTTTAAGAAGTTTTGCCTGAGTTGTCTTACCAATTCCTTCGCCACCTTCAAAGACAATGAATGTTCCCTTAGTCGGTGCACCTGTAATACTGCCGAGCTCGCCCTTGAGTGCATTTGAAATATCGGACCATAGAGAGACATTGGGGCGATCTTTCATCTGATGATATGAGATCGCACCGATTAAGGCTGCAATTAAACCTGCGATGAGAATTGTTACCGATGCTCCGTTATAACTCACCTGGGTGTTTTGAAATTTAAATGTGTG
>Ga0209596_1004894_pt1 | contig 10080 bp, 8 predicted proteins | sample M_130807_MF_Meta_FD_187314 | JGI IMG/M metagenome (GOLD analysis project Ga0209596, IMG submission 187314) | Freshwater microbial communities from Lake Montjoie, Canada to study carbon cycling - M_130807_MF_MetaG (SPAdes) (version 2) | ecosystem: Environmental > Aquatic > Freshwater > Lake...
TTAGGTAGCTAGAATGATCGTATGGTGCACATTTGCAACTTACATAAGAATTGTACATTCTGTCGCCATCGATAAGGTAAACGGAATCTTTTTGTTGGGAGATCATTTCATCAAAATTGCAAAATGCGGCCAATGCAAGTTGTGAATAATTTTGTGATGCATTTTTAAATCCACCATAAGTAGTTTGCCAAACGGTTTGTATGAGTTGCATTCCGCCTTCGCATGGGTTAATCTTTTTAATTACTCCGGCAACATTACCTGCCCCTGCATGATAGGAATGTAAAACAAGTAGTCGGAACCAAAGATCTGTTTCGTTGTAAGGTACGTGTGCGCTGTCAAGCATTTTTTTTGTATAGGGGATACAAATGGTACTTAATAGCCGAGAGGCACCATAGGCAGCTCTCTCAACGTTTGTTCGTTCATCCATTGTTCCATTTACAATCAACCCTTCTTTGCGAGCTACTGCCTTCATTAATTGAAATGGGCCATTGGCGCCCACACCTGATTTGGTAGTTGTTTTACCCGGACTTTCAATTAATAATATTGCTTGCGCATACCAAGGATCTACACCGTTTTGTTTAAAAACATCAATAGAACGATTGATAGTAGGCATCACTTTTTTAAATTCGTAAAAGTCTTTTTTCCCTGCTGTAATATACACATTAAGGCTGTCAGGAATATTATTCGCTTTTCGAATACTGTCTCTGTAAAGAGTATGTTGAACCTCACTTAATTTATTCCATTCTTTTAGATTAATTCTTTCTAACATTTTTCGATTATTGCCAATGCTTACAATGGCTGAATCGGGTGAGAGGTTCATAATCTGTTGCCAGAATTTTGGCTGTGCCAATGTGTGCCATCCCTCGTTATAAAGCATAGCATCATTGATGAATTTCATCTTAGTAACATCATTGTATCCAACCACGTATTTTTCAACAACAGGAATACTGCTTACGTTTATCTGAGCTGTTGAAAAATGGGCACCTGTCAATAGCACAAACAAAAAAACTGTTTTGAGGGTAGGAAGGGCGAATGTGTTTTTGACTGTCATTAAGAATAGCGTCTATTTTTTTATAAAAATACTTCTCTAAAGTTAGCCTTTGGTAGTGAGCTTTGCAAACTTTTTAACAAACGTTTTCAACAATTACCTCTTCTAACGGTTATTATTTGAGGATGTTGTATTTCTGATTAGAGGGTATTCAATTCCTATAAAAAGGGGTATTAAATGGGAGATTTTTATATTATTTATTTACTTACTTTTGTTTCGCAAAAATTTAACACTATTTATTATGGCTACAGATAGATTCGAAGCTCACGATTATTATTTAATGGATGAGTTATTGACCGACGAACATAAATTAATTCGCGAAACAGCCCGTGCATGGGTTAAGAAGGAGGTTTCTCCGATAGTTGAAGAGGCGTGTCAAAATGCTAAATTTCCAAAACAATGGATAAAAGGGTTAGCTGAAGTAGGTGCATTTGGTCCTTATATCCCAACAAAATATGGTGGTGCCGGATTAGATCAAATATCTTACGGAATTATTATGCAGGAACTAGAGCGTGGTGATAGCGGTTTACGTTCCACAGCTTCTGTTCAAAGCTCTTTGGTCATGTATCCAATTTATACCTATGGAACAGAAGAACAACGCATGAAGTATCTTCCAAAATTAGCATCTGGTGATATGATGGGCTGCTTTGGATTAACGGAGCCCGATCATGGATCAAACCCAAGTGGAATGATAACAAATATTAAAGACAAAGGCGACCATTATCTGTTAAATGGAGCAAAAATGTGGATTTCAAACTCACCTTTTGCCGACATTGCAGTTGTTTGGGCAAAAGATGAAGCAGGTGATATCCGAGGAATGATAGTAGAAAGAGGTTGGGAAGGCTTTACAACGCCTGAAACACATGGGAAGTGGAGTTTGCGTGCGAGTGCTACAGGTGAATTAGTTTTTGCTAATGTGAAGGTTCCGAAAGAAAATATATTTCCTACCATCAAAGGATTGAAAGGCCCGTTAGGATGTTTGAATTCAGCCCGTTATGGTATTGCATGGGGAGCTATTGGCGCTGCTATGGATTGTTATGATTCAGCTTTACGGTATTCAAAAGAGCGTATTCAATTTGGAAAGCCAATCGGCGCTTTTCAGTTGACACAAAAGAAATTGGCAGAAATGATCACAGAGATTACCAAAGCGCAATTGTTAACTTGGAGATTAGGTGTTTTGAAAAATGAAAACCGTGCAACTCCTGCCCAAATTTCAATGAGTAAACGTAACAATGTGAATATGGCCATACAAATTGCACGTGAAGCACGTCAAATTCACGGAGGAATGGGTATCACCGGTGAATATCCGATTATGCGCCACATGATGAACCTTGAATCAGTTATAACCTATGAAGGCACACACGATATTCACTTGTTAATAACAGGTATGGATGTTACCGGATTCAATGCATTTGGATAGCGTAGAGCTTCTTTATAAAAAGGCATTTACCCTTGGGTAAATGCCTTTTTTATTTCTAGCCAAACCATCTAAAACAGCTCTATAGGCAACAAAAAAAGGCCGTGCGAATCGTTGGACTAAATCCAATAAAATTAGGCGTGTAAGAATAAAATCTATGCAAATGCTTGTTTGATTTGCGCATAGTGAAAAACACTTTATAACTCATAATGTTTATTCGTTGTATCTTTATAAAAAAATATCACTTTAGTTGAATGATGTATTTCGGTTATATAGCAGCAGTTTTAATAGGTATTATGCTAGGATTAGTCGGAGCCGGTGGATCCATACTTACTATTCCTGTATTGGTTTATTTAATTGGTATCTCACCAGTTAATGCAACATCCTACTCATTATTCATTGTTGGAATTTCCGCTTTTATAGGTGGGTTGAGGTATCTGAAAAACAATCTTATCTGTCTCCGTACAACACTTGTTTTTGGTTTCCCCTCAGTAATCAGCATTTTTATTACAAGAAAATATTTGCTCCATGCCATCCCTATGCACCTTATTAACATTGGGCAAATAGAAATAACGAAAGATGCTGCCTTAATGATACTGCTTTCAATTTTAATGGTGGTTGCTTCTTATTCGATGATCAAGACACCATCCTACCTTCTAAAAGATTCAAATGAACAGAATCAGCAGTACCGATATTTTTTAATTTTTCAACAGGGCATTATCGTTGGTATTCTTGTCGGTCTGGTTGGTGCTGGCGGTGGATTTATTATTATACCTGCTTTAGTGATGTTTGCAAAATTACCAATGAAAAAAGCACTAGGAACCTCTCTGGCCATTATCGCCTTAAATTCATCCATTGGTTTTTTAAGCGATTTCGGAGTGCATCAATTTGATTGGAATTTTTTGTTTGTTTTTTCTGCATTTGCCGTTAGTGGAATTTTAATTGGAAGTTATTTATCCAAATATGTGAGCGGAGCAAAGCTAAAGCCTGCTTTCGGTTGGTTTATTTTGTTGATGGGAATTTACATCATCAGTAAAGAGCTTTTTTTAAAATAAAAATTTTGATAAAACAGATTAATTTATCTTTGCAAAAATAGTTAGCATGTACATTGAACAACTTTATACCGGATGTTTAGCTGAAGCAGCTTATTACATCGAATCCAACGGAGAAGCCGCAATAATTGATCCTTTGCGTGAAACCACTCCGTATATAGAATTAGCACTTAAACGTAATGCGAAAATAAAATATGTTTTTGAAACGCATTTTCATGCTGATTTTGTTTCTGGACATATTGATCTTGCGCGTAAAACAGGTGCAGCGATTGTATTTGGGCCAACTGCTGAAACCGATTTTGATAGCATAATTGCGAAAGACGAAGAAGTATTCACCATTGGAACTATCAAACTTAAAGTATTACACACTCCTGGTCATACAATGGAGTCTTCTTGTTTTTTATTGATCGATGAGGCAGGAAAAAATAACGCAGTATTTACTGGAGACACCTTATTTGTTGGCGATGTTGGCCGTCCCGATCTAGCCATAAAAAGCAACTTAACACGTGAAGATCTTGCAGGCCTTTTATACGAATCTTTAAATTCAAAAATCAAGGTGTTAGAAGATGAAGTCATTGTGTATCCTGCTCATGGCGCAGGTTCTGCTTGCGGAAAGAATATAGGTAAAGAAACATTTTCTACTGTTGGTGTTCAGAAAAAAATGAATTATGCTTTGCAGCCCATGACCAAAAAAGAGTTTGTAGATGCGGTTGTAGATGGACTATCCGATCCTCCAAAATATTTCTTTGTGGATGCTATGCTCAATAAAAAAGGATATGCAAACATTGAAGATGTGATGACGAAAAACACCTTGCCTTTGAGCATTGCTGAATTTGAAAAAGAAATGGGTGCCGGCGTAACTATTTTAGATGCTCGTGATCCGGATGCTTTTGAAAAAGGATATATTCCCGGATCAATCAATATTGGTTTGAACGGACAATATGCTCCATGGGTTGGAGCATTGTTAGATGCACATGCTCCTTTGTTGTTTATTGCTGATGAAGGAAAAGAAGCGGAAGCGGTTTTGCGATTAGCACGTGTAGGTTATGAAAATGTTCATGGTTTTTTACAAGGTGGAATAACTACTTGGAAAAATGCAGGCCACCCAATGGATGTAATTGATAGTATCACGGCTGTTGAATTTAACAATAGGCTGCAAAACGACGATAATATTATTGATGTCAGGAAAAAAGGTGAAGTAGAAGGTGGGATGATTGAGAATGCGCAACATATTTGTTTGTCAGGTTTTCAAGATGAACTTCACACACTCGATAAAAACAAACATTATTATATACATTGTGCTGGAGGTTATCGTTCTATGATGGCAGCTTCCATCATGAAACAGAGAGGGTATAATAACATCACCAATGTGAAAGGTGGTATGGCCAAGATAAAAGAAACAGGTATTAAGTTAGTAATGCCTGCAGTTGTTTAAACGTAAATAAAAAAATAAAAAAATGAAAAAATTGTTTCTAGTATGTATTGCTTTTATTGCAATCACAAACGTTAGTAAAGCTCAGCCAAAAAGCTCAACCGTTGTTACAAATGTATCTTCGGAAAGATTTAAGGGAATCATTTCCAGTGATAATAATGGCGTTATCCTTGATTTGAGAACATCTGAGGAGATTACCAATAAGGGGTATATCAAAGGAGCTGTTCAGTTGGATTTTTTGTCAAAAGATGCCGAGAAGCAAATTGATCAATTAGATAAAAACAAAACATATTACATTTATTGTGCAGCAGGCGGTAGAAGTGGAGATGCAGCAGAATACATGCAAAACCATGGTTTTAAGAGAGTGTACAATCTTCAGAAAGGCTTTTCAGAATGGATTCAAAAAGGCTTTCCGATTGAAAAGAAATAACTGGAAGTGTTTCCCATCCCAACAAAAACGCCTGGGCTTTTTTGTTTGGATGGTTGAATGATTATGATTTTATATTAGCAACATAAAATTCGCGGTTCATACGTGCAATATTTTCCAAAGAAATTCCTTTAGGACATTCTATTTCGCATGCACCTGTGTTCGTACAGTTTCCAAAACCTTCCTCATCCATTTGTGCTACCATGTTTTTTACGCGTGTAGTAGCTTCTATTTTACCTTGAGGCAATAATGCCAATTGAGAAATTTTAGCAGAAACAAATAGCATAGCAGATGAATTTTTGCAAGTAGCAACGCAAGCCCCGCAACCAATACAAGCAGCTGCATTAAAAGCTGCATCTGCATCTGTTTTTGGAATAGGAATATTATTAGCATCTTGTGCATTGCCTGTGTTAACGGAAATAAATCCTCCTTTAGAAATAATTCTATCGAATGCAGAACGGTCAACAGTAAGATCTTTGATGACAGGAAATGCCGCTGCTCTCCATGGCTCTACTACAATAGTATCTCCATTTTTAAAAGAACGCATGTGCAATTGACAAGTGGTGACACCTCTCTTTGGGCCATGCGGACGGCCATTGATAAACATACTACACATTCCGCAAATCCCTTCACGACAATCGTGATCGAATGCAATTGGCTCTTCCCCTTTTAGTATTAGCTGTTCGTTCAAAACGTCAAACATTTCTAGGAAGGACATATCTGGAGAAATATCTTGTACCGGATAGGTAACTAATTTCCCTTTTTCTTTATCGCTTTTTTGACGCCAAATTTTTAGCGTTAAATTCATATTTCCGTGACTCATAATTTTAGAGTTTTTCTATTTATAACTTCTTTGAGAAATTTTGATTACTTCAAATTTCAATTCTTCTTTATGGATTTCGTAATTGTTGTCACCTTTGTTTTCCCAAGCTGCAACATAAGCGAATTCATCATCTTTACGTAATGCTTCACCTTCTTCTGTTTGTGATTCTTCACGGAAGTGTCCACCACACGATTCGGTGCGGTTTAATGCATCAATACACATGAGTTCGCCAAGCTCAAGAAAGTCGGCAACACGTCCTGCTTTTTCTAATTCAGGATTTAATTCATTTGGTGAACCCAATACACGAACATCTTTCCAAAATTCATCGCGTAAAGCACGAATTTCAGCAATTGCTTCTTTCAAGCCTTTCTCGTTACGAGCCATTCCACATTTATCCCACATTATTTTTCCTAATTTTTTGTGGAAGTGGTCAACAGGTTTCGTTCCTTTTATTGCAAATAATCGATCAATGATCGCTTGTGCATCTTTCTCAGCATTTACAAATGCTTCGTGATCTGTTGAAATAGCTTTCGTTGAAATTTCTTTTGACAAGTAAGCACCTATTGTGTAAGGAATCACAAAATAACCATCTGCTAAACCTTGCATCAATGCAGACGCTCCAAGACGATTCGCTCCGTGGTCTGAGAAATTTGCTTCTCCCAATGCATACAAACCTGGTACTGTTGTCATCAAGTTATAATCTACCCACAATCCACCCATGGTATAATGCACAGCTGGATATATTCGCATTGGCAATTGATATGGATTTTCTCCCGTAATTTGTTCATACATTTCAAACAAGTTTCCATATTTTTCTTCAACAACTTGTTTACCGAAATCTTTTAATTGTTCTGCTGTTGGATTGTGAATACCTTGTGTAACGGCTTTTGTATGACCATAACGAGCAATCGCTGATTTGAAATCTAGGTATACAGCCATTTTAGAAGTGCCCACACCGTAGCCAGCATCACAACGTTCTTTTGCTGCACGAGATGCAACATCTCGGGGAACTAAGTTTCCGAATGCAGGATATCTGCGCTCTAAATAATAATCTCTTTCTTCTTCCGGAATTTCATTTGCTTTACGAGTATCCCCTTGTTTTTTTGGCACCCAAATGCGTCCATCATTTCTTAATGATTCACTCATCAAGGTTAATTTTGATTGATGATCTCCAGAAACTGGAATACATGTCGGGTGAATTTGTGTGAAACAAGGATTTCCGAAGAATGCTCCTTTTTTATGTGCTTTCCATGCTGCAGTAACATTGCTTCCCATTGCATTGGTCGACAAATAAAAAACATTCCCATATCCTCCTGTACACAATAATACCGCATGTCCAAAATGACGTTCTAGTTTTCCGGATATAAGATCACGTGCAATGATCCCACGACATTTTCCATCAATATTTACAATGTCCAACATCTCATGTCTCGACATCATTTCAACTGTTCCAAGTCCTACTTGACGCTGTAATCCACTGTATGCACCTAATAATAATTGTTGTCCGGTTTGTCCTGCTGCATAAAACGTACGTTGTACTTGTGTTCCACCAAATGAACGGTTACTTAACATACCGCCATATTCACGTGCTAAAGGAACTCCGCTAGCAACACACTGATCGATGATGTTTGCGCTCACAGATGCTAAACGATATACATTTGCTTCACGCGCTCTGTAATCGCCACCTTTAATAGTGTCATAAAATAAACGATAAGTACTATCTCCATCGTTCTGGTAATTTTTTGCAGCATTGATTCCGCCTTGAGCAGCAATTGAATGCGCTCTTCTTGCTGAATCCTGGAAGCAAAAACATTTTACTTTATAACCCATCTCTGCTAATGTAGCCGCAGCAGAAGCTCCGGCAAGACCTGAACCCACCACTATCACTTCCAAACTTCTTTTGTTAGCCGGATTGACAAGAGCAACAGAGGATTTATATTTTTCCCATTTCTGTTCTAGAGCTCCTTCAGGTATTTTACTATCTAATTTTGACATATTTTGATAATTGTAATTTTTCGATTTTATGTTTATTTCATCTGTTATTTAATGCATCCAAAAAAAATGCAGATCGGCATTAAAGCAAAAATCAAGGAGATAATGATAGAGAAAAACATTCCGATTTTTTTGATTGTCGGCGTATACTTAGGGTGATTCCATCCTAGTGTTTGAAAGGCAGATTGAAAGCCATGTAATAGATGGTAGGCCAGGGAAATTACACCCGCAACATAAATGACAACTACCCACCAGATATGAAAAACATCTTGCATGACTGCGTATAAATTTTCGTTGCCATTGGCATCTTCACCTGGAAGGCCTGTAAATCTTGATTTTACCCAAAAATGTGCAAGGTGAATAATCAAAAATAATAACAAGAGCGTCCCTAAAAGCCCCATTGAACGTGAATACCATTTGCTGTTTGCCTCATTTCCCTGCATCACATATTTTACAGGTCGTGCTTTATTATTTTGCATTGTTAAAATCAATGCTTGCAACATGTGAATGATTAAACCAAGAAACAATACATATTCCATGGCACGGATGATTGGATTTGTAGCCATAAATTTTGCACCTTGGTTAAACAGCAACCCTCCATCATTAAAGAAAATGAATGAATTAAGCAAGCAATGAACAATCAAAAAAGAAACTAAAAACAAACCTGTTAAACCCATTAACAATTTTTTTCCAATGGACGATTGCATCATTTTTCCGGATGTACTACTCATAATAATTTATTTTTTCGGTTTTTTTTTCTTGACAAATGTATAATTCAAAATGATTTGTATCAAGTAAATTATTTCATAACATTTTTTTATTTAAACAATTCGAAAGCCATAAGTGTTTATTTATTAGGTTAATTCCATTTGTTTATAATGATTTTAAATAAGAAGGAAGTGCTTTTTCGCTATTTTTTGCTTACGCGCCACTATTTTTATTTAAGTGGTTGGTTATCAAATTTTTAAAAAAAACACATCGTTTTTTTTTAAAATCTGTAGATATAAATAGCATGTTTGTCGATAAAAAATGGGATTTTATATTCGTGCAACCTTATTTGATTTTTTAGCGTCCTACTTAGTAGCAAAATTAGTAGTAATATTGCGATTAATTTTATATTTTCGACCTTATTTTTATGTAAATTTTTAAGTTAAATAACATGATAAAAAGTAAACTACTCCTCCCGTCTACTCTTTTTTTAGTTCTATCCTTCTTTAAAATAAATTTAGCTATTGCACAGATGGTAGGTGCGAATGGTTACATTCAAGGAACCAGTGTTGAAATTGGTGTTGAAGGCTTAGGTGGTTTCGAAGGTGTTAGTACCACCACATCTCCACCACCAGCAGGTTACCATTACCGTGGAACGTCTAATCTTTTTGGTTTTTATGCAAATCCTCAGTTGAATTCCTGGGCTGGTTCAGCATACGATGGAGATTTTTTTACACCAGGAAGTCCAGAAAATGGTTGGGGTTTTGAGATAGGCACCACTGGTGGCATCAAAAAAAGCAACAACTGTACCGGCCTTCATGAGATTCCTGGAGCAATTACATCTTGGTCTCATACGTTTAATTGTTATAATTCAGATTGGGAAGGTGATTTTACTTCAGGAACCGATCTTCATTTCAAGATCAACTATTTTTTACAACAGACCGATCTTTACTATACCACCACCGTATCCATTACCAATAATACCGCTGCTACAATTCCTGATATGTATTATTACAGAAATGTGGATCCAGACAACAACCAAGTTTTAAGTGGTGGTACTTTTACAACTACCAATACAATTGTAAGTCAACCAGGCGGTGGTTGTAATTTAGCGCACGTAAAGGCAACTCAAACCACCCCATGGAATAGTTATTTAGGATTTGCAGCAACAGGTGCAAATT
>Ga0209596_1004900_pt1 | contig 10067 bp, 13 predicted proteins | sample M_130807_MF_Meta_FD_187314 | JGI IMG/M metagenome (GOLD analysis project Ga0209596, IMG submission 187314) | Freshwater microbial communities from Lake Montjoie, Canada to study carbon cycling - M_130807_MF_MetaG (SPAdes) (version 2) | ecosystem: Environmental > Aquatic > Freshwater > Lake...
AAAAAGTTAGATAAAATATAGAGATTTGGAGCGGGTGAAGGGAATTGAACCCACGACCTAATCGTTGGCAACGATTCGCTCTACCACTGAGCTACACCCGCTTAATAATCTCGTGAAATTAAACAAAAATAAGCTTTAATCAATTGAAAAGTGAAATTGAATAAAACAAATTAAACACTATATTAATTCATAATGACAACTTTTGATAAAAAAGAAATTCCTCAAGAAATATCTATTTTCCCACTTGCAAATGCAGTCTTCTTTCCAAATACAATTTTGCCTCTCAATATATTTGAACCTAGATATAAAAAAATGATCGAAGATGCTTTGTCATCCAACAAAATGATTGGAATGATCCAAACAAGAGAAAGTAACAATCTAAAAAAACCTGAAGTATTTAGTGTTGGTTGTCTGGGCAAAATAGATACTCACACCAAAACAGCTGACGGCAGGTATTTAATAAACCTCAAAGGCTTAGTGAGATTTAGAGTTTTAGATGAAGCGGAGACTAATCAGCCTTATAGAAAATTTAGAGTAACTTATGATGAATTTTTAGATGATTTAGAGAAAATAAAATTCAATGACAAAATCGATGTATTGCAACTTATAGATAAAGCTAGAAAACTATTTAAAATTCATCAACTATCTACTGACTGGAAAATTGTTGAAAAAGTTGAGCCAGATCAATTAATAAATTCACTGTCAATGATATGTCCTTTTTCTGTTAGTGAAAAACAAGGATTGCTTGAGGCAAAAACTTTGCTTGAAAGAAATTTACTTATAAATCAGATAATAAATTTTTATATTATTGGAAACAATCCTGGATCTGAAAGACAAATCCACTAATAATTAATTAAGCGGACTTATTCATTGAGTCAAAAAATTCAGCGTTATTTTTTGTCTCTCTTAATTTACCAATTAAAAACTCTATTGCTTCCATATTTCCCATTGGAGCAATAAGTCGTCTTAAAACATTCATCTTTTGAAGGTCTTCTTTTTTAAATAACAAGTCTTCTTTTCTAGTTCCAGACTTAGTAATATCAATTGCTGGGAAAATTCTCTTATCAGCAATCTTTCTGTCTAGAATAACTTCGGCATTACCTGTTCCTTTAAATTCTTCAAAAATAACTTCATCCATTCTTGAGCCGGTTTCAATTAATGCTGTTGAAATAATTGTTAAAGATCCACCCTCTTCGATGTTTCTTGCCGCTCCAAAAAATCTTTTTGGTCTTTGTAAAGCATTGGCATCAACACCACCCGTTAATACTTTTCCTGAACTTGGAACAACTGCGTTATAAGCTCTTCCTAAACGTGTGATTGAGTCTAATAAAATCACCACATCTTTTTTGTGTTCTGCTAATCTTTTTGCTTTCTCAATTACCATTTCAGCCACTTGGACGTGTCTCATTGCGGGCTCGTCAAACGTTGAACTTACAACTTCACCTTTTACAGATCTTTGCATGTCTGTAACTTCCTCTGGTCTTTCATCAATAAGCAAAACTATTAAATAAATCTCAGGATGATTTGCTGTAATTGAATGTGCAATATTTTGAAGTATTACTGTTTTGCCGGCTCTTGGTGGTGATACGATCAAAGCTCTCTGACCTTTTCCAATAGGAGTTACAAGATCAATTAGTCTTGCTGTTAAATCTGGTTTTTTATCTGCTTTATTGGATTCAACTTCTAAATTTATACGCTCATCTGGATATAGGGGCGTTAAATTATCAAAGTTAATTTTATTTCTAGATTTCTCAGGATCTTCAAAATTTATTTTACTAACTTGTAAAAGCGCAAAATATCTCTCAGAATCTTTTGGGGCTCTAATTTCTCCTTCAACCGTATCCCCTTTTCTAAGACCAAATCTTCTAATTTGACTTGGACTTACATAAATATCGTCGGGTCCTGGTAAATAATTAGACTCTGTGGCTCTTAAAAAACCAAAGCCATCTTGTAATGTTTCAAGAACACCACTTCCTGTAATTTTTTCATTCTTTTCAGCAAATTTTTTAAGGATCGCAAACAAGATTTCTTGTTTACGCATTGTACTTGGATTTTCGATTCCTAGCTTTTCAGCTTCTAAAATTAAATCGGCTGGTGTTTTATTTTTTAATTCTTGTAGGTTCATTTATGTTTGGGATTGTCTTGTGAAACTTTTAGATGTGAAGCAAATATAACAATTATTAATTATATTTCAAGCCGGTTTAAAAATAACCAAAAAGACAATGATTATCAGTATTATAGTTGGTATTTCATTTATAATTCTAAAAAATTTTGAACTTCTTTTATTTCTATCTAACTCAAAATCCTTCAAGCATTTAGATAAAAAACCATGATAACCAGAGAGAATAATCACAAATAAAAATTTAATAGACATCCACAAAGAAAAAATACTGTCAAATCCTGAAATCCATAAAATAAACAAACCCGTCAACCAGGTAACGATCATGGCTGGGTTCATAATTATTTTCATTAATCTTTTTTCCATTACTTTAAAAATTTTCGACGCTTCAGCACTATTATTTTCAACGTGATAAACAAATAATCTTGGTAAATACAAAAGGCCAACCATCCAGGAAATAACAGCGATAACGTGAATTGCTTTAAGCGTTAAATATAAATTCATTAATTAATTAAATATTTTTTAACAATATGCTCCATCATTTTAATATGGTCTTCATTATCATTTAGGCAAGGAACAACATCATAGTTTTCTCCGCCATTTTCTAAAAAGCTTTCTTTTCCTTGGATTGCTATTTCTTCTAAAGTCTCAACGCAATCTGATGAAAATCCTGGACATATCATAAGCACATTTTTTTTAGCTTTATTAGGAAGCTCTTCTAAAGTTTTGTCCGTGTAGGGTGTTAACCATTCTTCCGGTCCAAACCTTGATTGAAAAGTTGTCTCAATAGGAATGTCTTTAAATTTTTCTTTGATTAGTCGCGTCGTTTTTTGACAGTAACAATGATAGGGATCGCCTTTTGCAAAATATTTTTTTGGTATGCCATGGTAGGAGGCCAAGATTAAATCTGGTTTCCATTTAATTTCTGAAACTTTCTTTTTTATACTTTTTACAAGCGCATCGATAAACAAAGGTTCGCTTTCATAGTGCGGTATAGTTTGTAAACTAGGTTGCCATCTCATTTTTATTAAATTTCTATAAACTTCGTCACACACTGTGGCTGTTGTTGCCGCCGCATATTGTGGGTACAAAGGAAAAATAATAATTTTTTCACACCCTTCTTTTTGTAAAAAATCCAACTTACTTTTTATACTTGGATTTCCATACCTCATTGCAAAATCAACAATAACGTTGTCATTCCCCATCTTTTCTTTTAATTTTTGAGTTTGGCTTTTTGTGTAATATCTAAGCGGGGATTGGTTAGTATCGTTCATCCAGATTTTTTTATAAGCATGGGCTGTTTTTGATGGCCTAAAGGTTAATATAAATAAGTTTAAAATTATTTGCCAAAGAACAGGATTGACTTCTATTACTCTTGTGTCGGATAAAAATTCTTTCAAATATTTTCTAATGTCCCACCAACTTGTTGAATCTGGCGTTCCAAGATTAACTAGCAAAACACCGGTTTTCCCAAATTTTATTTTTGGGTGATTTATTTTATCTAAGTCAAAACTCATAAATTATAGTCCCTCACAAACTCAACTAGTTTTTTAACATTTTCTGGTTTTGTTTTTGGCAATATTCCATGACCTAAATTAAAGATGTATGGTTTATTTTTAAAAAAATCTAAATATTTTTTTGCCTCACTAAACATTCTCTCGTTGTTTCCTAATAAAAATTTTGGATTCATCCCGCCTTGAAAAACGACGTTGTTATTTAAATCTAATTTGTTGAGATTAACATCATAGTCAATGCTAATTCCGTGGGGTTTTACTGTTTTTATAAAAACATTGATATTCTCGTTAATTCCTTTTGGAAAACAAATAACAGGGTTATTAGGAAAATTTTTTTTAAGTTTGTTAACAATATTTTTATTTGGTTTAATACAAAATTCCTTTAGGCTTTCTTTATTAATTAAGCCAGCCCAACTATCAAACAACTGAATAACGTCCGCGCCTCCCAATATTTGTTCTTTGCAATGAATGTAGACTAGGTGTTCTAGCCTTTTAATTATTTTTATTACTTCATTCTTTTTTAAATTTTTTAATAAATTTTTATTCTTTTTCGGCGATTCTTTGTTAATCATATAAACCAAAAGCGTCCAGGGAGAACCAGCAAAACCTATGAGTGCTTTTTCTTTTGGTAGTTTTTCTTTTATTTTTTTTATTATTTTGTAGACGTTTTTTAATTTTTTAATAAATTTTTTATCTGATGTTTTGTAAAATTTATTTAAATCATAGTTTGCTAAAACGGGTCCTATTTTTTCTTTAAACTCTACCTTTTGTCCAACAGCATTTAAAATTAATAAAATGTCCGAAAAAATTATAGCTGCATCCAGATTAAACCTGTTTATAGGTTGTAAAGAAACTTCTGTTGCATCTTTAATGTTTAAACAAAAATTAATAAAATCTTTATTTTTTTTTCTTATTTTTTGATACTCTGGAAGATATCTTCCCGCTTGTCTCATGAACCAAATAGGAAATTTTTTTTCTTTATTCAATAAAAAACTTTGAAGAGAAACATTCATTAATAAATATTAGTTTAAATAGTAGTATTATATGGTTCTGTTAGTAATGTGTTTATATTTTTACTAACAGTTTATTAACAAGTTTTGTTGATTAAAATCACGAAATAACTTTGTATTTATATTGTTTATTTAAAATTACACACTGTCCTAAAATTAAAAAAAATAAAATTATTAATGTTATTAATTAAATAACAATAATTTATTAACTGTTAACGTTTGTGTTTTTTAAAGTTAAAAATGTATAAATAGTAAATATAAAGACTTGCCAACAGGATTATGAACAGAAAATATAACGTTTTTTTAGTCTCCGATTCAACCGGCGAAACTCTAGACAGAATATTTCTTGCCTTAAAAGCCCAGTTTGAAAATTTTAATAACAATTTACACCACTTTTCTTTTGTTAGAACTGAGGCTCAAATTACAACGTTATTAGAAAAATGTGACAAATTGGGAAATTCGATAGTACTTTATACTCTTGTGGAGCCTGCTGTTACCTCTTTTTTAGTTCAAGAAACGGAGAAGTATAAAATTCCTTGTTTTGGTGTTTTGGATTACTTAATTCCAAAATTTGAAATAGCTCTTAATAGAAAAGCCAACCGAAAACCAAGCGGGCAACACATTCTAAATAAAGAATATTATAAAAAGATTGCTGCGATGCAATTTAGTATTGAGCATGATGATGGCCAAAAATTAGAAACAATTTTAGACGCCGATATAATTATTTTAGGCATTAGCAGAACAAGCAAAACCCCAACAACTATTTATCTTGCAAACAAAGGCTACAAATCAGCTAATATTCCAATGGTTCCAAATCAAAAAATCCCCGAAGATGTTTTGAAGAATAAAAAAAAGACAATTGTAGGATTGATTGCTGACCCTGAAAGACTGGCGGATATAAGAAAAAATAGACTCGATTCATTAAGTGAAGAAAAACATACATCCTATGTTGATTTGGAAAGGATCCGAGAAGAGCTGGAAGAAAGCAGGAAAGTTTTTAAGCTAAACAATATCCCAACAATTGATGTAACAAGAAAATCAGTAGAAGAAACCGCCGCCTCAATTATAAAAATTCACGAAATTAAAAATAGCCAATGAAAAATATAATTTTAGCATCTGCAAGCGGGATAAGGCTAAAAATATTAAATGATTTTGGTTTCAATGTTAAAGTAGAGGTGGCCAATATAGATGAAGATGAAATAAAAAATTCTTTATTAGCAGAAAAATTCAGTTCATTTGATATTTCAAGAGCGCTAGCAGAAACAAAATCAAAAAAAATAAGTAGCAAAATATATGACCAGATCGTTCTGGGTGCTGATCAAGTTTTGGATTTTGGAGGTAATATATTTAATAAACCAGAAACCATGGAATTAGCAATGAGTTTGATGAAAAGATTAAGTGGCAAAGAACATTCTTTGTTTAGCTCTATTTGTTTGAGTAAAAATGGTTCGACTATTTGGATGCACACCGAGCAGGCTGTTCTAAAGATGAAACATTTATCGGACAGTTTTATTAAAGACTATTTAGAAAAATTGGGGCTGGAAAAGATAAAGAAATACGGCGTTTATCAAATCGAAGGAATGGGCAAAGATTTATTTGAAGAAATAAAGGGAGATGAATACTCTGTAATGGGAATGCCAATTAAACAATTAAATAATTATTATAAGTTAAATGAAAAATAAAAAAAACTTTTTAGTTATTGGAAACCCTATTAAGCATTCTTTATCTCCTCTTTTGCATAATTATTGGTTTCGTAAAAATAAAATTAATTGTAAATATAAAAAACTAAAAACAACTCAACCTGCAATAAAAAAAATTTTAAATAAGGTAAGAAAAAGAGAGCTAGAGGGAATTAATGTCACCATCCCTTTTAAAGGAAGCATTATAAGGCATTTAGATATTTTAAAGGGAGACGCGCTAAAAACTTCATCAGTAAATACCGTTTATTTAAACCAAAAAAAATTAGTTGGTGATAATACTGATGTTTATGGTTTTTCTTACGGCATCTTGAGAAAAGTTAAAACCAGAATTAAGACAGCAGGAATTATTGGAGCTGGAGGTGTTACGTCTTCTATTATTCTCGCTTTAATTCAAAAAGGAGTGAAAAAAATATATATAACTAACAGAACTTTTTCAAAATTAAATATATTTAAGAAAAAATTTAAAAAAATCATTTATCCAATTAAATGGAATGATCGTTATAAAGTATTTGGTGACGTACAAATCTTAATCAATGTTACAAGCCTTGGCATGCTTGGTCAGAAGGATCTGCAGTTTGATTTTAGTATTTTTGACAAAAAAATTAATGTTGTGGACATTGTTTATAACCCAGAAAATACAAGGCTTTTAAAAGACGCAAGAAAGAACGGTCATAAAATCTTTACAGGTTTAGATATGTTCGTTTATCAAGCTCAGAAGGCATTTTATATTTGGAATAAGAAAAATCCAAAAATAACAAAAGATATTTATAAAAAACTTAGAAAAAAAATTAATGGTTAGAGTAGGTATTTTAGGATCTGTTGGGAGTGGCAAATCTTTTGTTGCAAATATTTTTAGAGAACTAAGTTTTAATATTTTTTCAGCAGATAATGAAGTTGCTAACATTTATAAGAATAATAAGATTGTTAATAAAAAGATTTCAAAATTCTTTAAGTTAAAACTTTATAAAGGCAAAATAAACAAACAGGAGCTTAGGGATTCTCTTAAAAAAAATCCAAATAAATTTAGATTTTTGAACAAGATTATTCATCCAATAGTTAGAATGAAATTAGCTCTTTTTCTAACGAAATTTAAAAAAAATAAATTAGTCGTTTTAGATATTCCGCTTTTAGTAGAAAATAAAATGTTCGATTTTGTTGATATTTTTATTCTTATTAAAACTGGATCTAGTTCTTTTCTAAGCAGAATTAAAAAAAGAAAAAATTTAGATAAACAATTTTTAAATATATTAAAAAAACAACAAGCAAATGAAAAGGTCAAAGAAAGTTATGCGGATTTTATAATATATAATAATTCCAAAAATAAAGTTAAATTGCAGGTAAAAAATATTATTGATAAGATTCTTTTAAATTAATGATTGAAGTCATTTTAGATACAGAGACAACAGGGCTGTCAGCTGAAAAAGATAGAATCGTTGAAATTGCTTGTGTGGAATTAAGCAATCATATCCCCACAAAAAATATTTTTCATACCTTTTTGAATCCTGAGGCTAAAGTTTCAGCGGACGCTTTTAGTGTTCATGGCTACTCTGATGAGTTTTTATCGAACAAACCTAAGTTTAAAGATGTAGCTAAAGATTTTCTTAATTTTATTAAAGATAAAAAACTTATTATTCATAATGCAGATTTTGATCTTAGTTTTTTAAATAATGAATTAAAAAGACTAAATATAAAACCAATTCTAAAATCTGATATTCTAGACACCCTGCAGATTGCTAGATCTAAATTTCCAGGAGTTGGGAATAGTTTAGATGCTCTGTGTAAGAGATTTAAAATTAGTATTGAGGCAAGAGAAAAGCATTCTGCACTTTTAGACTGTCATTTACTCTCAAAAGTTTACATCGAATTGATTGATAAAAAAGAATTAACGCTTGATCTAATGTCCAATGATAAAATTTTTAACGAAAAGATGAAGCTGAGTGATGAGAACAGAGAAGGTATCGTTGTTAAAGTTTCACCAGAACAAATGGAAGAATATAAGAAATTTTTAAAAAAAAATGTTTCTAATGCTTTTGCGTTAGATTAGCAGACTGTTGTTCGTACAGCTCTTTAAATTTAATTTCTTTCTTAAATTTAAATTCTTTAAATCCTGACTTTTGAAACAATTCAGTGATAAGATCAGTTAGTTTTTTTGCATATAAATCAGGTATTTCTGCAAGAATGATCCTTTTAACTTCTTCTGCTTTTAATTCCGTGTCTGTAATCTTAAATACTACGGCAAGACATGCCTCGGCGTGAATTTTATTTAGTACTTCTTTTGGTGCTTCAAAAATAAGTTTTAAATTTAGTTCTAGCATCCCATTTTTTAGCGGTTTGTTAGAAATATCAACTTTTGTCTCATATTTACCAAGATTTTGGGCTGCATCTACAAAACAGTCTGGAGATGGAATTTCAAAAGATAAATCTTTTACGTAGTTCGCGATGATTTGATATTTAGAATTTTCTTTATTTTTTTCTTCCATTTTAAAAATATGAATTTTTGTATTATTCAAATATATTTTTTTATATTAAATATCATTTAATTCGATCTAAATTTAGATGTATTAATTTTTAACTATTTAATCTAAAATACCCTTAAATGAATGACAATTTTGGTTATATAGACATTGTATTGCTCGCAATAGTGGCGGGTATAATTATTTTAAGACTTAGAAATGTCCTTGGTAAAGGAGCCGAAGATAGTGCCGTTAGAGCAAAAAAATCAGTGATAGTTGATGCCCAATTTGAGGATGTTAACCCATCTAGAGCGGAAGAAAATATTAATTTAAGAGAATTTAAAGAAGAGATTTTTTTAAAAGGGGCCCAATCAGCTTATGAAATGATCGTTAATGCATTTGCTGCCGCTGACAAAAAGACTTTAAAAGATCTAACCTCCCCAGAAGTTTATAAAAGCTTCGTTGGCGTTCTTGATGAAAGAAAAAATAAAAAATATGTTAATCAATTTACATTTATAGGAATTAAGAAAGCAAAAATAGAAAATGTAGATAAGAAAGACAGTTTTTATAATGTAAAAACTAGATTTGTTAGTGAGATTATATCTTGTGTTAAAGATGCTAACGATAATGTTGTCGAAGGTAGCCCTGAAGAGATTCAAACTGTTAATGATGTTTGGAGTTTTTCAAGAGATTTAAATTCTGATGATCCCACATGGCATTTAACCGAAATTGCACAGGATGTGCATGTCAAAGAATAATAAAAATACTACAAATTTAGAAGATATAAAAGCTTGGGAAGATTTCAAGAATCAAAAATTTTTAGATGGCGATAAAGGCGAAATATCTAAAAAATCTATAAAAAGAAATAAAAAACAAGATCATATTGATTTTAAGATAGATTTACACGGTTACTCATTGCAAGACTCTTTTGATAAAATAAAGGGCGTTATAGAAAATTGTTATCAGAAAGATTTAAGAAATATTTTAATTATTACAGGCAAAGGACTAAGATCTAAGGTTAAAGAGAACCCTTATTTGTCAGAAGATTTAAGTTTATTAAAATATGCAATTCCAAATTTTATTAAAGATAATTTTTCTGATATAATTAATTCTATGGAAGAGCCAGACCAAAGTTTAGGTGGATCCGGAGCTTTTTTGTTAAGATTAAAAAAAAGATTATAGAATAGTATTTATTTCACCATTAAAGCTAATTTATTGATAAGGTTAGTTTTTCTATATATAGATTGTTAATTCATATGAGGATCGCAAAA
>Ga0209596_1004901_pt1 | contig 10066 bp, 7 predicted proteins | sample M_130807_MF_Meta_FD_187314 | JGI IMG/M metagenome (GOLD analysis project Ga0209596, IMG submission 187314) | Freshwater microbial communities from Lake Montjoie, Canada to study carbon cycling - M_130807_MF_MetaG (SPAdes) (version 2) | ecosystem: Environmental > Aquatic > Freshwater > Lake...
TTGACGCGCGCCCATCCACGCACCCGCGGCCAGCAACCGCACGCCACGCTCAAAATGAATCTGCATCGCCTGAGTGTCGTTTGTTGAAACGAATTCTGTCGACAGCTTCGCAAGATTCGGTTCGGAATCCATCGCAAGCGAGAAGGGTTCGGGCGCGCTGGTGTGTTGTGGTGGCGTAGCCGAAGAAATTTCTTTCTGTGTGCCCGCCGTTTGATTTGGAAATATTTGTTGGGCAATGATCGCGATGGACTCGGGAATTTCAAATCGCACCACGCGTAAACGTTTGGACTTCAATCGAGCCACGGATGGCTTTCTGCGGCCGCCACCAATATCCAATGGCAATTCATCCGCCATGGTGGTGATGGTCAACAAAACTCCATCGCCATAATGACGAAACCAACGATGTCCCTCCGGTGCGGCGTCGTGGCCGCGCACCATTCGAACCACGGGTACCTCAAATATTCGATTAAGGGCCCGCAGGGATTTTGCAAAGTCCTCGGGCTTCGCAGACCCTTCGCCCGATATTGCCGACGGAATCACTTGCGGATCTCGCGGATGTAGCCGATCAAACGCAAATGCTCGCAGAACATTTGGTTGCGACTCCAGTGTCTGCGCATTCTCAATTGCTGCCAAAATCGATTCGCGTGGAAGCGCGCTATGCGCCAGCAACATTCCGTCTGGACAGATCGCGGCCACGGGAATTTTTTCAACAAGCTCCGAAAATGCGCGCACCAGATTACGTAGTGAATTTTGAAGCGCGTCGGGCACGGGCATGTCCGCCAGTCCGCGCGGCTTGCGGTCATCTGTTGCTATTTCATTCTCCAAAGTCAGCGCAAGTTCCCGATCGCCGGCGATAAATAGAGTGCGGCTGGGCGCGGCGGCGAATCTCTCCAGCGCGATCGCCAAACACGCGGCGTCGCCCAAAGTTCCAGCGGCCAAGTCGCCAAGAAAAACAATTTGCGGCGAGCGGCCTCTTCCCGTGGCCTCATCAATAAACGCGAGCACTGTTTCAAGCGCCAACACATCTCCCCGCACATCTCCAATGATCCAGAATGCCTCCTCCTCTGAAATTTCATTCAGTCGAAGAACGCGTCTGCCAATGGGACGGAATTCCGCGCCCATCGCGCCGGGACCAGAACCCACCAATTGATTCGCGGCCTGCACCGCGGCAAATGCCCGATGCAGCGTTCGCCCGGTATCGCCCCACATAGCCACGCGTTGACGAACCCTCTCCAAAATAAGTTTGGCTCTTGGTTCGGTTAAATCAACCGTCACCAATGGTCCCGGAGGCGGAACGGTTGGCGTTAAATCTTCGCTTTGGAAAGGGGACACAAACAAATACTAACGAGGGAATCTGCGTTGTTGAATTCACCCAATAAATAGTGCCTAGTATGGGCGTATGAAAAGAAATATCACATCCGCAATTCTTGGCGCAATAGCGGCGGTCACTGGTTTTGCGTGCGCCCAATCCGCTCCGCAAAATGCCGAGCTTATTCAAAAATGGAAGGATCGCAGCATGTATTCAATTAAAGCAACCACACTCGACGGAGCGCCCGCGGATCTTTCGCAATATCAAGGCAAAGTTGTCTTGGTCGTGAATGTCGCAAGTCGTTGCGGCTTCACGGGTCAATATGCCGGCCTACAAAAGTTGTATGACACCTACAAAGACAAAGGACTTGTGGTGCTTGGAATTCCAAGCAATGATTTTGGCGGCCAAGAGCCGGGCAGCGAAAAAGAAATCAAGGAATTTTGCTCCTCTAAATATTCCGTGACATTTCCAATGTTGTCCAAAGAGCAAACCAAGCCTGGACCAGGCCAAAGCGAAATTTATGAATTTCTTGGAACGCGAATCGGCAAATTGCCCGGATGGAATTTCAGCAAATATGTGGTCAACAAGCAGGGGCAACCGATCGCATTTTATGCCAGCAATGTTGCGCCCGATGACAAGGCGTTGTTGGCCGCGATCGAGCAAGCTCTGGGTTTAAAACCAGCCGAGCCTTCCGAGCCGAAGCAAAAATAAATTTTCGCATCACGCCAATGATTCACAGTGGCGTTTCGTGAATATTTTTCTCGAGTTGCTTTGCTGTGATTCTGCGTAGAGGCAGAAGCACTTCCGTTGTTGCCGCCGCCGCCAACAGCGAAACGCCCATCCAATTTGGAAGCACGCCAATCATTAAAGCCGTCGAGGCCAGCGCGGCTTGTGGCAATGGCGCGCTGGAAATTGCCAACGCCACGCGCAATGAACGCAACCACGGAACTGCCAGCGTTAATGCAAATCCACTTGCCGCCGCGATCCATCGCAAATCTTCCCCGGCGAAATAAAGTCCCACTGTCGGCGCCACTCGAAATTCGTGCAACACATCAACGCGGCTTAAAGCGATCGCAACCGCCGCCGCCGTGGCTGGTCCAAAACTGCGCGATAAAAATGTATTTGGAAGATCGCGTAATCCCCACGCGGCCAACATGGTTCCCCAAGGAAGCAGCCACGCCGCGGCCGAATCAAATTCCATTCCCCAAGCCGCCATGCAAGCCACTGTGAATGAAATAAATCCAGCGCAGCCTCGGGCCGCGTCAATAGATGAGGAATTTTCCGCAAGCAAGCCCATGGTCATCCAGCGTTCAGTGCCGCGGGGCAACGCCGAGCCAAACGCCACGGTGGCCGCGGCAACAAGACTCCATGTTGCAAGCACTTCTTGTGTTTCAATTTTGGCCACTAGAAAAACCACGGCGATTGGAATTAAAACCGTCCATGCTCCGATTGCCAATCCGCCGCCCATCCACCAACGTATGCGACCGGACATAGGCGATCGTGCCAACGTGACGGTCGCGGCCAGCAATGCGACCACCCACAAGGCTCCGTGATCAAATACGGTTCGGCTTTCTTGCAGGCGAATTTCCGCACTTCGGCGCGCGCCGTCAAGTTCAATCACAACAGACTCGGCGGGAACTGTTTGAGTTGTTGTGGCGGCGAGTACCAATGCCTCGGTGGCGCGTTGCGATCGTAAAACTTCTTTGCGCTCCTCTAAGCATCCATCAATGAGACGATCGTATAAATCCGGGAATGCTTTGGCGGCGCAGAGCGGACCAAAGAACACGCCAACACATATCCCCGCTGCAATCCAGGAGTTTTTCCAGCCAGCCGCGCGCAACAACCACGCCAACGCCGCCGCCGTGGCGCCCACCAGTACGGCGCCAGAAATGGACCACGTGATAATTTCGGGAGTCAACACTCCCGTACAGTAGTTGCTCGGAGGGGGTTTATGCGAGGCTAGGAAAGTTCATTTTCAAGTTTTTACTTTGGCTCAATTCATTTCTCAACTTCAACTCGGTTCTGCGCACAATTTGCTCGAAAGATTTCCAATGCGTGTATCAACATCGATCTTTAATGCTTCAACCATAATTCTTTGCATGGCAGTTCTTGCGTCGCCGCTTTACGCCAACGCCGCACATATTCAAACTCAAACTCAAACGCAAGCACCAACCCGTCGTGTTCCCAATGCGGCAGCGTTTATAAATGCCATCGACATGGCGCCCGCGGACGCCGTAAGTCTGATGGTTGTGCCCGACGCGCAATCCCTAGGCGAAGACATGGGCGAGCTTGCGGCCAAACTTGAGCGCATGCAAGCGTTAACGCAGATGAAGCCGCTTGATCTTCTGAAGAGCCAGTTTGGAGTGGGACCAGGAATGAATGATCGCGGTGCATTCGTTGCGTGGTTTGCAACCTCGCCCGATAAGTCGCTGCAGTGGTGCGCGGTGATTCCAACAATCAACAGCGAGCAATTTCTTCAGGCTAATTTTGAAGCCGTGCCCACCACCGCGCCCGACGCGTTTCGCTGGCGCGGCAAAATCATTTATGTAAAAATAATAGACGGCGCCGTTGTGGTCAGCCAAAGCCCCGACCTTGCCCGCGCGTATATCCGCAATGCGGGGCTATCTGATCGATTGAAAAAACGCTTGGGCGAGCGTGGTTTTACACTTTTATGCGATGGTGATATTGGTTTGTGGGCTGGTCCAGAATCTTTGGCCGACATGCAAGAGCGCGGGCGCGAAGTTCTAGAAAAAAATGAGCAATTGCCTGCGCTCAATGAAAAAGAAAATACGTCGATCAAGGATCAACCCATTGCGCCGCGTGAGCGCATGGCGAAATTATTGGCGGGACTCACCGACGGCGTCACAAGCATCGACGTGGATCCTCTAGGTGTTTTAGTCCGCAGTTACGCCGTGTTGGATCCCGCAAGTGAGTTGGCAAAGTCGGCGCACGGCGGCGAGCACACGGGCGCCAATTTAAATCACTTGCCGCGCGGGCCATTTGTTGTGGCCATGTCCGCGGACATCGTTGGCCTTGGTGGAACACAAGCGTTTCTGGATCTTGCCGCGTTGATTCCTGGCGGCCAACAAGCGCCGTCGTGGCTGGAGCAAAATAAATCTCTCGTCACCTCCATCCAGATGGCGATCTATCCCAGCAAGTTGGGCGTGGTGGGCGGCGGTTTGTTGAATGAAGCCATGCTTTGGCTAGGCGCGACGGATGGCGTGACTGCAAAATCACTTTTGCAACAATGGATGCTTTCTCTTTCCGCGGAAGTGGATGGTCAAAAACGCGAAGTAACTTGGGAAACGGACCGCGTATTGAAGAATGGAACAAAAACCGACGCGTTTCTTGTGAAAGAAATTCCGCTGCCAAAGAACGGCCAGCCCGCTCGCCGAATCAATCCAATGGAGCGCATCTTCCGCACTGTTTTGTATGGACCCAAGGGCCCGACCGGTTTCGTGAAAGCATTTCCCGATGGCGTCTTCGTCACATTCAGTCAACGACCCGATGTTCTTGAGCGCGCCATCTCCACCACCACGGGCGCAAGTTCTTTGCAAACCGACGCGGTGATTACAGCGCTTAGGAATTGGATGATGCCCAAACCTGACGTGCTGGGATTTGTTGGAGTGGGATCGCTTTTAAATGTTGTTCGACAAACTATCAACGCGTTTCCAATGGGTGGGTTGGAGATCCCCGATGCTTCGCCAGATATAGAGCCGATCGCTTTCGCACTTTCAATCGATGGCGGAAAAATTGAAACTGCCACCATGATTCCAACAAATGTGATTGGTGTTGTGGTTGCGGCGTATGCGGATCGCAAAGAAGCTCAACAAGAAGACCAGCAAGCGGGTCAGCAAACAAAAGACAGCGCCATGAATTCCGCGGATGATGATTCGGAAATAAAATCTTCTCCAGCCACAACACCAACACCAACTCCCGCGCTTAAAAAACCGTGACGCATATTCATCTACAAGCCACATCCTGGTCCATCGCCGCGCACGCGCCAATTTCATTTGCCACGCGGCCATTGCTCGCGGGCATTCTCAATTGCACTCCCGATTCATTTTCAGATGGCGGACAATTCGCAACGCCCACGCAAGCCATCGAGCACGGTCTGCGCCTGGTCAGTGAGGGCGCGGACATTCTTGATGTTGGTGGCGAAAGCACGCGCCCCGGCGCGCAACGCGTTTCGGCCGCTGAACAAATTCACCGCATCGAGCCCGTCATTCGCGCGTTGCGGCAGCGGTCAAGCGTTCCCATCAGCGTGGACACAACATTAAGCCTGGTCGCGGAGGCCGCCATCGCGGCGGGCGCGAATATTGTCAATGATGTCAGCGGGGGCGAGGAGGATGAAAATATATTGCGCGTTGCCGCGAATGCGAACGCGGGGTTGATTCTCATGCATCGATTGCATCCGCCAGGGCAAGATCAATACAGCGATCAATATAAAATCGCGCCGACGTACGCCGATGTTGTGCGGGACGTGTTGGCCCAACTTCTACGCTTGGTGGAGCGCGCACGGTCTTTCGGCGTGCGCAACGAGCACATTGTCATTGATCCTGGATTTGGGTTTGGAAAAAGTGTGGATGACAATTTTAAATTACTGCGCCGCATGAATGAAATCACCGCGTGTGAATTTCCAGTCATGGCAAGCCTCAGCCGCAAAAGTTTCCTGGGCGCCGCGAGTGGCGCCACTGATCCAAGCCAACGATTGCCCGCATCGCTCGCCGCCGCCGCGTTGGCCGCGCAGGGCGGCGTCGCCATTCTGCGCGTCCACAACGTGTTGGAACATCGGCAATTCCTAAGCATTTCCGCGGCGTGCGCTGCTTGCTAGCATCAATTCATCGCTAGTGGATCGTCCGGCAGCGATAGACAGCGAAAATATTCAGGACACATTGTCCGCAGTTGATGAGGAAACCATGGCAAGCCCAAGCACAATCGAATTCACAGAAGCAAATTTTGACAGCGAAGTTCTCAAGAGCGCCGTTCCAGTGTTGGTCGACTTTTGGGCTGAGTGGTGTCAACCGTGCCGCATGCTTGGTCCCACCATCGATCAAGTCGCTGAAGAAACCAAAGGCAAAGCCAAGGTTGGCAAAGTTGATATTGATCACCACCAATCCATCGCATTGAAGTATGGCATTCAAAGTATTCCAACCATCTTGCTGTTCAAGCAAGGACAACTCATCAAGAAATGGGTTGGCGCGGTTCCCAAAGCCACATTAATGACCACGCTGAACGAGTCCATCGGCGCGGCTTAAGCGCCGAATTCTCCACGCCCGAGTGGGCGTACGCATTTGCAAGCCATCGTCAAATACGGCGGCAGTATGTACAATGTTTCACCGTCGATGCCGCGAAATGTAGGCATCGTGATTTGATTGCGGCTGAATTTAATTTGGCAACTTTGGGCCTGTAGCTCATTTGGTAGAGCGCTTCCATGGCATGGAAGAGGCGGTCGGTTCGATCCCGATCAGGTCCACTCAAGCGCCCCGTCATTGGAGAACAATGGCGGGGTTTTTTATTTCAACATCCAGCCGCAATATAATCTGAATAAAGGCGAGGTAGTTTGATTGGTCTATCATTTCACAAGTAAAACCAAAAATGTCTCGCGCAAAAAATACATTTCAGTTCTCACTTATGCTTCCAGCATTATGCATCGCTGCGTTGGGTGTGATCATCGCCGCGAATCCGTTTAGTGGCGCCACCGCGTCGCAGGATCTCGGTCAACAAGCCAGTCAGGCGAACGCGTCCCCGCAAATTCAACACGTGATTTTAATTTCCGTGGATGGCTTGCGCCCCGAAGCACTCTTGCCGCCGCTTGTGGATTTGCATCCCGCCCTGAAGCAATTCACGCAGGGCGCATGGACCGCGCAGGCTCGTTGCGATCCTGATATTTCTGTCACACTTCCAAATCACGCGGACATGATCACCGGTCGATTGGCCGCGGGCGAGCAGGGCCATGGCTGGGTTGGAAATATTGATCCGCCTTCGGGAGCGATGGGCGGAACGCTGCATGCCAAGCGTGAAAAATATATTTCCAGCATCTTTGATGTGGCGCATGACGAGGGTTTGCAAACCGCGTTGATCGCGGGCAAGTGGAAGTTTGCATTGTTCGAGCAGAGTTATGGCGTGGACGTTGGCGCGGTGGACGCGGTGGCTCCCGACTATGGAAAAGACAAGGTTGATTGCTTTATTTGTACGCACCACCCGATGGAAGAAACCCTGCAAGAAATAACGTTTCTTCTTAGCGCCGAGGGCAATAAAAAACGCTCCTTCTCATTTGTTCATTTCGGCGCGCCCGATGCCGCTGGTCATGGAACTGGTTGGGACCTCACCGACGGATCGCCCTATCGCCAATCACTGCTCGTGATTGACAAGGCCATCGGCGAACTTATTTCTGCAATTAATAAGTCACCAACTTTGCATGGACGCGTCGCAATTATTCTCACGGCGGATCATGGCGGCGGAGTTCCGTTTATAAGCCACATTGATCCCGAGGCGTCGATCAATTTCACAATTCCATTTTGTGTTTGGGGTCCGGCCTATCAATCACCAGTGGATCTTTATTCCATCAACATGAATTGCCGCCATCAACCCGCGGTAAGCGAGCGATTCACCGTCGGCAAACTTCCGCCCATTCGCAACTCGGATGCGCCAAACGCATGCCTGATGCTGTTGGGCTTGCCGCCCATACCCGAAAGCACAGTCAATGCCACGCAAGACTTGCGCTTGACCAAGCCGTGAGACACTTCAATCACTCGGCGCATAATTCAATATGCAATTCATATTGAGTTATGATTTAATGATGTCAGATTTCTGGCTTATTTCCACCAACCAAACCAATGAAGTCAGGCATCAACTTGTGCCGCCCGGTCCAATCACAATTGGTCGCGATCAGCAATGCTCGATCACGCTGGCCGACCGCGCGGTAAGCCGCAATCACGCCACGCTGCAATGGACACATTCCGCTGGCGCAGAAATTGGCGGCTGGCGGATCAACGATGCGGAAAGTACAAGTGGAACATTTGTGAACGGTATGCGCTTGCAATCCGGGCGTTCTCTGCCATTGCGTCACGGGGATCAAATTGAAATCACTCCGTGGAATTTGGAAGTGGTTGATCAGCATGCTGCGATTGATTCCTCCATCACGGTTGTGATCGCAAGCGGCAACGAAAATTCCAAAGATGCAACTCAAGTTGAGCGCGTTCAGATTGCTGACGCCGCCAGTTTTGCCCACAATCAACTCCCACTTCTTCTGGCGGCGAGCGAGGCGATTCACCAAGCCAAGGACGAAGCATCTGTTTTTCAGGCATTGGTTCACGCTGTGGCAAAATCCACTGAATTCGAAAATGTCGCGTTTGTGCGCAGCTTGGGTCAAGGCGAGTCGGTTGAAGTGCTGGCCCAAGTTGGTGACATCCATGATGTCGCAGGCACTCCACGCATGAGCCGATCAATGCTTCGGCAGGCGCGTCAGGGGCCCGTGATTGCCAAAGCCAATGCTGGTTCGACAAGCGCAACCATTGCCGCGAGCTTGCAGGGCATGAATGTTCGCCGCGCGATTTGTATTCCAGTGGAATTGTCCGGCGTGCTCTTTGGATTTTTATATTTGGATGATTCGCGCTTGCGCGACGAAGCCATGCTCACGCAAACCGCCAGTATTTCTGGTGCCGTGGCGCGCATGGCGGCTCAAAGTTTGGGCAATCACCAACGCGTTCGTATGCAGCAACGCTTCGCCATGGAGCAGCAACTTATGTTTGAGGGCATGATGCATGCGCTCATCCTCGCAATTGACGCCAAGGATCCTTACACGCGTGGACATTCCGAACGTGTCGCAACATTTGCAAAATTATTGGCGCAGGCCGCCAACCTAGATCCTGAAATTATTGAACGCGCGCACCGTTGCGGCAAGGTGCATGACATTGGAAAGATCAACGTGCCCGACGCTGTTCTCTGCAAACCCGCGCGCCTGACCGATGGCGAGTTCGCGCAAATCGCGGTGCATCCCGAAGTAAGCCATCGAATTTTGCGCCCAATTCAACAAATGCACGACGTGCTTTCTGGCGTTCTAGAGCATCATGAAAAATGGGATGGGTCGGGCTATCCACACAAACTGTCGGGAGAAAACATTTCGCTCCTTGGGCGAATTATTTGTATCGCTGATTGTTTTGACGCCATGACCAGCGCTCGAGCCTATCGTCCGGCTCGCGAAGTGGGCGAAACGTTGGATGAAATTCGGAAGTGTCTTGGCAAACACTTTGATCCAGAACTTGGAAAAATTTTCTTGTCCATTCCCGTGGAAAAATTACAAGAGCACGTTGTCAAGACTTCCCCGGCCCAAGCAAAATTGAAATCCATTTAAATTCCTCGGTGTTGTCCAGCAAGATTTTCACCAGCATGGTGAGCGGCACGCTTAAGAACATGCCCACGGGCCCAAGGATCCAGCCCCAAAATACCAGGCTTAGAAATACAACCGCGGCGCTTAAGCCAAGTTTGCGACCAAACAATTTTGGTTCCAGCCAACTTCCAATCGCCAAATTAATGAACACTTGCAGCACCAACATAATCAGCGCGGTTTGCCAAGTATTCACCGCCAAGCACAGCAACACGGCTGGAATTGCCGTGATGATGGCGCCGAATGTTGGAATGTAATTTAGAAAAAAAGCAGCCAGCCCAATAAATAAAGCGTAGGGAGTGTTCAGCGCGTAGCAACTCAGCGTGACCAACACCGCGGTTAAAAAGTTTGTTTGTGATTTCACGGCC
>Ga0209596_1004907_pt1 | contig 10058 bp, 4 predicted proteins | sample M_130807_MF_Meta_FD_187314 | JGI IMG/M metagenome (GOLD analysis project Ga0209596, IMG submission 187314) | Freshwater microbial communities from Lake Montjoie, Canada to study carbon cycling - M_130807_MF_MetaG (SPAdes) (version 2) | ecosystem: Environmental > Aquatic > Freshwater > Lake...
TTCTCCAAGTACTGAATGCCTTGTGCAATGCCAGTTGTAGGAATTGCTTGCATACCAGTAGCACTGCTTTGGTGAATTATTTTTGGTAAATTTTCTCGTCTTGAATTGGGGTGATTATAATATTCTCGTCCGCCTGTAAATGGATCATCCGCTTTGGCTAATAATTGCAACATCATTTCGTAGGGGCGCCAACCCATGCCTAACATTAAGCTTTCATCTCTATAATAAGGGCTTACATAATCCTGTGGTTTTAATTGAAACGCCGTTGCCAATTGTATCGCTTCGTGTCCGCGAGATGTGCTATGTACATAGGTACAGATTGCTCTGTTGTCTTCATATATATTTGCCATTGCCTTGGCAGTCATCATCAATCTGTACGCTTTCAGTAATAGTTTCTTATCCATGTACAACTTTAAAAATAATGGGTAAAGATACTTTTTAGAAGTAGATATAAAATAAGAATTAGATTTTTTATTTGGCAATAATGAATTACGATGATATACTCTAGCGTATTTTTTGAAAAAAAATGAATGCTACTGAGGTAATACTGTAGCGTATTTTTTGGAAAAAAATGAATGTTACTGGTTTAATACTGTAGCGTATTTTTTGAAAAAAATTAATGCTACTGAGGTAATACTGTAGCGTATTTTTTGAAAAAAAATTAATGCTACAGTATGGGCGGCAGGCACGCTATTCGTTCCAATCTTTTTGCTTCAGAGCAAGCAAAAAGGATTTCCACTACTATCGTTGCCGCAATGCAGCATCCGTTTTACGAAACGTCTTACTGCTGTTCGATAAGAAGGAAGGCTTCGCTCAAAGCGAAGCCTTCCTTGCAATGATTTGGGCTATTTGTGATGTTAGCGCAGCGCATCTTTAATGGTAGATAAAAAGCGATTTTTATTCGCATACAAGTAGATTTAACATCGGTCATTATCAATACTTCGACATGCCCTGCGGAACATGTTGAAGTGCTACGAACACCAACCGATAGGGTGAAAAAAATGCCCCAATGAAGGGGCATTTTATCTTGTAGGGTATTTCAATTCAGTTAGCAGTTAGCGTTTCACGTATTGTAGACCAGCTTTGCACGGTATGGAAGACAACTTGCATGTGTAATATTGCTTGTTTTCTTGCTCTGGAAGCTCGATTTTTTGCTCCAGGTGCTCGATACGTTATTACATAGTGAAGATGTCAATCTCTAGGTGCTCGGTATGTTATTACATAGTGAAGAAGTCAATCTCTAGGTGCTAGGTATGTTATTACATAGTGAAGAAGTCAATCTCTAGGTGCTCGGTATGTTATTACATAGTGAAGAAGTCAATCGCTAGGTGCTCGGTATGTTATTACATAGTGAAGAAGTCAATCGCTAGGTGCTCGGTATGTTATTACATAGTGAAGAAGTCAATCGCTAGGTGCTCTCTGTCAAGCTACAGGAGCTCTTTGTCAATCTCCGGGTGCACTTAGTCATTTTCTGGATGCTCTATGTCAATCTCCGGATACTTCTATTCTTTGATAACTTGCTTCAATTCTTCTTTCGGAAGCTCCATTTCTTGCTGTGGATGTAAGATTTCCTTCAACGGTTGCAATATGCATTGTACTAGTAAAATGATTTCTGCATTTGCTAACGGAATTCCTATGCTTTCGGCGTGGTAAACTTAATCTTGCTAATTTGTTTATACTCTGGGGCGCTTATACCATAAATTGACTTTACATAGTCTTTAACGGCGATGATTGTATCGTGCAAACCTGTTTTCTCTTTATACAATGTTTTATTTCTTGCTATGCGTGCATTGGAAACGGCGGTGTAAGCATTAGCTACATTTGTATTGGCGGTTTTGAGTTCGGCTAATTGTGCGGTAAGGGTTGTGATTTTTAAATCGGTTTCGTTTGGTGCATAATTGGCTTCGGGTGTTTTGAGTAGTTCAATGAACTTCGTGAAATGTTCTATCTGTTGGTCGAAAGAGGTTTGGGCTGAACTGATGGTTTTAGGAGCGGGCGCGTTAGGATCTGTAGATACTGGTTTTGCTTTTGCTCTTCTACCATGTATTTTTCGGTTGATGGCTTTAGCATCTTTTGTCATTTCGGTAGTGGCGTCGGAAGCGGCGAATGCGTTGGTTAAACGGCTAGAGAGTTGGCGAAGTTGTTCAAATAAAAGAGCACGTGCGTTGGTAGCATTGTTGTATGCTACAGATTTAGAGGTAACATTTAGGAGGTCTGCTTTAGCTGTGCTGTGCAGTGCGTTGAGCGAGGCTAGTTTAATAGCTGCTTTAGAGGGGTTGTAGGTAACTCCGTAGCTTGTGATGAATGAAAGAAAATCTTCAAAGTTTGCTACATTTTTGGCGTGGCCGGTTTCTGTGTTTTGCATAATATACTTGTTTTTAAAAGTGAATAGGAAAAATAAAAAGCTTTTTTGAAAAAAACAAATTTGGGGGTGGGGAAAATTGAGGCTCGCTATTTGTGCAAATTTATAAAGAGAATTATTATTGTATACTTCTGATTATGCGGTTTGCAAAACCGCCGATAGCAGTTCGAGATTGCAAATCTAGAACAGATTCGATTTTGTAATTTAACATCATGAATAGATGGAGCGCGACAGATTCGATTTTGTAATTTGAACATTAGGAATAGAATGTACGGGTGTGCTTCATAAGCTACTGTCATTCAACAAACTTATTTTGCTATCAAGATAATTTAATTTCCCTACTATATCTGCATTCCCTTTAGTCTGAACCGTGATACTTCGGCTACGCTTAGTAAAGGTTAGTGTGAGTAATAGGAGAATTATAATTTTCATTTATTCAATGATTATTTTTTTTACAGCATTTTCAATTTGTATAAAATACAAACCCTTTGCGTATTTGCTTACATCTATTTCATCTTTTGTTGTTGTTGAAATTATTTGTCCACTCAAATTAAACAATGTTTTCCTTTTGCCTCTTGCATTACTAATATAAATATTTTGATACGCTGGGTTGGGATAAACAACCCAATCTTTTTCTTTCTCTTTCACATTCTCACTTTGTAATGGCCAACATATCACACTCGTATCTGCACCCAGCCCATAATTAGGCATATTGGGTGGGTTCTTTAAATTGGTATAGGGTTGCCACACGCCTTGTGGCACAAAGCCACAGCCCAAGCCTTTAACATTCGGGCTGCCTATATAACTCATATACTTGCGTGTGCCATTGCTATTACCAATATACATTTTACCATTTGGCGCTACTGATAAATGCTCATACCAAGGGAATTGGCTAATAGAAGTATCTGGACCATGAATAAAAGTGGCATTGTAGGTATTGCTATCGAACAAATCAATCTGATAAATAGTATAAAGATTACACATATATAGCAAACTATCATTTGGAGAAAAACAAATACCATTTTTAAAATCACTATTCGGATAGCTACTAGTATCATAAGGAGTCATATAATACTTCTTGTAGGTAATATAACCATTACATCTGTCAAAATCATATATATCTACTCTGTTTCGGCTGTTTAATCCTCCTTCAAATTTACCATAAATACTACTCGCTAATTTACTGCCATCATTACTAAAATATAATTCACTATACGATACACACCAATCTCCTATGTTTGTAATATTCTGATAATAAGGACCCATAATGGTGTCTTCTTTTACTAAAAATTCTTGGTATCTATTATTATTGCAATCTGCTTTTACAAGCCACCAATCTTTACCATTGCTATGCTTTACCGCATGCATTGCGCAATTAAAGTAGTGTTGCTTATCAGCAACTACTACATTTTTTTGAACCACTTTGCCTTTGCCTGCATTACTATCCATGTCAACCACGCTATAATTCAATACATCAAATTCTGTCCATATATGGTTTATAGCATTATTTGCCGCACTGTCGCTCATTCCTGTACTAAATACATAAAATGTATTACCTTTTTTAGGTAGGATAATAGAGGTTTGGTCGTATAGACTTTTGCCACCATAATAATTTGCAAGTACTTGACCATAAGGGCAATTGACATAAAGCCCATTGTTCATGGCAAAACCACCAGAATCATAAACCACATAACCATTCATGAAAAATTGAAGATTTCCATTTGTATCTGATATGCTAGATGCACCAGAAGATAAAATACAATATGGCGGATTTAAAATACCTGCATTAGTAACAGTATCTATATGTAATCCATTATTGAAATCAAACTTCACAACTGGGTCTGAACCTATAGTCCAAGTATTATTTCTTTTCACTTCTTGGCAATATATAATTGTCGAAACAAACATCAATATATTGATGCAAATACAAATTTTCGTTTTCATATTTACTCAATTAAAAGTTTACCAGTATAAACGCTATTATCTTTTCTAAATATTTTGTAGAAATAAATACCAAAAGGGAGTGAACTAATATTCAATTTATTTTCAACTAAATTAATATCTAATTTAGATACAAGTTTTTTAGCTCCAAGTAAATCTTGAATCACAATCTCGTTGGCATTTTTGCAAGCAATTGTAATAAATTTTGTAGCGGGGTTAGGGTATATAATTACCTCATCATCTTTTAAAATTTTGGCTTTAGTACTGTTAGATAACTGATTTAACTGTTCCTGTAGCTTACTAGTTCCATTCTTATACACACCTTGCCCATTGCATATTACCAGGTCGTCATAATGAATACCCCAATGCCTCATGCTATATAAAACCCTCGCTCTAAAAACAGCGTTCCCACCTATATAAGGGCAAATAAAAGCAAGTGTTTCAATATCCTGTTGTTGCTCTTCATTTAAAGTATCTCGCCCTCGCAATAATGTATTGAGGTAAAGGTCATTCATATATTTTGCATTTTGCTCAAATACTAATGAACCTTGTAAGTCATGATTCATTGTTCTCGCTAAATTATATGTAGTCATCCATTGCTCAGGAGAGCTTCTCAAAGTACTATCATTCAGTAAACTTATTTGCCTGTCAATGGCATTAAGTTGCCCTACTATATCTGCATTTCTTTCTAAATAAAATGTATTCAATATAGCACTCGAAGTACGTTCGTTTTCATTATTCTCTAGCCATTGTTGAACCAATTCTTCGTCAGCACGGCGAGCACCTTCTAAATATTCACTATAATCAATTTCATTATTTGCTACAAGTAATGCATAATGCAAATCCATAGGATGTGAAGTGCTAGTAGTGCTACTATTGCTGACTGTAGAGCATGTAAAGGTTGAGGTAAATCCAGTAGTAGGGTTGGTAATGGTCACTTTACAATCTAATAGATTTCCAATTACTGTACTACTTCTTGATTGGTCTAGTTTGTTAAATGTAGTTACGATTTCATTCTCTATTAGTTGGGGCAATTGAGGACAATCTGTTACTTTATACACTTTATTATACAGTGCTTGAGTCATAGCAGGATTTATATCATGGGGCTCATTAAAAATATTATTTGCATCAAATTTAGTTGTTAAACTATTAATGCCAACTTGCCCCATAGTTCCTTCCTGTGCTAGTTTCCAAAGCATTAAGTTCGCATCAGAGTTATTCATATAGTTGCCTGCGGTGCGGTCGTATTGGGTAGTACTACCATTTTGTCCTACAGCAAATATGCCGTACTTGGTATAGTTCATGGTATTGCATTGGAGTAAACTATTTTTAGTATCTAACAAATATATCCCTGTATTATTGGTTTTTACATATTGACTACCACCTCCATTATCTATGGTGTTGTTTGTTATATTCACCGCATCGCCATTATTGGCATATATTCCAATCATTTTAGGCAATGATACATTTTGGCTTATGTTAGGCGTGCTAAAATGTACTTGGTTGTAATAAATATAATCTGAGCTTCCTTCTGCTAGTGTAATACCAAGCCCAGTATTACCCAAAGGCATTTGAATGGAATTGTCTGAAATGTTGCTTCTCCCTACATGTACTTTGCTACTATAAGCACTGTAAATGCCAATGGGCGGAAAACTTATCCATCCATCTTCATTTCCATTTGGTAAAGTTATAATATTGCTAATGGCAATAAATCCATTTGTACTTTCATCACCACTTTTTAGTATACCCCAATAGCTATCTGTAATTGTATTAGAAGTTACTCTAATTCTTTTACCCTCACATTCGGTTGCTAAAATAGCAATTGCCGAATTATTAATTTTCTGTTTATCAATTGTGGTTGTTGTATTTCGTACCCATATAGCTTTCTCGCAATTGTTGAAATGTGTAATAGGTGGATTCGTGGTTGCTAAGGTATTATAAACATTTACTCGTAAGCTAAACCACGGGTCTTCACGATGGGCATAAATAGCTGTGCCTATTTCATCACCAATATTGGTATAATTGGCATCAGGTTTTATATTCGTAAATTTATTATTCGTGAGTTGTACAACACTATTGGGTGGAATTTGTATTTGTTGATTTGGAAATTGACCAGTTAAATAAGTAAATTCTTCTACATGTATACCACAACTTAAGTTGTCGAAAAAGTTACCACTAATGCCCCCAATTGCAACATTGGTGCTATTTTGAATTAAAAAACCTGATGTAGTTTTTTCAGTAGCATTAGGTGCTAATAAAAGACCTGCAAAGTTGAAAGTGTTGTTTGTAAATGAGCAAGTTCCTGCTATTGAGTTTAAATTGATTACTACATTATTATAGTTGTTTGTAAATGTATTGTTGCTTAAATTGCATTTGGCATTATTAAGTAGTGAAACACCAGTAGTAGCATCTTTTAAAAAGCAATTATCCAGTACTATCTGTTCACTAGGGTCGTCCGCATAAATACCATCCCACATGGTATTGCAACCTGCTTTGAAAGTGCAATAACTACATTGAAAAACTGATCCATTTGTAACTAAAATCTTAGCATCAGCAGTAAAATAAAAAGTACAATGATCGAACACAATATTTTGATTAATTGTAAATGCCCCATTAATAAAAAATGATTTATTGGAAATATTAGTTGGAAAATTCAGATTGCTTACATTATCTAACATTTCTTTATTTAAAGAATTAGAAAAATCTTGATTACAGCAATAAGATGATGATGTAGTCAAGCTGACTGTGGCAGTAGTAGAAATTCCATTTGCATCCGAAACTGTTACAGAATAAATTCCAGCAGATAACCCTGAAATAGATAAACCTGTCTGCCCATTGCTCCATGTCGCAATTAGTCCAAGATTACTACATAAATCGATACTTAAAGCCCCATCAGAAAACCCAGCGCAACTTATAGGTTGATCTATATGAATTGATACTAAATCAATACTTAAAATATTTTTCATCATTCTACTTAATTCTGGTTGATTATTAGTGGAAATGCCACTATAAGCTAAGCTACCTCCAAAATGAATGCTTGGTGCAGCAAATGTAAAACCATGATTTCCGTTTGGTGACAAAGTGTTTTCGCTTGGAGAATAAATCATATCAGACTTAGTAGCCCCATCATCAGCTAAAAGAACTGTATTCGGCAATTCATCATTTGTATTTAATTCGTCTGCCTCCCAACCCACTGCACCACAACAAGAATTTGAATTATTATATCCTTGTAGACCTATAATAGAGTTACTACTATTCAAGCTAATACCATTAAACAAAAAATAATTGTAAAAGCTAGAATTTACATAATAAGGTACTGGTGTACAACTAGCATCCCCCTCTGTATGTACACCAATAATTTTAGATGCACTTTTGGGTGGGTTATAAGAAGAGATATTTTCAAAAAAGAAATTATTTCTTACTGAATAATCAGCACCATTGTAAAATGCTATTTGCGGTTCACCTGTTATTGTAGAAGTGCTATATTTGTTTACTTCAAATATACTGTTGCCACCTAAATGTATAATATTTCCACCATTTAAGCCTGCTCCATTTTTTTTAAATTGCAAAGTTTTATCATATTCATTATCTGTCCAATACTCAGGGTGAGTGCTAATAATTAAGGTTTTGTATTGATTAAGTTCAGCTATTGGCATAGCATCTAAATCCATATCTGTTATTACATTTGACTCATATCCATTATTTTTAAGCCAAGTGTAAATCCATAGCTCTGCTCTTAAGTTCATTAATTGAATATCTTTCTCCGAAAGGTCAGTTCCTTGTATTATATCTGGTCTTGCATTGGGGTTAGGGCGCATCATACTAAAATGAGAATAATTATGTGCAGTTGTCCATGTTGGATTTGGGTCAAAAGCAGGCCAATGTGGGCTATATTTTGCTCGCCTCGTATTATTAGGTACTGGCCAATTATTACTACCATATACACCATCATCTTGCGATCCACACCAGCCATTATAGGCTTGCCAAGTGTTTGTATTTGCTAATAATAATATTTTGGAACATGTTGGAGTTGCCGATTTTACTACAAAAGTTACAAAGTCAATTGTTCCATCTATACTTAAAAGTTTTGCTGCATAAAACCCAGATTCCATACCTATTGGTATCACAAAACTTCCATATTGTGACCAATTACAACCATCTTGCCAAGCCAAAGAAGAAACATATTGCGGCCTCAATACAGCACCTGTAATAGAATTTCCTGTTGGTATTTCATTTACATTATCATCATTAGAAGTGTATTTATAAATTGCTATAGTATTGTTTAAACCGTGCCCACTCAAATAAAAGTTTATCGATTCTGTTCCGTCGTTTTTGGCCGACAATGGCCAACAATAACCTTCTACATGTGGTGAGTTAATGCATAAGGTAAGCGCACTAGCATTCTGACTTTGCACAAAAAAGTCTGCTCTACCATCTTTATAAAAATCAGTCACTATTATTTTATAAGAATCAGATACATCAAAAGAACCACCTTCAAACCATAAATTAAATTTGATAGCATTTCCTCTATTAAAGCCCACCCAAACTTGAGGTCTAGTAATGTTGGTTGGATCTAAGATAGTTCCTACACTTAAATTATTATTGTTTGTAGGGTTTGTTACTTGCCTGTTCATATAAGCCAAAATATCATACAATCCGTCGCCATCAAAATCACCAACTTGTAATGGACAATTGATTAAACTAGGATTTATAAAAGTTTCCTTATCATATAAGCTTAATGTATTCGTAGGCGATGTATAAGTTATGCCTGCACTAAAACTGGTTGTAGTGCCTACATAATTACCATTCATAGTTATTAATGTTCCTACTATATTATCATAAAACAGTAAATCATCTACACCAGTTGGGCTATCAAAACGACCAACAAACATTTTGGTATTTGAAGAATTACTACCTATATTTAATGAGGTTGTATTTAAGGTAAATGCACTTGTACCATTGCTGGTTGCAATAGAAATATCTCCAGTTGTTTTATTGAAAATTACTAAATCCTGATAAATACTATTTGTAAAATTCCCTACAAGAATTTCATAATTTGTATTTGCAGACAAAGTTAACCATGAAGTATTTGTAGTAAATCCTCCATTATTTTCAAGAACATAAATAGTATGGTTAGAACTGTTATAGATGATTGCATCTGGTTCATTGCTACCTACTACATTCGCTAATACTAATTTGCAATTTGCCGAATTAAATTGTGTATTTGAGTTCAATAAATTTATTGGAGTATTAGCTAAAACGGTATTATTTTGAATAGTTGTATTGAGAGCAATGGAACTATTATTTATCAACGCTTTAATAGAACCATCTGTATGGTCAAACAAAATAATATCATCTTTACCATCTCCATTCATGTCTTTGGATAATACATCTACATTTGCATAAGAGATATTATTCACTATTGCTGGATTAGATATTGTAAAATTATTTTTTGCCAACACATGAACGCCAATTACTTGCATCATCCAAAAAAGTAAAATTCGTTTCGCATGTGTTGCGTATTGCGTATGTTGAGTTGTGTTGTGTTTCATAATTAAATATTTTTTATTTTTAAAGATATAAAACATTTTTTTTAAAAACACAAACATTAACATATCTGAATGACATATTTTTTTTATTCTTTAAATTATATTGAAACAAAATGATAATCCACACACAGTTCGAGTTTCCATCAATAAAGGGTCTTCATTAAAACCAGAGAATAGCAGTTTTTAACTTATTGATTTTCAATTTA